>Ga0247841_10005574_pt1 | contig 20238 bp, 17 predicted proteins | sample LaCruzMarch2015__2_FD_192410 | JGI IMG/M metagenome (GOLD analysis project Ga0247841, IMG submission 192410) | Freshwater microbial communities from meromictic Lake La Cruz, Castile-La Mancha, Spain - LaCruzMarch2015_18m | ecosystem: Environmental > Aquatic > Freshwater > Lake | place: Spain... | reverse complement strand
CGGAGCTGCAACCAGGGAGGGAAAACATGAGGAGAAAAGGCAGGAGGAGAATCTTCACGCCTTATCTTCGGCCGGTGCCTCGCCGAGGGCAAACTCCGCTTTGAGCAATGCGTCGAAGTCACGGCTGGAGCCGGCATAGAACGGGTAGCGCGCCGGGTCCTCCCCCGCGGGAAGATGCCGCCAGTGTTTGTAGGCCCAGAGCCACCCCTCGGGTTGCCGCCGCACCTGTCCTTCAAAAGCATCCCAGCACTGCTGGGCGATTTCCTGCTCGGTCGCCTCCGGCGAAAAGTGCAATGGCGGATGCGCGATCGTGCGGTAACGACCATCCGCCATCGGCACGCTTTCGATCGGAATGATGGGGAGTCCGGTGCGCTTTTGCAAAACGGCATGCAGCTTGGTCACCGAGCACCATCGGCCGAAGGATTTGATCGGCACGGAGGGCAGGCGCGGGTCGAGTTGGAGGTCGATGAGGACACCGATGTTTCCGCCCGCTTTGAGATGTTTCAGCGTGACGAGCATGGAGCGCTCCTGCGGGACAATGCGGTGGCCGCTGATCGCCCGCAGTTGGTCGAAGATCGGGCCGAGCAAGGGATTGCGGAACCGCTGGGTGACAATGCAGCCGGGCAGACGCTCGAAGGAACCGGCGATACTCAACCACTCGAAGTTCCCGTAGTGCAGGCAGACAAAAATGCCGCCATGGTGCTGGCGATTCAATGCGCGCGCCTCATCCCAGCCTTCCATGGCCATGCGCTGCGGATAATTGTCCGCCGTGAAATTGCGGGCCCAAAAAAGTTCGAGCATGGAGCGGGCGAATTGCCGGTAGGAATCGCGCCCGATTCTCCGCATCTCCTCCGGCGTCTTCTCCCGGCCGAAGGCCATTTCGAGATTGGCCTGCGCGTAAGCCCGGCCGCGTTGGTCGAATTGGTACACCAAACCGCCGAGCAACCAGGCAAGACCACGAAGCGCGCGCCACGAAAGCAAAGGAATCAAACGGGAAAAGATCCAGAGCCCGAAGAACTCGACGCGACAACGAAAGCGGGCCCAGAGCCCGAGGTCTTCCCAATTTGGAAATTTTTTTCCCACGGATCAGTCGGCCGCTTCGGGCTCGAGTCGCGGAAAGACCGGCCGGGGCTCGCCCACCGTGTGCCCCGCCGCGACCACACCCCAGACGGGCGTGAGATTTCCCGCGCACCCAAGCTGAACCAGAAGCTCGTCGGACGCCTGCGGGATAACCGGGTGGACCAACACCGCGGCCAATCGCGCGGCCTCCACCAAAGTGACAAGAACTTCGTCAAGACGGGCGACACAATCCGGTTCTTTGGCCAGTTTCCACGGGGCCGAGCTTTCGACAAACCCATTGGCCGCCGCGATAAGCTCCCAGACCGCCTCGAGCGCGGAATGGATTTGGTAGGCTCCGAGCGCCGCATCAAAGCGGCGGGCGGCTTCCGACCCGAGCACCTCGATGGCCAGAGCATCCGCTGATTTGTCGGCCGGCCCAGACGCGAGTGTCCCGCTGCGGTAGCGGCGCGCCATGCTGACCGTGCGGTTGACCAGATTGCCGAGGTCGTTGGCCAGATCGGCATTGTAACGCGCCTTGAGCCGCTCCTCATTGAAGTCGGCATCCTGACCGGTTGCGATGTCGCGCATGAGGTAGTAGCGCAAGGCCTCGGCGCCATAACGGTCGGCCAGCACATCGGGGTCAACCACATTGCCCGAGCTTTTACTGACTTTGGTGCCCCCGAGGTTCCACCAGCCATGAACGAGCAACTTCGGCATGATCTCGAAGCCGGCGGCCTTGAGCATGATCGGCCAGTAAATGCCGTGCGCGGGCACGAGAATGTCTTTGCCGATGACGTGCGCGTCGCAGGGCCAGAGTTCCTTGAAATCGGGCAAACCCGCTCCGTCCTGGGCAAGGTATCCGGCGAAAGTGGCGTAATTCATCAGCGCGTCGAACCAGACATAGGTGACGTAATCCTGGTCGAAGGGGAGTTCGATCCCCCAGCCCAAGCGGGATTTCGGTCGGGAAATGCACAGGTCCCCCGCCTCCTTGGCCACCGCATTGGCCAGTTCGTTGCCGCGGAAGGAGGGAAAAACAAAGTCCGGATGCTCGGCGAGGTGACCGGCCAGCCAAGGGCGGTATTTGGAAAGCCGGAAATACCAATTCTCTTCCTCGATAAACACGACCTCGCCCCACTCGGGTCCGAACTCGCCTTGCGCGTTGCGTTCCTTGTCGGTCAGAAATTGCTCCTGCCGCACACTGTAGTGTCCGCTGTGTCGGGCCTTGTAGAGGTCGCCTTGATCGTGCAGTTGCTGCAGCACGGCCTGGACCGCGGCGATGTGGCGCGGATCGGTCGTCTCCGCCCAACCGTCGTAGGCGACGCCCAACTTTTCCCACAGCGCTTTGAATTTTTCCGTGATCTCACGGGCGAACTGTGCGGGAGGAACGCCGGCTTTTTCCGCCGACTGCTGGACTTTCTGCCCGTGCTGGTCGACGCCGGTGAGGAAGAACACCGGGCGCCCGCGCTCGCGGTGCCAGCGCGCAATCACGTCGGCCAGAACCTTTTCGTAAGCGTGACCGATATGCGGTGGTGCGTTCGTGTAATCGATCGCGGTGGTGATGAAAAAAGTTTGTGCAGACATCAGCAGCCCATCAAAGCCTCCCGGCGCCCCCAACCCAACGTCAAAAAGCGCGAAAGCGACGTTACATCAGCGGACGCAGAATCTGGAGGGCCGACTCCTGCCGCGCCGTCGCGAGCCATTGGGCGAAGAGAAGCATCTCTTTGCCCTCGAGGAGGCCGCTTTCCATCAACGGTCGCTGCTCGGCCGCGGCCTGGTCATCCAGTTCTCCCCGCGAGGCCACATAGACGGCAAAGCCCCCATCAGGCGCAGGCGTGAAGCTGCCCAGCGTGCCGTCGGCCATGTCGATCGCGGCCATGGCGATTTGCCGCTGGTCGGGAGAGAGTTCCCGATCGAGCACGCTCAAACCAGCCACCTTCTCCGGCTTGACCCCGGCGGCCTTGGCCGCGGCGGCAAAGTCCTTGCCCCCGGTCATCGCAGCCCGCAACTCGGCAAGATTGCCATCCGCCAATTCACGGACCATGGAGTCTCGCTTGCCCGCAATGAGGTCCGCCCGCAAATCAGCGCGGGCCTCCTCGAAGGTCATGGGCCGCGCAGCCTCCACCCCGGCCACCTCGATAACCGCAAAGCCGTCATTGCCCACTTGGACGATTTCAAAATTTCCGGCGCCCTGCGGCAAGCGAAAGGCCACCGCGGCAGCCGCGGGGACCACTTCGCCATCCGCGCCATCCAAAGCACCCCCGGTCGAAGCATCCGCGGCAAAGAAAGGAGTGGTCCGGACTTCAAGCCCCCTCTGCGCGGCCACCGTGACCAAATCCCCACCCCCATCGGTCAGCGCTTGGGACAATTCTCCGGTCGCCGTGGCCGCCTTCTGCAGGGCCGCCATGCGCTCGGCGCCTTCCAGCCCCCGTTGGTCCGGCGTCAGGGCAAAAAGTACGTAGCGCACCGCACGCTTCTCCGGCACCTGCAGGCTCGGGGCCCGCGCCGCAAAGACCTCGGCCAGCTCCTTGTCGTCCACTTGAACGTTTTTGGCCACCGTAGCCGCTTTCCAGCGCAAAATCTCGAGATTGAGCGGACGGATGCGATTCAGGGCGGTCGTGGCTTCACCGGGCATGACCATGGCCGGCGAACCGACGAGTTCCTTGATGCCGGCCAAGCGCAGGCTGTCCCGGATCACGCTTTCGAGTTGCCGCTCGGTGAATCCGCGCGGGGCAAGCTGCTCCTGCATGAAAGTGGAGTATTTGACCGGGTCAAATTGCCCCCCGGTCTGGAAAACCGGCAGCATTTTGATGCGGTCGACCACCGCTTGATCGCCCGGTTCGACGCCGAGGCGGGCCGCTTCATGCTGCATGACCATGAGATTCCAAATGAAGTTGTTGGCCGCCTGATCTTCCGACTGCGCCTGCCCGGAGAGATCACGGACCAGTTCGAACTGGCCCAAGGCAAGCGCCAACTGGTAGTTGCGCACCGCACGTTCGATATCCACCTGCATGACATCGCGCCCGTAGATCTTGGCGACGATGTTGCTGCCCACGCGCTCAAGATCGGTTGTGTTGTAAAGCCACGCGAAGGCGATGATGGTCATCGCGGCAATCAGAGTCATGAGCCAGCGCTGGTGCTTGCGGATAGTGGTGAACATGGGACGATTGTGTTGAAAAAGACGCTCGTGTGGCTTAATTGGTCAGCTTGATGAAAGCAAGCCCCAGCGCCCCCCGCAGACTATTTCTGGTCCTCGTCGCAGTGGCGGCAGCCACGGTGAGCGCCTCATCCCAAGATGCCGTGGTCATGAAAACGGGACTGACCCGCGAGGGGAAAATCACCGGCGTGAGCGGTGGGAATGTCCGCCTGCAAATCCAGGCCGGCAGCTCGACCGGAATCCCGCTCGCCGAGATCCGCGAGGTTCGCATGGAAGCTCCACCAGAATTCGACGCCGCAACCTCGCGCCTGGCCGGCGGCGACGCAGTCGGGGCGGTCGAGGCATTGCAGGGAATCAATGACACCTACCCCGGGTTGCCGGCCCCGTGGGCCCGGCAGGCCGCCGCCCTGCTCGGCGACGCCAAACTGGCCAGCGGCGACTCGGAGGGTGCGACGGCCGCTTATGACAAGCTAGCGCAGACTTATCCGGAAGCCACAGCCCTGGCCAACCTCGGCCGGGCTCGTTTGGCAGTCGAGGCCGGCCAATTCGACCAGGCTGCCCTTCTGGTTGAACCCCTCCTGGCGGCCTCGGACCAAACCGCATTCCCTCTGCCCTCCGATGCGGCACCCCTTTGCCAAGCCCACTTCCTCCACGGCCGGGTGCAGGAGGCCGCTGGCGACTATCAAGGTGCTTTGGCCAGCTACTTGAAGGCCAGCGCCCTCTTCCCTTTCGACCAGCAAGCCGCGGCTGGGGCCCGGCAGCGCGCCGATACTTTGCGTGCCGAACATGTCGGTCTCATCGCACCCTGATTTTCCCAACACCCACCAAGACCATATGATCACCCAACGACCCCTTGTTCTGCCTGCGCTGCTCCTGACTTCCGGTCTGCTGGCCGCACCCCCCGCCCGCGCGGCGGAAACTGAAGGCGGCACCACCTCCATCATCGAGATGATTCTGCACGGCGGACCGCTCATCATCATGATTTGGCTGGCAATTGTCGCCACCTCCGTCGTGATGGTCACGTTCATCATCCAACTCTTCCTCCAGGTTCGGCCGCAGAATCTGGCCCCCAAGGCCTTGGTCAACGCCCTCGATGAATCGCTCAGAGCCGGCAATTTTCAGGAGGCGTGGGAGACCTGCCAGGCCAATGCCAAAACCTATATCGCTGCCGTGCTTGGTGGTGCGCTGGAACGCATCGGGCGCGGCAAGGACGCCACCGATACGGCCATCATCGAACTCGGCATCCGCGAATCCCAGGTTTTCAAGACCCGCAACAGCTACCTCTCGGTCATCGGAGTCATTGCCCCGATGATCGGGCTGCTCGGCACGGTCATCGGCATGATGGGTGCCTTTGCCGTCCTTGGGCAAACTGGCGTGTCCGACCCGCGCAAGCTGGCCCTGAGCATCGGCGAGGTGCTCCTGGCCACGGCGAGTGGTCTCTTCATCGCCATCCCCGCCTTTATCTTCTACTACTTCTTCCGCAACCGCATCAGTGACGCCACGGTCTTTGCCGACAGCGAACTCAGCCACCTCGTCGAGGACATACCGTTCGATGAAGTGAAGGGCATGCGTATCGGGGAAAACTTCAGCGCGGGCGACGGATTGAACGCCGGCGACGCCCAGTCCAAGGTCTCGCACAAGGTCTCGATGCAACTGACCACCAATTGCCCGGTCTGCCAGACACCCGTCGTGCCCGGGCACAATCCCTGCCCGGGATGCGGCACCACACTCGATTGGCAGTCCTAATCTGATGTCCGTCGCCGCCCCCAAAAAAGGCAAAAAAAAGCACCGTCAGCCGGAGGCGGACCCCGATCCGGAATTCCAGATCGCGCCGATGATCGACATCCTACTCGTGCTGCTCGTTTTCTTCATGTCGATCAGCTCGACCGAAGTGCTGCAGTCGAACAAAGATATCCGGCTGGCCGTGGCCAAAGACGCCAAGGACGCAAAAGAGAATCCCGGACAAATCATCGTCAACCTCGCGATCAATCCGATCAACAGCGCGGTGGCCATCAGCGTCAACGAGAAAGACTACCCCTCACCCGGCGACCTCATCCCCGTCCTGCAAAACCACATCGCGCAAAACCCGATGGTGCGCGTCCTCATCCGCGCCGACAAGGACGTGCGTTACGCCTCGATGAAGAGTCTGCTCGAGGCGGTGGGCAAAGCAGGGATCGCCAATGTGACCTTTTCCGTCGTCGACAAGGAGGCGGCACCGACCCCGTCGTGACCCGCTTGCGTCCCGCCGGCAATTGGTCGAATTATTGAATTATGGGTGGTTCCGCAGGCTCCGACGACGGCGATGCCGGTTTCCAGATCGCCCCGATGGTGGACGTTGTCTTCGTCCTCCTTCTTTTTTTCATGGCTTCGGCCGGGTCACAGGTCGTCGAACGTGAACTGAATATCAGCCTGCCCAGCGGCGCCGGCGCGAAGAGTGCCGGACCCCCGCCCACCCCGGTCATCATCGAGATCAGTGCCGACGGCGTGGTCAGCATGAACAACCGCGTCTTCGACACGCCGGCCAGCAAGGAATTGCCCGAGCTGCGCGCGCAACTGAAAGACAACATCGACCGCTTCGGCGACAAGGATCCGGTCATTATCCGGCCGGATGAAAACGCCCGCCAAGAACGCATCATCGACGTTCTCAACGGCGCCGCGGCGGCCGGCGTGAAGAACCTCACCTTCAGTTAAAGCAGCCGCTCCCGCACTCGGCGCAAAGTGACGCGGCCTAATTGACCCTCCGGCATCCCAGCCCGGGAGCACCCGCTAGACCATGACCTCGGGGAGCGCCGCCTCCACACCGGTCATGCCAACCAGCTGGTCGACGTACGCAGCCGAGTGCACTTCGGCCAGCTTGAGGCGGGCCTGGGCCAAACGGTCCTTGATGCCCAGGCGGCCGGCCACTCCCGCGTAACTGGGATTACCGAGAAACTTTTCCAGGTAGTCTACATGTCGCTCCCAGAGGCGTGCATCGACACCCTGCTTGGCCCGCAGGCGCGCGCGATACCAATCGCTGGCCAGGACACTCTCGCGGGTGAAGAGTGTGCGGATTCCCGGGGCGTCGAACGTTTTCCCCTCGTAATGACCGTCGCGCATGATATGGAGCAGCGCTTTGAGCGGCGGACAAGCCCAGGCAATACTTCCATCCGAAAAGTAATGCTCGGCCACGCGCTTTTGCGTGACGACAATGTTTTCCATCCCCTCGGCAAAGCTGTCCATCCCCTGCAACTCGGGCTTGAGCATATCCTCGGTCAGCACGACATGCGGATGATTGAAGACCCGGCCGAAGAACGTGTTGACGAACTTCTTGGTGATCCGGCTGCCGAGACGGCCGGCCAAAACCGGGTGGCCGTCATGCTCGAAATCTTTCAACCGCTCGAGATATCCGTGCGCGTGGAGAAACTCCGGCGACCGCTCCTCGACGCTCATGCGGCACCAGACCTCGGGAACGAGAAGACTGATGTCATGGTCGACGCGGGCGTGCGGACCGACGTAACCCGCCGCGGTAACGAAGCCGTCGTAGCCGCTGATCGCGTACGACACGAGGGCGGAATTCAGGTCGTAAACCGGCGGCAACGCGTTGAAGGGGCCTTTGGTCAACGCACCTTCCGAACCCGCTCCGGTGGTCGACGGGGATTTGCCGGTCATGCTGCAGATGAACTCCATGAAAAGTTCCGGCAGTTCCATGTGGTGGATGGGATTGTAAACAGCGAGCGAACGGATACCCGCCGCTTTGTCCGGGGGATTGTTGCGACGACCGGCCAGCACGGCATTGACCGGGGTGAGCACGGGCGCGTCGCGGCTCAGACCGCGAGCCAACCGGATGCCGACATCGGCGAGGTAGCGGCCCTGCGGATCCAGTAGGTCCGGGCGCGACTGCAGGTAGCGCGGGTTCTTGGTCGGACGCCCCTCGACCAGGCGCGGGTTGGCATTTGAAACGAAAAAGGCCGGACGCCCCGCCTCCACGTAGCCGGCAATCATTTTCTGCATCGGCCGGGTGTACTCATGGTAGCCGATCGCGTCCTCGAGGATGGCGCGGGCATCGTCCGCGCTGAGCGGTTGGTAGTTCGAGAAAAAATTCCCCCCATGGGAAAAGTCGTATTCCGTGACTTTGTCATAGCCCCGGTGAATGGCGTCATCGGGGCGCTGGAAAAGGCGGTATTCGCAGTTGTGGACAAATTTGACCCCGGGCAGGTGCCCGGTCTGCGCGTCGAGCAGGCTGGCGACGAGTGGTCGCGGCACCACGGTGGATGCCGTGATATCGTCTTCCATCTGGATCTTGGCCGCCGGGAAGAAATCTTTGCGCAGCCCGAAGGTGCGCCATGAATCCTCGGCATCGAAACCGACGCGCAGGAAATTGGCCACTAGCTTGCGGCGGTGGAAGCGCAGTTCGTTGGCCGGCAGGCCGTTGACTGTGTCGACACTGAAGTTCTCCCGCCAGTGCTCGCCCCAGTCCGGGCGGTAGAACCGTTTGAGCACGTAGACCAGCTCCTTGACGTGCTGCGGAATCGTCTCAAGCCACGCATTGTAGTCCACACTGAAGGATGGGGACGGGGTGAGCAGTTTAATCACCGAACCGAGCGACCGGTTGGGACTCAAAACCAACCGGTGATCCTCGCCATTCCGCGCGGGGTCGGCATAACGGTTCGAGTAGTCGTGCCGGACAAGTTGGTCGACATGATCGAAGTCGGCCTTGACGTCCCCCACAAAGATCGGCCCCTGGAGGATAGCATCCGAGATGGGCTTGGAAATTTCCGATTTGCCCCCGCCCGAAACGGTGCACGGTTTGTGGCATAGCGTGCCCTCGGCCATGGTGCCGATGAGACGCCAGGCCCGGCCGGCCGCAGGTTTGGCCATCTGGATTTTGTAGCCGCAGGGCAGGACATAGCAGTGCTCGAGTCGGAGTGGGATCTCACAGTTCTGCCCGTCTTTCTCCCAGGTCACTTTTTGCGCGAGCAACTCGAAACGCGCATTCTCCGGGACGTAAAAAATGTCCGCATGGTGACGATCGACCGCGTAACCCTGCGGATGCACCTCGACGGAATCACCGAGCAACTCCATGGCCCGGGCAAACCCACGCGGCATATCCAAGGGCAAATCCCGCACCGCAATCTGCTCGGCGAGGTCGTAGCTCGGAAAAATGAGCGCACCTCCCGCATGCTCCTCCTCGGCATTGCCGAAGAGATTGGCCGCCATTCCGAGCTGCGTTTTGACCTCTTTTTTGCAGTATCCAAAGTAGTTGTCGGAAATAATCGTCACCACCACACCGCGCTCGTCGCGCGCCGTGATCTTGAAAGCTGTGCCATCGTTGTAGGTTTCATCCGGCGATTCCCAGCACATCCCGTCGCGCCGCTGGCGGTCGGTTGCCTCGTTCCGGGACGGCAGTCCAAGTTCCGCCTTGGTCAGCTTGTTGAGGTGCGGAGCCAGAATGACGCAGCCCGTGTGCCCGGTCCAATGTTCGGTATCGAGCGCGGCATCGTTATCCGGGAGATTAGGATCACCGGCATTGCCGAAAATGCTTTCGACAAAGTCGAGATTGCAAACCAGGCCGCCCGGCACAAAAAAGCGCACCTCCATACTTTTCTCCGGCGTCACTCCCGGCACCTCGGGGCAGACCACCGGCCGGAGCAGGAGAGAAACAAAGCACTCGGCCGGGGCAGGAAGGGTCGAGGTGAAAGGCAGGCGCAACAGTCCTGCCGGCGGATTGAGCGCCGCTTTGAGCAGGCGTCCGAAGACCGCCTTCGGCACCGCTTTCTTGTCGTCGGGCACAGGCAAACCGCCTTCGGTGACATGAAATATGCCCTGCGTGGTGCGGCGATCACTCCTCGGGTTGTGCAGGACGCCCTGCCGCACGCGATAAGAGTTGATGATGTCGGAAGAAAATTCGTCTTCGTCCGGCGGCAAGGACAACTGTCGCGCAAGACCGTGCCGGTCGAGAGCGAAGGTTTGGTTGGGCAGGCGCGGCACCTCGACCTCGTCCTGCAGATAATCATACAGAAAATTCTGGATGCGCGTATCGGTGGGGGAAAGATGCTTGGCCAGCAACCGGTCCTTCTCGCGATGCAGCGCCATGAGCCCGCCGACCAGGTCGGCGAATTCCGCATCTTGCTCGATGGGAAACGTCGGACAACCGAGGTCCCGCAATTTGAGGTTGATGTAGAAGATGCGGCGTCGAACCGCGTCTGTATCCTCGTCGCCGCCGGGCACGCCGCGCAGCGCGCCGATTTTCTTTTCCAAGTCTTGGTTCATGACAAAACGCGAAGCAGTTTTAAGGCCGAAAGCACCAAGCGGCAAGAAAGACGCAAGAAAATCACCCTTGCCTCCCGCTCTCCGGACAGGCACAGAGTCGCCGTATGGGAGAAGAATTGCCCGCGCCTTCCGCCGCGGCGGAAAAGAAGTTTGCCATGGCCCTCTCGGTCGCGGCGGGGGTTCTGCTTCTCGCGCTCAAAGCCGTGGCTTGGCAATGGACAGGCTCGACGGCCATTTTGAGCGACCTGGGCGAAAGTGCCGCGCACTTGGTGGCCGTTTGCTTTGCCGCCTACAGCCTCTGGCTGTCCCTTCGACCGGCCGACGCCAACCACCTCTACGGTCACGCCAAGATAGGCTTCTTCTCGGCCGGGTTCGAGGGCGCCATGATCATGGCCGCGGCGCTGTTTATTCTTCATGAGGCGATTGACGCCGCTTTGCGCGGTTCGGAGTTGTCCAACCTCCCCATCGGGCTCGCCCTCACCACACTTGGTGTGGTGCTCAATGGCGCACTTGGCTGGCATCTGGTCCGCACGGGGCAGAAACGCGGCTCGATCATCCTGGAGGCCAACGGACACCACGTCCTGACCGACTGCTGGACGAGCCTCGGAGTCCTCATCGCCCTCGGGCTCGTGCAGCTCACGGGATGGCTTTACTGGGATCCGCTCTTCGCCGCCGCCGCGGCTTTGAACATTTTGGTTTCCGGTTTACGTCTCATCCGCCGGAGCGTGAGCGGCCTGATGGATGCCGCCGATCCGGTCATCCATCGCCAGATCGAGGAATTGGTCGTTGCCGAAACCCGCAAGCACGGCATCACCCACCACAACCTCCGCCATCGCAACATCGGAGACGCGCACCACGTCGAACTCCATCTTGATTTCCCCGCGGACGTCCTCCTGCGCGATGCCCACCGGGTGGCAACAGAAATCGAGGATTCCTTGGAAAGTAAAATCCACCCCGCGGCGCGCGTCATCACGCACCTCGAATGCGAGGGCGACCACGCTTAGCCACGAACCGACAGGTACTCGCGCGAAAGCCGCACGTACCGCAGGGCCCATTTTTTAATTTCCTCCTGCTCGGCCTCCGACAGGCTCCGCACGACCTTCGCCGGGGTGCCCAAAACCATAGATCCGGGCGGAATCTTCATCCCCTGCTTGACCGTGGCGTTCGCCCCGATGATCGAGCGCGTGCCGACTTGCACCCCGTCCAGAATGACCGCCCCCATCCCGACCAGCACCTCGTCTTCCAACGTGCAGGCGTGAACAACCGCCTTGTGCCCGACGGTGACCAACCGGCCGATGATGGCCGGAAGTTCGTCCGCCGTATGGACCACGGCACCGTCCTGCACATTGGATTGCGCCCCGAGGACGACCGGCGCGACGTCCCCTCGCAGAACCGCCTGGTGCCAGACGCTGGCCTCGGGCCCGACCTCGACATTGGCCACCAGGGTGGCATCCGGCGCGATGTAAGCGTCCGGCGCGATCCGCGGGGGAGTGCGAATATTACGGCCGATCGTTTCGATGAATTTTTCCGACAGATCAAAGGTCTCTTTGTTCACGCCTCCAACGGGCCTGCCCCGCCCCCTCCTGTCAAAACAAAATCCTGGTAGAAATTTTTGGCCCCCGCCCGTAATGGCCATTGACAGCATGCGGGGCCTCGGGGAAAAAACGCCTTGCCACGGAGGCCCCTCCCTCCGGTCAAACCGCTCATCCCACTATGAACAAAGTCAAACTCATCGAATCGGTCCAAAAAGAACTCGGCAGCACGAAGGCCGATGCCGAACGTGCGGTCAACGCCGTGATCGAAGGGATCAAATCGCACCTCAAGAAAAGCAAGCTCATGCAACTTGTCGGCTTCGGTACCTTCAAGGTGGTCAACCGCAAGGCGCGTCTCGGCGTGAATCCGAAAACGGGCGAACGCATCAAGATCAAAGCTTCCAAGGGCGTGAAATTCGGCGCCGGGAAAGACTTGAAGAGCAAGCTCTGAACCGCTTCCCCCCGCGCGAGCAACCCCGTTGGGCCGGCCGGCTGAACGGGGTTGCTCTGTTTTATGCCGCCGTTTTTTTGTCGAGTCCGGCCCGCGGTTTGCCGCACTATGCCTGCGATGAAAAAAGCAATTCGTGTCGCCGTTACCGGCGCGGCCGGCCAAATCGGCTATTCTCTCCTGCCCCGTATAGCCAGCGGCCAGGTGTTCGGGGCCGACCAACCCGTAATTCTCCAACTGATCGAAATCGAGCCCGGCATGGCCGCCTTGCAAGGTGTGGCCATGGAACTGCAAGACGGCGCCTTTCCTTTGCTTGAGGGCGTCGAGACAACCAGTGACCTCGACCGCGGCTTTGACGGAATCTCCTGGGCCCTGCTCGTCGGCAGTGTGCCGCGGAAAACAGGTATGGAACGCAAGGAATTGCTCGGCATCAACGGCAAGATCTTTGTCGGCCAGGGCCGGGCGATTGAAAAGAACGCCGCGTCCGATGTCCGCATCCTCGTGGTCGGCAATCCCTGCAACACCAATTGCCTCATTGCCATGAGCAACGCACCAGCCATTCCCCGCGAACGCTGGTTCGCCATGATGCGCCTCGACGAGAACCGCGCCAGAGCACAACTCGCGCAGAAAGCCGGTGTTCCCTGGCGCGACGCGACCAACATGACCATCTGGGGCAACCATTCGAACACCCAGTTTCCCGATTTCTTCAACGCTCGCATCGGGGGACGCCCCGCCCCTGAAGTGATCAACGACCTCCCGTGGCTGGAAGGCGAGTTCATCAAGACGGTCCAAGAGCGCGGTGCCGCCATCATCAAGGCCCGCGGCCTCTCCTCCGCCTTTTCTGCGGCGCACGCCGCCATCGAAACCGTGCGCAGCCTCACGACCAATACCCCGCACGGGGATTGGCACAGTGTCGCGCTCTGCTCGGACGGTTCCTACGGCATCGAGCAAGGGCTGATTTGCGGCTTCCCGGTGCGCAGCACCGACCAACAAGCCACCATCGTTCCGAGTCTCCCGCACAACGACTTCGCCCGCCAGCGCATCGACAAATCGGTCGATGAGCTCAAAGAGGAGCGCGCCATGGTGGCGAACCTCCTCCCGGAATAACCCCCGGCCAAAGGGTCAGGCGGTCTGCGACGCGCCCCGGTGCGCCGGCTTGCCTTTTTTGCCGCGTTTCGGCCGAACCGTGGTTTCCGACTTGTGGCAAGCCACGATGAACATGGGGGGAATGCTGGCCAAAAAATACTCCACCTCATGGGCGGCGTACATCTTGGTGTGCCCTTTCAACTCCGGGGTCACTTGGTAAACAATGAACTGGCCATCCGGGGTCAGACCGTCGTGTACCTCGCGCAGGATCTCTTTCTTCTTTTTCGGATCGAGGTAGCTGAATGGTATCCCTGAGATCACGTAGTCAGCCTCGCTGAAGCCCAATTTGCGCAGCTCGGTTCGGAAACTGGCCGCATCCTGCTCGTAAATGAGAACACGGTCATCGTCCCGGAACTGCTCGCGCAAATGCTCGGCCAGGTGGCTGTCCAGCTCGAAGGCGAGAAGCTTGGCGTCCGGAGCCAAGCGCTTGGCCAGCTCCCGGGTATAGCATCCCTCCCCCGCACCGAATTCCACGAAGACCCGCGCCTTGGCGAAATCCATCTTGTCCAAGACCCGTCGGACGAGCCCCTTGGAACTGGGGAGGACATAGGCCACCTGAAGCGGACGGGCCAGAAAACGGCGGAAGAGGATGGCACTCATGCGAGAACCCATGCTAGGAGTCCAAGCGATGCCGAATCAAGCGCAAGGTGACCATCCCGGCCCATGACGGCGCCACGCACCGTCGGATTGGCCACCTGCACCGCACTCGTCGTGGCCAACATGGTCGGCACCGGCATCTTCACCAGCCTCGGTTTTCAGGTCGGCGAAATCCCTTCGCGCCCGGCGATCATGGTCCTCTGGGGCCTCGGGGGCGTCCTCGCCTTGTGCGGGGCCCTGTGCTACGCCGAACTCTCGGCCGCGCTCCCGCGCTCCGGTGGTGAATATCATTTTCTCGGGAAAATTTACCATCCCGCCCTCGGCTTTATGGCTGGCATAGTGTCCATCATGGTCGGCTTCGCCGCCCCGATGGCCTTGAGCGCCTTGGCCTTTGGATCGTATTTGCACGGGCTTTTTCCCGGAGTCCAGCCCCTCGCAGCCTCCGTCGCGGTGGTTGTTCTCGTCACTCTGGTGCACCTGCACGACCTGCGGCTGAGCAGCGTATTCCAAATTTTTTTCACCGGGCTGAAAATCGCGCTCGTTTTCTTTCTTATCGTGGCTTTCTTCAACGCACCCGCTTCGACTCCCTCCGCCGCCGCGCCGTGGACCGACTACATGCTGACCGCGCCTTTCGCCGTCTCACTCATGTTCACGCTCTACGCCTATACCGGATGGAATGCCGCGACTTATATCTTGGGTGAAGTCCGCACCCCGGGTCGGATCATTCCCCTGGCCCTGACAGCGGGCACGCTAGCCGTCATGGCCCTTTATCTCGGTCTCAATGCCGCTTTTCTTCATGCCGCGCCGGCAAGGGCGCTCGCCGGACAACTCAACGTGGCGCAAGTCGCCGCCCAGGCCGTCTTCGGCCAAGGCGGAGGACGCTTGGTCGCCGGCATTATCGCGCTCGGCCTCATTTCGGCCATCAGCGCCATGGCCTGGGCCGGACCCCGTGTCGCCATGGTCATCGGCGAGGACTACCCGCGCGCTTTCGGTTGGTTGCGCTGGCGCACTGCGGCCGGTATCCCCGCTGCGGCAGTGCTCGGGCAAAGCCTGCTCACGCTCCTGCTGCTGCTCACCTCGGCCTTCGAGCAGGTGCTGGTCTACACACAGTTTTCCCTTTTGGCGTGCAGCTTTCTCACGGTGTCGGGCGTCATCGTCTACCGCTTCACGCAGCCGGATTTACCGCGCCCTTTCCGCGTGCCTTTTTATCCCCTCACCCCGCTGCTCTTTCTCGCGATCAGCGCGTTTGCCATTATTTACACCGCAGCGGCAAAACCGATCGAGGCCCTCTTCGGGGCCCTTACCCTGCTGGGCGGATTGGGGGTTTACGCCGCGGTCTCCAAAGGCGAAAATCGACGCGGGTCATGAAGTGTTTCCACCTGCTGCTTGCGCTGGCTCTCCCGGTGACAACAGCTTCGGCTTTCTCGCCCACCGAATTGGGCGCCTTTCTGGCCGGGCGCCAACTCCCCGCCGCAAGCCCCCTCGCCGCACTGCAGGACTCCCCCGAATACCGCCAGCACGCCCGCGAATACGCTGCGCAATGGTATCGCTACGACGACCTCTATTTCGCGCCCATGCGGTCGTGGTCGGCCAGCGAACTCGTCCCGCGCATCGGAACCACGTCACAGGTCACTTACCTCTTCGGCGGACCGGATTTGATCAGCGCGTTGGGCCTTTTCCCAGCGGCACGACTGTATGCCTTGGGTGGACTCGAACCGGTCGGCAAGCTGGGCAACCCCCTCAGCCTGAGCCCCGGAGAACTCCACGCCAGCCTCGCCATGCTGCGCAAATCGACCGAGGTGATCATGAATTTCAGCCATTTCATCACCAAGGATATGAAAACCGAATTGGCCAGCTCGCATTTTCAGGGAGTCTTTCCCATTATGCTCGTTTTTCTCTCCTTCACCGATGCACGCATCGATTCAGCCGAGAGATTGACCCTGCAACGCGACGGATCCCTCGTCCCGGGCGAGTCCGCCGGAGGCCAACCTGCCCTGCGCATCATCTTCCGCGCGTCACCCGGATCGCCTCCGGCGGAGGTGGTTTATTTGCAGGCCAACCTGGCCGACAGCGCGCTCGAAACGAACCCTGCCGTCCTCCAATGGCTCGCCTCCCGCGGGTCGTCCACCGGCTACCTCAAAGCGGCTTCTTACCTCCCGCATTCCGGCGGTTTTACCCGCGTGCGCGACTTTCTCCTCGGACATTGCCGGGCCATCGTGCAGGACGACTCGGGCATTCCGCTCTCGGTGCTTCGCGAGCGGGATTGGCAGGTTGTCTTCTTCGGCAAGTACACCACCCCACTGGATATTTTTTCCAAATACGATCAACCTGCTTTGCGTGCCGCTTACTCCGACGGCGCAGGGTTCAACCTGCCCTTCGGTTTCGGCTACCGCTGGCAACGCGGCGAGTCCACCCTCTTGCTCGCCCTGCCTCCCAACAATGCGCCGCGCGCCCTTCCGGTGGCACCTCGCACCGGCTACTGACCGAACAAACAGCGCAGAAACTCCGCATCGGAAAACCCGCGTCCACGACCCAGACGCACTACGGTCATGCGACGGGAGGGAATGATATAAACCCGCTGGCCGTGTGTTCCGATCATGGCGAGCAAATCTTGCGGGGCAGACCGGCTCAGGCAGGCGTTGGCCCAATCCTCCGGGGCTTTGGTTTTCCCCAATGATGATTCGATGTCGATCTCACGGGCGCCGGGACGCCCGGCACCCCGGTTGAGCCAGAAGCCGAGCGCATACATCCGGTTTGCCGCAGTCCCGGCGGCAAGCAAGGTCCTCACCTCGGCCGGCCAGCGCGCGCGGCCCATTCCCATGATAACCTCCCGCCCGGCCGGGAGAAGTTCGCGCGCGCCCATGCGGGCGCCGGTCGAGAAAAACAGCGTGCCGCGACCGTCGCGCCGCCAGCGCGCCACAACCCGGGCGTTCGCGCCCGGGACAAACTTGCGCAACCATGACTCGAGGGTTGTTCCGCGGCTCAGGCGGATCTCCTCCGCCAGCACCTCCCAGTGGGACGGCCCGTAGGCAAACTCTCCATGGCCATTGCTTTTCAGCCCTTCCAAGACAGGACCTTTATCTTGGAGCCCTTGCCCGTAAAACGCGCGGTGCGCCGGGGGCAGTCCCGAAGTCTGGTTGAGAAGATCGGCGAGTGACACCCCTCGTGCGGCGGGGTGTGCCGCGGATTGGCCGAGAGACAGCCCGCCGGTCTTGGCGTCACGGAAAACACCGATCGAGACCAGACTCTTTGTGATGCTGAACACGCGCGGCGACAGGGCGTCCGACGTTCCCCGCTCATAGACGACGCGCCCGTCGCTCCAGACCAGCAGCGAGACTTCGCCGTGCGCCGCAGAGCAAGCCGCGGCCCGCGCCAGTGCCGCATCGTCCGCACTGAGCACCGGCGCCACCAGGCACGCCACAGCGACAATGGGACCAACCACACGCATCATCCGCCGCCAGCCCTGTGACGCCCTGCCATGGCGCGCGCCAAAGTCAGTTCGTCAGCATGCTCCAACCCGCCCCCGGCCGGCATTCCTTGCGCCAGCCGTGACACCTTCACACCCCGCGGCGCGAGCAAGTCCGAGAGGTAATTCGCCGTGGCCTCGCCTTCAACATCGGTACTCAGAGCGAGGATCACCTCGGAGAATACTCCCCGCTCCAAGCGAGAGGTCAACTCAGCCAGACGCAAATCCTCAGGTCCCACGTGCTCGAGCGGCGAAAGTCTTCCGCCCAGAGCGTGATAAAGACCACGGAAAGCACCGGAACGCTCGATGGGTAAGATGTCCGTAGCCCGTTCAACCACGCAGAGCAAATCCTCGCGGTCGTGGTCTAGGCAAATAACACATTTTTCTTCGACCGCAAAAAAACCGCATGCCGCGCACTGGCGGACTCCGTCGCGCGCCGCAGCCAGAGCATCGGCCAGCGCGGTGGGTCGCTCACCATCGTCAAGGAGCCAAAGCGCCATGCGCTCCGCGCTGCGCGGACCGACCCCCGGCAACCGCCGCAACTCGCGCACCAGAGCCGCGAAAGGCCCGGGGTAATCAGCCGCCCTCACAAGCCGGAGGCTGTCCGCCGCGCTGCCGCGCTGCGTAAGGCAAAGATACGCGCGGCCGCATCGTCCCGCTCGCGGGCCAAAGCTCCGAAGGCGTTCTCCGCCTCGGCCCAACGCCCCTCCCAGAAAGCGTCCCACGCACGGTCCCAAGGCGCACTCACCCCGTCGGCTTCCGCCGCCGGACCGGTCACCTCGTGCAACAAAACCCGTTCCCCTTCGAAATCCCACCACGCCATCCGCCGCGACTTCCACCCGGCGGCCACTTCCGCGGCCAGCGCCTCTTCGACCAGCAGACCCGCCGCATAACCGCGTGCCGCCGCCGCCATGCGGCGCGCCCGGCGCAGAGGGGTTCCTCCCACCGTCCACCGCACTTCCGCCGGAAAATTCCCGACACCCGAGACACATTCTCCGCGCGAGAGTGCGGCGCAACCACCCGCCTGCTTGACCCAAGCCCACAGGACGCGGATTAGTTCCTCCGTAGGCGCCGGCTGCCCCCAAAGGCCAAAGGCAAAAAGGGCACCCTCGCCATCGCAACGCTCAAGGTACCCTCCCGCTTGATGAAAATGCCTCGCGGCACGGGAGGCCAACTCCGACTTTTCCTTCCAAGCGGCATGTTCGCCCTCCGGATGCCCCGGCCAGAGAATCTCAGCCAAAGCAAGAATCTCGCCTCTCGGACCGTCCTCCAAATGATGCTCGTCCATGCGCGAGTGCAGGAATTCCGGACTGACCCGCCCCCCCACCAGCGACCGCCAGCGCGCGCGCCGCGAACCCGCGGGGGTGAAGGAGAAAGCCAACGCTCCCGCTCCGGCCAAACCCACGGCGGTCATTGGCACGAGCGGACTCGCGACATAGCCGTAAAGCCCCGCCAGCCAAATCCCGCCGCCCAAGAGCCAAAGCGTGGCCAGCCAGATAAGCACCTTGAGGCCGCGCCGTGGAATATCGACCACGCACCAAGCAACCCATAGCGCCAGGAAAACCGCCAAAATGGCCTCGCCCCGCGGGTTGACCACAGGCGGTCGCCATCCCGGCCACCCCGGCAACATGGGTGCCCACAGCAGGGGCAAGGCCAGCACAATGGCGACCAGTGCGCAAATCAGCGCAGCTTTAAGATGCAGGGCCGGCACGTTTTTCATCAGATGAATCATCACGATACGCGCGCACCACCAGATCGCTCAAGAACTTGTCGGGCGACTCCACCGCTTCGCGCGGAAGCAAAAGCGGGCGGCCGGCGGTCGGACACTTCACCAGGCGCAACCCGAATTCGTAGTCTTTGAACAAGTCCGCGCACAATTCGCGCACCGGCCTCTGACCATTCACCGCCATCTTGACGAGGAGGTCAAGGGCTTCGGGTGCGAATTTCAAAGACAAACCTTGCGGCTGCCCGAGACGCTCGGCGAACTCTTCCGCGCTGCGCCGCAAAACGCGCAGACGCTCGTCTTGGCCGCTGGACCGCAGCTGCGCCAAGCGCTCGGCCGGCCGCTCGATGAGGTCCAAATCGATGCGCAGCGACGTGGTGCCGGACCCGGGCAGCTCGAATTTGAAGTCGCGCAGCAGGCGCTCGCAGACCGTGAGCAAACCCCGCGCCCCAGTCCCTTCCTCCGCGGCGAGTGCGGCAATACGATCAAGCGCCGCATCGTCAAAAACCGCCTCGATCCCGAAAGCCAGAAAAGCACGCTCGTACTGGCGGAGCACGCTGCCCTCGGACTCGGACAAAATTTTACGCAGGTCGGCTGCGGTCAATTCCTCGCAGGCCACGCGGACCGGAAGACGTCCGACAAATTCCGCCTCCATCCCGTATTCGATCAGGTCGGCCGTGGTCACTCCATGCTGCCAAGCCCGGTCCTCCGCCGGACCCGCCGGCGCGGCAAAACCGATCTGCGCCTGCTTGCGCCGCTTCTCCACGATCTCCTTCAGTCGCGGAAAGGCTCCGCTCACGATGAAAAGGATGCTCCTCGTATTGACCGCCTGCCGACCGGGCTTGCTCCCGCGCTGCAATTCCA
>Ga0247841_10005570_pt1 | contig 20257 bp, 15 predicted proteins | sample LaCruzMarch2015__2_FD_192410 | JGI IMG/M metagenome (GOLD analysis project Ga0247841, IMG submission 192410) | Freshwater microbial communities from meromictic Lake La Cruz, Castile-La Mancha, Spain - LaCruzMarch2015_18m | ecosystem: Environmental > Aquatic > Freshwater > Lake | place: Spain... | reverse complement strand
CGGAAAAGCAAAGCCCCCTCATGGAGCCGATCCGGGAAAGAATCCGCGCCGCCCGGGGCAGGATCAGAAAGGCCGGCGCCGATTACCTTGCCTACACTATCATCGACGCCATTATTGATCAGTATTTCATCCTCCTGGAAAAGTTGGGGGAAAAGATCGAATCCCTGGAAGATCAGCTTGTCGCCCGCCCGGGGCGGGACACTCTGCACGCCATCCAGAACATCAAACGGGAAATGCTTTACCTGAGAAAATCACTGTGGCCGTTGCGAGAAGCGATAAGCGCCATTCAGCGGACCGATTCGCCCCTCATGGACAGAGCAACCGATCTGTATTTGAAGGACGTCTATGATCATACCATCCAGATTATTGATACTATAGAAACTTACCGGGATATGCTCTCCGGCATGCTGGACATCTATCTGTCTTCGGTGAGCAACCGGCTTAACGAAGTGATGAAGGTACTGACCATTATCGCCACGATTTTCATGCCGCTAACCTTTCTGGCCGGGGTTTACGGCATGAATTTCAAGTATATGCCCGAGCTGGAATGGCATTGGGGATATTTCATGGTCCTGGGAATCATGATTACCGTCGCCCTATCCATGGTCCGTTATTTCAGAATAAAAAAGTGGTTGTGAAAGGCTTTTTTTTCCTTTATAGATTTAAAAATAGAAATTCAAGGAGGTTGTAATGAGCGCTTTCAGAGGCAGTGACATTGTGGAAATTGCCGTGCGTATCGAGGAAAACGGAGAGCATTTTTACCGCTATGCGATGCAGTTGGCCAAAGACGAGGATGCGAAGAAGATATTCAGCAATCTGGCGGACGCGGAGCTTCAGCACAAAAAGACCTTCGGCAGGATCTTTGCCGCCATGGACAAGGACAATCCCCCGGAGACATATGATGGTGAATATGCAGCCTACCTCCACGATTACGTAGACAACAAGATCATCTTCAAAAAGGGGATGCTGGAAGCGGAGCTGGCCAAGGTAAAGGATACCCTGGCGGCAATCGATTTCGCCATCCAGCGGGAGCTTGATTCCATTCTCTATTACCATGAGATCAAACGCTTTGTTCCGGCCAACGAACATGCCGTGATCGACAACGTGATCGAAGAGGAAAGAAAGCATTTCAAGGGGTTGTCAAATTTACGCACCCGCTATGCGAAATAATCACCCCTCGTTATCGTAGGTTTCCTACCTCCCGGCACGGGGTGGTTCAGAGCCTGCCCCGTACTTGAGACGGGGGTGGGGATGGGCAATATAAATCCTTTTGCCCTCAGTCCCCTCCCCTTCAAGAGGAGGGCCGGGATCTGCCCATTACTTGCTATTGGGTTGGAAATGAGTACAACAACGCTGATTTCTATATAGTCCCCTCCCCTTCAAGGGGAGGGCCGGGATCTGCCCATTACTTGCTATTGGGTTGGAAATGAGTACAACAACGCTGATTTCCATATAGTCCCCTCCCCTTCAAGGGGAGGGTGAGGGTGGGGATGGGGTATATGCAATTGTCCGATGATCATGTCTTCTACCGTAATCTGAACCGTCTTTACCCGGCCGTGGCGCGGGGGGACGGGGTGTATCTCTATGATACTGAAGGAAAGGCCTATCTGGACGGTTCGGGAGGGGCCGTAGTCGCCGCGCTCGGCCATGGTCTCCGGGATATTGAAGAGGCCATGCTTACGCAGCTCGGCAAGGTGGCCTTTGCCCACGGCTCCCAGTTCACCTCCCACGCCGCCGTCGAACTTGCCGGGAGGCTCGTCAACATGGCCCCGGCAGGCATGAATCGGGTTTATTTCCTCTCCGGGGGCTCGGAAGCAGTGGAAACAGCCGTCAAGATGGCCCGCCAGTACCAGGTGGATCGCGGCAAGACCATGAAATTCAAGGTTATCTCCCGCTGGGCAAGCTATCACGGCAATACCCTGGGGGCGCTGGCACTGAGCGGCCATACGGGGCGGCGGCGGTACTACCATCCCCTGATCCAGCACACGCCTCATATCGCTCCGGCCTACTGCTACCGTTGCCCATTTGGTCGGGAGCAGGAAAGCTGCCGGCTTGAATGCGCCGACGACCTGGAAAAGACGATCCTCTATGAAGGTCCCGATTCCGTATCCGCCTTTATGGCCGAACCGGTCGTGGGGGCCACCGCTGGTGCCCTGGTTCCGAAAGACGGCTATTTCAAGAGAATCAGGGAAATCTGCGACCGCTATGACGTCCTGCTGATCGTTGATGAGGTCATGACCGGCATCGGCCGGACGGGCCGGAACTTCGCCATCGAACACTGGGGGGTCGCCCCCGACATGATCGTCTGCGCCAAGGGCCTCGGGGCGGGGTACTACCCTGTTTTCGGCGTCATTACCACCGAGTCCGTCCATGAGGCAATCAAGAAGGGAAACGGCAATTTCGTCCACGGCCATACCTACAGCCAGAACCCTCTGGCCTGCGCCACGGGGATCGCGGTGCTTGACTACATCGGCCGCCATGATCTGGTCGCCCGGTCCGCAAAAATGGGCGCGTATCTAATTGAAAAGCTGAAGATTCTATACAGACATGCCATTGTGGGCGATGTCAGGGGTTTGGGGCTCTTCGCCGGCGTGGAATTTGTGCGTGACCGGGATACAAAGGAAACCTTCACTCCCACCCTGAAGGTCAACGCCCTTATAAGCAACCTCGCCTTTGACAAGGGGCTGATTGTCTATCCGGGGGGCGGCGGCGCCGACGGCGTCAACGGCGATCATGTCCTGATCGCTCCTCCCTTCATCATCACGGAGGAGGAAATCGACCGTCTCGTCGTGATCCTCGACGAGGCCATCGGGGAGACGGGGCGCACCCTCGCATAGATGCTTATCATCCCCTCCCCTTCAAGGGGAAACACTACGTTTTGATTCCCTCCCCTTCAAGGGGAAACACTACGTTTTGATTCCCTCCCCTTCAAGGGGAGGGCAAGGGTGGGGATGGGTTTACAAAGGGGCGCGGATTTTTTTCCTTGATCAAATGTTGGTTGAAATATCATGAACAAAGTCATCATCACCGCCGCCATTACCGGCAGCCGCATGATGCGGGATGTGGCCCCCTATATCCCCATCACCCCGGAAGAGATCGCCCAGTCCGCCAGCGAGGCCTGGCAGGCCGGGGCGGCGGTGGTCCATCTCCATGTCCGGGACCCCGAAACAGGACTGGGCAGCCAGGATGTCGAGCTTTTCCGCCGGGTTGTCGAGCCGATCCGGGAAAAGACAGATCTGATCCTCAGCCTCACTACGAGCGGCATTCCGGGACGGAATCTCCCCATTGAAGAGCGCCTGGCTCCCCTGTCCCTCAAACCGGAACTCGCATCATTCGACGCCGGCTCCATCAATCTCGGCGGCCACGCCTTCATCAACACCCCCGATTTTCTCGATCAGGCCGCCGCCATGATGAAAGCCGCCGGAGTGAAACCGGAGATCGAGATCTTCGACCTCGGGATGATGATCACGACCCTCCGGATGCGCCAGGAAGGCAAGCTCGCCGACCCCCTCCACTTTCAGTTCGTCCTCGGAACTCCCTGGGGCGCCCCGGCGACGGCGAAGGCCTTTCTCCACCTCCACGACTATCTACCCCCCGCCGCCACATGGTCCAATATCGGCATCGGACCGGGACAACTCCCCATGGCCATGATGGCCCTGATCATGGACGGCCACATCCGCGTCGGCATGGAGGACAACATTTATCTGCGCCGGGGAGTGCCAGCAAAAACCAACGCTGAGCTGGTGGAGCGGGTCGTCCGCATCTGCCGGGAATACGGCCGGGAGGTCGCCTCCCCCGCCGAGGCGAGAACCATTCTAAAATTAACAGCCTGAAGGGGAAATCTCACAGCAGAAAGTTGCGCAACATTTGATAAGCAGAGAAGGATTTTTCAGGGGAGGAAAAAATAGAACCGTCCCCATTTTTCGCACATTTTTCGCACTTGAAGGGGAGGGAATACCTCAATACTGTTGCTTAGCCCTGTTGCCTATCTCAATGGGTCTTGAGGCCGTATTTTTTCAGTTTGTAACGGAGCATCCGCTCACTGATGCCGAGGATTTCCGCCGCCTTCGTCTGGTGATCCCCCGCCTTTTCCATGGCCTCGACAATCATCTTACGTTCCATCTCCTCCATCGATCCCCGCAAGAGGCCCTCGGTCTTTTTGCCGTCCTCCGGCGAGGCAAGGGCGTCTTCCAGGAAGGGCAGATCCTCCACGGAAATTATCTCTTCCCGGCCGATGACGACGGCCCGCTCCATGATGTTCTCCAGTTCCCTGACGTTCCCCGGATAATCATACTTCATGAGCAGGTCTTTTGCCTCGCTGCTGATTCCCTTGATGACCTTGCCGTTTTCCTGGGCGTACTTCTGCAGAAAATGTTCGATCAGCGGCGGCACATCTTCCTTCCGGTCCCGGAGCGGCGGCATGGACATAGTCACGACATTGAGCCGGTAGAAAAGGTCTTCCCGAAAGGCCCCTGTTTTGACCCGGGCCTCCAGATCCCGGTTGGTGGCGCTGATGATCCGCACATCGGAACGAAGGTTCTGATTGCCTCCCAGGCGCTGGAATTCCCGCTCCTGAAGAAATCTCAGGAGCTTGACCTGGACCGTGGTTGAAAGCTCCCCGATCTCGTCAAGGAAAAGGGTTCCCCCATCGGCCTCTTCGAAACGGCCGATCCTCCGGGCGGCAGCCCCGGTGTAGGCTCCCTTTTCATGACCAAACAATTCACTTTCCAGGAGATTCTCGTGGAGGGCGCCGCAGTTTACGGCCAGCATGGGTCGGGCGGAACGGGGGCTCAGGTGATGAATAAGCCGGGCAAGAAGCTCCTTGCCGGTGCCGCTCTCTCCCTGAATGAGGATGGTCGCCCTGCTTGACGCCACCCGGCCGGCCATATTGATCAGGGCATCCATCTTGGGGCTCCGGTAGACAATCTGGTCCGTCGTTACCCCTTTTTCCCGGAGCTCATGCTTAAGAATCTCGTTCTCCTTGATCAGCGTGCGCCGTTCCGCTACCCGGTCCACCAGGATCAGGAGTTCCTCGAATTCGACGGGTTTGGTGATGTAATCTATAGCGCCGGCCTTCATGGCATCCACAGCCGTCTCGATGGTCCCATAGGCCGTGATGATGACGACATCGATTTCCGGATTGATTTGCTTGATCGCCGTGAGGACCTGCATGCCATCCATGCCCGGCATCTTGTAATCGAGGAGGACAAGGTCGAAATGGGCGCCCCGGACCTGGGCAACCCCCTTTTCTCCATTATCCGCCTCCTTGACGGCATGTCCTTCCTGAATCAGGAAATCCCTCAGCATTTCCCGCTGAGACTGTCCATCCTCAACAATCAGGATATTCAATGATCTCATATCCACTCCCTCGGAAATCGTTAAGTCCTGTTTCCCGTTTTTTCGGCCGGCAGGAGAATCTCAAATGTCGTGCCGGTATCTTTCTGACTCGTAACGCGAATTTCCCCACCGTGACCGCGGACGATCTCATGGGAAAGGGGAAGACCCAATCCCAGCCCCTTTTCCTTGGTCGTATATTCGGGATTGAAAATCCTCTCCAGTTCTTCCGATGTCATCCCGCACCCTGTATCGACGATACGGATGTTGATCCAGCCCTTTTTCTCCGGACTTACCGTCAAGGTGACCGTCCCCGCCCCGGAGATGGATTCTACGGCGTTCTTGATAAAATTCAGCAAGGCCTGTTGCAGTTTGTCCATATCCATGGGAATCACCGGCGGCGGCTCCATCCAGTGCGTTTCCAGGGAGATTCCCTTCGCCCGTACCTCTTCGTCGAGGAGGTTCACTATCTTCTGCAAGACCTCCGTTACAGGATATTCCCGCAGATCGAGGCGCCGGCTCCTCGAAAAGGTCAGGAATTCCTCGATGATCCCGTTCAGGCGGCGGATCTCGTCACGGATGACTCCGGTAATGGTCTGGAAATCCTTGACTTTGCCTTCATCAGCGGGGATGAAGTCCCGTTTCAGCCGTTGAGACGCCATGCTGATGGCATTCAGGGGGTTGCGAATTTCATGGGCCACCCCGGCGGCCAGCTGACCCAGGGCGGAAAGCCGCTCCGCCTTTTCAAGTTTACGCTCCATACTGATAATCCCCGCCAGGTGCCGGTTCTGGTTCTTATAGAGTACCCATAGGGACAGAAAGGCGATCAGCGCGGTTAGGCCCATGAAGATCAGGATATTTTTCCTGTTTTCCTCAAGGATCTTTTCCATGCCCTCCCGTTCCAGTCCCATCCGCGCGATACCCATGACCTGGCGATTCAGATACACGGGAATGGCGATATCAAGCATGGGTTTCTCCAGATAGATGACCTTTCTGCTTTCGACGCGGCGGGTTCCGGCAACGATTTCGGAGACATGCATATCCGCCGGGTTCCATTTTTCGGGCTGCGTCCCGGCACTGGCCAGAACCTTTTCACGGGTATCGGTGATCCTGAAATAGGAAATCCCCTGACTCTGCCCCCCCCCCAACTCCTGCAAGGCCTTCTCCACGGACACCTTCATCCCCCAAAAGCGCAGGCCCGCAGGATCCAGGGCAATCACGATCGTTCCACTGCCATCTTTTCTCCGCAGGGCGACAAAACCGATCTTGTTTGCTTTTCCCAGCTCGTTGAAGAGTTCCATGGTAATCTTCGGGGAATGATTATCGGGAACCAAATCGGAAGGGAGTGAACGGCTCTGAAACACGCACCGCCCTTTCCGGTTCATCACGGCAATCATCAATAGCCCCTTTTCATTGGCGAATTTTCTCAGATAGTCCTCGCTCAAGCGATCCTTCTTCCAGTTGTTATCAACCTCCTCCCCCAGTTTAACAAGGGCATTGATCAACAGCCTCTGGGGAGAAAAGGCCTCGGCGGCAACAGGAACAAAGGTGCTTTTTTCCTTCTGCTGAGACGCCTGGACAAGAATATTGAGATTCTCCTGGGCCAGCCTTTGCACCACCTCGACAATACCCACGGCGCGGTTTTCCAGAATGCCCACCAGGGTACGGTCCAAACGCTGGAGGTCCATAATCCCCATGATGAGGATAAGACCGATGAAGACGGCACAGACGATAGCAATGGCGATGGGCTGCAGGAAAGGTCTGTTGCCCTGTAAAGCCCGATCCTGCCAGACAATTTTTTCCGGGGGGGTCATTATTTCTTTTTTACCGCCTGCCTGATTGAGGATATATAATGACCCGCATCATAGGCAATTCAAAAGGAAAGTCAACCATAAAATCAGATTCGACATTATCGTCGATCTTCCGAATAAATCCGTCATCGAGATAAGCAAATGATATTGCTAATTTTAATTATACTGAAGCCATCTGGATCGACAATCTTTGCCGCCGTCGGAACAGGCCGCATCTTCAGAACATGGTGGGATGAAGGAACATTACCTTTAATAATCAAATACTTATATCGGAAAGATTTTAAATCTGTCCTCCCCAAGTATTGGCACAAGACATGCAATCCTCGTAAGTCAGAAAAGAAATTGATCGGTTGAACAAACGGGCATGATCAGCCGACAGTAAAAACCCAATATTCCTCCTGGACGCGGGGAGACCTCAGGTCTCCCCATTCTTTTATGTAAAAGGAGAAGATAATCTTTCAGGCGTTATCTTATTTTTCTGCTCATCAATCCTCGCAAGACGCCTTTTCTCCATGGCATCTCTTTATCTGTCTGCATTTGCGGCATTGCCCTGATCACCCTTTTCCCCAAGGCCAGCATCGGTTCAACCAACAGCACGATTCCGCAGGCTGGGCACTGGTAATGAAGATCTCCGGAAAAAATATTATGCCCCAGATGGATGAATAAACGACCGTCTGCCCCATCGTCCTTATCATCGTGTATATCCATCATGCCTTTATGACCGCAGTGCATGCAAATGATATCTCTGGTAATTGGGAAAGAATTGCCCATTATTTGCTGATTCCTCAAGTTGTCATCCCATTTTTCAGATAAAGCTGCTGTTTGTTGCAGGGTGAAGCTAAAGCAATGCCGTCATTAAAGCAATTCCGAATAATTACCTGTTTTTTACGGTGATAAAACTGGTATTTTTAGAAAGATGAGCATAGCCGGATTCATCCTGATACACGGGAGGGCGCAAGTGGATACGAAATCAGCCCGGGAATCTATTCTTCCGACAGACTGAGGAGATAGGTGCGCAGGTTAACTTTTCTCTTCGTCAGTTGCAGCTTCTTGCGTATGTTATCTCTGTGAAAATCAACAGAACGGCTGGAGATGTTGAAAAGTGACGCGATTTCCTTGCTGGATTTCCCTTCCCGGATCATCTCGGCGATCTGAATCTCACGGGAGGTAAAATCGGCAAAACGGGAGGCAAGATTTTGCAGAAAGGGGGAGGCAACCTGGCGAAGATTGCTTTCAATGAGGTTCACGTAACTCTCCTGTGCCTCAGTCAAGTTATGACACCTAAGCCTTTCCAGGTAAGGGAAAATCAGTTTCCGGATACTGGTCAGAAAAGTCATTTCCAGATCTTTCTTGTCCTCATCTCTTTTCTGCAAGAGAACTTTCAGGGCAGTATTAGTCTCCTCAAGGTTTGATCTTTCGTTTTCCAGTTCAGCAGTCCGCTCCCGGACCAGCATTTCAAGGTTATCCCGGTGTTTTATCAATTCTTCTTCCACCTGCTTGCGTTCCGTGATGTCTAAAGCGGTAAAGGTTACCCCTTCCTCAAGATTATCGGGATCAAGAGGAGTTGAGCTTAGCAGCACATTCAGAATCCTGCCGTCTTTGCGAATCCAGTGAGTTTCTACCGATCCGGTTCCCCAGTGAGATATCTGCTCATACTTTTCTTTTCCAACAAATTCAAAATCTTCATCGGTCGGATAGAGCAGTCTCGCGCTTTTGTTGATGAGATCCTCCCTCGCATAACCGGTCATCTCACATAACCGATGGTTTACTCTCTTGATGATTCTGTTTGAAACCAGACCGATTCCAATAGGTGCAGCCTGGAGGATACTGCTTTGCATATGCTCGCTATATCTCAGCGCCTCCTCTGCTCGTCTGCGCTCAGTTACGTCCCGGAATGACCACACCCGTCCACTGATAACGCCTTTGCTCAGCAGCGGACAAGAATGGCGCTCCACGATTCGCCCGTCTCTGAACAAGATCGTATCAAAATCTTCCCTGGTCGATTCATAAAGCGCCTGCACCTTTTCAAGGAATGAGGCCGGGTCTGCCAACTGACCTAATACGTACTTCAGCAAGGCTTCATCTTCGCCTGTTTCCAATAACTCCGACGGCACATTCCAGAGATTTACGAAATTTTTATTTGTCCTGATCACCTTGCCGGCGTTATCCACCGCGAGAATGCCATCACCGGTGGACTCAAGAATCGTGCGGAACTGCATCTCTTGTATCCGCAGTGCCTCCTCGCCTCGTTCGCTGCTCTTTGACCCCGATTTTTCCAGATCCCGAATTCGCTCTTTCAATAAGACATTCTCTGCGAGCAGTTCTTGATTTATTTTTGACATCACTTCATCGGTCATTATTTTCTAATCCTTTATCACAACGGCAAACATTTCCGACCGTTCGGGTTGGAAATCCTTTATATAGGTCTACATATTTGATATTCATGTCAAGACTTTTTTGTTTGGTTGTAACTGATTGACTTATTGCCGTAATTATGTAATCTTGCCTCGTAATATCAGTTTATCGATGATCGAAAGGAGAATATCATGGGCGCAGACACGATAAGGATTTTGATGGCCAAACTGGGCGATGGTTATGAAGCGGCGGTGGGACGACTATCATTTGCTTTTCGTGAAGCGGGCTATGAAGTTGTGCACGTGGAAAATCAGCGTCCTGAGGCTATCGTCGCTTCAGCTCTCCAGGAAGCAGTAGATCATATCGGAATTACGACCTTGCCCGGCGCCAAAATAGAAGACATTGCCAGAATCATGGAATTGCTCAAAAAAGAGGATATGTCCTATGTCAGGGTTACCGCCGGCGGCTTCCTGGACTATAACGACATTGACAAGGTCAAGGAGGCGGGCGTGGTTGAGTTTTTCCCCAAAGGAACCTCCATATCCGAACTCATCATTTGGGCCAAGAATAATATCAAACTGACGGATGACTGGTCAAAGTAGCGGGGCAAGATGCAAGATCTGCAACTCTATACGCTGCGAGAGCTTTCTATTGCTCAATAATTGAGATGGCGATTAATTTCCTTTTATAGTTTAGTAAGTTACTGAGAAATCCAGGATGAGATGCGGGGGAAGGGAGAGGCAGGGAGACTTCAGGTTCCCCCTTGCCTTTTGTTTTTTTCCCGTAACTGCCTCCAGAAATCCATCCGTTCCCCGATGGTCTTTTCATAGCCCCGTTCCGTAGGCCGGTAAAAGCCGGCCTTTCTTTTAATCAGGCTCTCGGGAAGATAGTCCTGCCCGGCATAGGCGTCCTGGTAATCATGGGCATACTTATAATCCTTGCCGTAACCGATCTCCTTCATCAGTTTCGTCGGGGCGTTGCGGATATGGAGGGGCACGGGCAGGGTTCCCGTCTGCCGGATCGTTTCCTTGACCTTACCATAAGCGGCATACAGGGCGTTGCTCTTGGGGGCTGTCGCCAGGTAAACAGCCGCCTGGGCCAGGGCCAGTTCCCCCTCGGGGATACCAATGAAATGAAAGGCCTGCATGGCGTCCATAGCCACCGCCAAGGCCCGGGGGTCGGCATTGCCCACGTCCTCTGAAGAGAACCGGACCATCCGGCGGGCGATGTAGAGGGGGTCCTCCCCGGCGGCAAGCATGCGCGCCAGCCAATAGAGGGCGGCATCGGGATCGCTCCCCCGCAGACTCTTGTGGAAGGCTGAAATCAGGTTATAGTGTTCCTCCCCGCCTTTATCGTACTGGAGGGCCTTTTTCTGGAGGGCCTTTTCAACAATTTCCTTCGTAATAAGCCGTTGCCCTTCCTCCATGTCCATAACGAGAGAGGAAGCCGCCTCCAGGCTGTTCAGCGCCGTCCGGGCATCACCGTCGGCAGACCAGAGGATGACCTCCACGGCCTGAGGTTCAATCCGGAGCTGCAAGCCACCCAGCCCCCTTTCTTCGTCCGCAATGGCCAGGGCGATCATCGCCCCCAATTCTTCTTCCGAAAACGGCTTGAGAACCATGACCCGGGAACGGGACAGAAGGGGGGCGATTACCTCGAAGGAAGGATTTTCCGTGGTGGCGCCAATAAGGGTGATAAGACCGCTTTCCACATGGGGGAGAAAGGCGTCCTGCTGGGCCTTGTTGAAGCGGTGAATCTCGTCGACAAATAAAATGGTCTGCTGCTGATGCTCCTGCCGCTGGGCAAGGGCCTCCTCGACGACGGCCCTTATCTCCTTGACTCCTGATAAGACTGCGGAAAAACTGGTGAAATGGGACTGCGTCTCTTGGGCGATAACCCGGGCCAGGGTTGTCTTCCCCGATCCCGGCGGCCCCCAGAAGATCATGGAAAAAAGGCGATCTTCCTCAATAGCCCGGCGCAGGAGGCTGTCCTCCCCCAGCAGATGCTGTTGCCCGACATACTCATCCAGACACCGGGGCCGCATGCGGTCCGCCAGGGGGTGAAAATCCTTACCCTGCCTCTTCTTATCTTTCACCCGAAAATCCACATCTTAACAGTTGAACTCACTGATTAAAATATTCCCTCCCCGCCGATTTGTACCCCATCCCCCTCCTAACCTCCCCCCTTGAAGGGGGAGGAACAAGGTTTTCTCTCCACCCTTACCCTCCCCTTCAAGGGGAGGGTAAGGGTGGAGATGGGGTTATTGCTTCATTTTCATTCCCCTTTGTGACTGTCGTCGGCCTGCCGGCGGGCCTTGGCCCTCTCGATGAGATCAAGGAGGGTCGTCATCTTATCCGGTGGCGACTGTCGGCAGAAAGCATCCCACACAGCGGCGTCCATGGTCTCCCTGAGGAAGTTATCTACCGGGAAGAAACTCTCCCAGCACCTGATTATTCGCGGACAGGGCAGCTCTCCCCCTTCCCGGCGACAGTAGGCAAACGTCAGTTCATGTCCCAATTTGGGGCAGCGTATTTCCCGGGCATCATGGATGTTGATATCCTTCATAACAGACCTTCGCTTCTAATTATTACTTTTGGAAACCATTACAATAAAATTTGCCGGCTGTCCTTAACAAAGTTTACCGGCTCTCAAAAAAAAGGCAAGACGAAGGGGGACAGATCAATAACCTGTCCCCCTTCGCTTGTCCATTCAAAGGCGCTGGCCCTAAGGACCCGACGGCAGGAGCTACGGCTTCGGGAAGCCGTTAATCGCCCGCAGCGCCCTGGCGATTTCCTCGTCGGGCATTTCATAAGGAATCAGCTTACCCGTAAGGTAAGCGTCGTAGGAGGCCAGATCCACCATGCCGTGGCCGCTCCAGTTGAAGAGGATGACCTTTTCCTTACCCTCTTCTTTGGCTCGCCGGGCCTCGTCCACAACGGCGGCGATAACATGATCCGTCTCCGGGGCGGGGATGAAACCCTCGCTGCGGGCCCACATAACGCCGGCTTCAAAGGAATCGATCTGATGATAGGCCCGGGCCTCGATCAGGTTTTCCTTCACCAGGTGGCTGACAATGGGGGCCATCCCGTGATAACGGAGCCCGCCCGCGTGGATCGGGGCCGGAACATAGTCATGACCCAGGGTGTACATGGGCAAAAGGGGAGTCTTTTTGGCAAGATCTCCGAAATCATAGGCAAAGGGGCCCCGGGTAAGGGTAGGGCATGATGTTGGTTCTGCCCCGACGATTTTTACCTCTTTCCCATGGATTTTATCCCGGACATAGGGCATGGAGATCCCGGCAAAATTGCTTCCTCCGCCGGCGCAGCCCATGACGACATCGGGATAGACGCCGATCTTGGCCATTTGCTTCTGCGCTTCGAGACCGATAATGGTTTGATGGAGCATGACATGATTGAGAACGCTTCCCAGGGAATAGCGCGTATCGGGATGGGAAAGGGCATCCTCGATAGCCTCGCTGATGGCGATGCCGAGGCTCCCCGGTGAATCGGGATGTTCGGCAAGGACATTGCGGCCTGCCTCCGTGAGGTTGCTGGGGCTGGGAAAGCACTCGGCCCCCCACACGTTCATCATCATACGGCGATATGGTTTCTGTTCGTAACTGACCTTGACCATGAAAACCCGGCATCCGAGACCGAACATCTTACAGGCCATGGACAGGGCGCTTCCCCATTGACCGGCCCCTGTTTCCGTTGAAAGATTTTTAATCCCGGCAACCTTGTTATAGTAAGCTTGAGGAACGGCAGTGTTGGGCTTGTGCGACCCGGCCGGACTGTTTCCCTCCATCTTGTAATAGATCTTCACCGGCGCATCGAGGAGCTTTTCGAAATTGCGGGCCCGGCACAGGGGCGAGGGCCGCCAGATCAGGTATTTTTCCAGAACCTCATCAGGAATGTCAATCCAGCGCTCCGTGCTAACCTCCTGCTCGATGAGGTTCATGGGAAAGATCGGCGCCAGATCCTCCGGGCCAACAGGCTTCCCCGTGCCCGGATGGAGGGGCGGCCTCATCGGCGTCGGCATGTCCGCCTGGATATTGTACCACTGTCTGGGGATTTCATGATCTTCAAGCAATACCTTCATGGTTTTCATATTCATCTCTCCTTTAAAAAAGTAATCGTTCAATAAAAAAAGCCATGGGGTGTTCCCATGGCTTTTGATTTCCGCTTGCGTCATGGGAAGTTTCCTCCCTGCCCACGACCTGTTCCAACAGTTAATGCGGGCAGACTATATCAGCCTGCCACCACCAGCAAAGATTCATGTTTTTTTTCTCAAGCAACATCATATTGTTCTAAATCCCGGCTAAAGTATGGATTGACCTATAACTGATCTTTAAAAAATGTCAAGATAAAAATAGCGATTTTAACTTTGACGGCTTCGCAAAATGCAATTTCTCCCTCCCCTTCAAGGGGAGGGCTGGGGTGGGGATGGGTTAGGATTTGGCAAAGATTTCATAAACCCCACCCTCACCCTAACCCTCTCCCTGAGGGAGAGGGAATTGTTATCCTCACAGGAATTTCTAATCTTATGACGGGGTAATTTCAGGACATTTTGCGAAGCCGTCAAACGTCCCAGTTCGACATCAGCCCTTTATGCCGCCGATACCATAAATTGGGGGCGATCCGATAAAGGAAACGGGAAACGGGTCCGATAAATTCCTTGACCCGCTTGTCGAACTGGCAGGCCTGGATGATCATTTCCTTGATGTCGCGCCGGGTGCCTCCCTCATTAAAAATCTTGTAGGCACAATGGAAAAGGGGGCTGTACATGTTTTTCTTTTCCAGATAACGATGAACGTTGCGGATCGTATTCGGTCCTTCCGGCGTCCCGTCGATCTTGGCCAGGACCTTCAGGTTGGTTTCGATGGGGTTGCCGCTGTAAAGCTCATGGAAGTATTTGCCATAGCGATAGTTCTTGCTCGCCATGGACGAAACGGTAACGTACATATCCCCTACCCCGGCCTGGCTGTGAAAGGCCTGAAAGCTGCCGCCCAGGAGCATGGACAGCGAGCGGATCTCCACGCCGGCACGGGCAAAGATGGTGCCGGGGATGGAGTCGCCAAGGTCCAGGGAATCGGTCACTCCCTTGATGTTGGCCACGACATTTTTCAGAGACCCACATGCCTCCACGCCGATAATATCGAAATTGTAGTATGATGTAAGTTCCCTGCGGTTGAAGCGGATCAACTCTTCCCGGATGAGATTCGCCGGCGCGCTTTTACCAGCCACGGTTACACAGACAGGATTCCCCAAGGCGATGTCAACATCAAAAAAAGGCCCGCCGATGCAGACGATCTCATATTTATAGTTGAGGCTGCTCAGATTGCTGTGGATCAGTTGCGACGGGGTAATGAGTTCCTTGGTGATTTCATCGGAGGTCAGTCCCTTAATGGGAGAGATGAGGCAGGTGTCCCCGGATTTTCTTTCCATGAGCGGCTTCAGATAGTTGAGAAACTCCGGGAGCTTGTCCATTGTAAGGCACAGCACAATGATGTCATTGTCATCGACTACCCGCTCGAGATCGTTAGTGGCATATACCTTCGGGGCCAGACGGGGGACGTTTTCCATTCCCCCCAGACGCCTGGCGAGATCCTCGGTCAGGTGTTTGGGGTTGAGGTGTTCCCGGTTGATATGACGGCAGACATCGGCGTCATGATAATAGATCGTCACCCGCTTGTTATCCCGGCCAAACTTGTAGGCAAAGGACGTCCCCAGACGTCCCGGACCGATAATGGCGATCCTTGTGGTATCAAATTCAGCTAACATCTTCTCCAGGTTCCCATGAAATGGCTGAGAGTATAGGGGAAAAAGAGCGCCCCGTCAAACAATATTCAGTATTATCAATCAAATTGCTTTTGACTTCTCGGCTTTAGCCGTTTATACTGCAATCAGGAAATAAGTCTCACGAGAAAAGCAAAGGAGAAAGTAATATGCCAGAAAAACACTTGGCCTTGATGGTCCGGAAGCAGGCAAAGAAATACAAGGAGCGAACAGCTCTCCGTTACCGGGAAAACGGACAATGGCAGGATATTTCCTGGCAAGAGGTTGGAGAGAGGGTCAATGACGTTGCCAAGGCCCTCCTGGAAATGGGAATCAAGCCGGGAGACATGGTGGGGCTATTCTCCCAGAACTGCCCGGAATGGACCATTGCCGATTTGGGCATTCTCAGCGTCCGCGCCGTCTCCGTGCCCATTTACGCCACCAACACGGCCAAGCAGGCCGATTACATCGTCAACGAAGCGGAAATCGCCGTCCTCTTCGTCGGGGCCAAAGATCAGTATCAGAAAGCGGCGTCCATCATCGGCGCATCAAAATATCTTAAAAAAATCATTGTCTTCGACAGCAGCGTCCCCCTTGCCGGCAACGATGAGGCCATGTATTTCAAGGATTTCCTGGAACTGGGCCGCAAGTCCACCCGGGGTCCGGAGTTGGAAGAAAGGCTCAAGAAGGCCGACATGAACGAACTCGCCACCCTGATTTACACCTCCGGGACGACCGGGGAGCCCAAGGGGGTTATGCTGAATCATTCGAATTTCTACTTTTCCTTTCAGGCCCACACCAAGCGCCTCGCCGTCAGCGACCAAGACATATCCATGTGCTTCCTCCCCTTAAGTCACGTCTTTGAAAGGGCCTGGACCTATTTCGCCCTGGGCTCCGGCATGGTCGTGAACTACTGCGACGACACGGGCAAGATCGTCGAGTACCTCCAGGAGGTCAAGCCGACGATCATGTGCGCCGTACCCCGGTTCTATGAAAAGATCTACGCCGCTGTATTCGAAAAACTGGAAAAGGCCCCGCCGTCGAAGAAAAATCTTTTTATGTGGGCCGTAGAAATGGGTGAACAGATTTATACGCGAGAAAAAGAGAAAAAATCCGTCCCCTGGGATCTCAAGCTCAAACACAAGATCGCCGTAAAACTGGTCCTCGCGAAGCTGCGCGGCGTCGTAGGAGGGAGAATCCGGTTTTTCCCCTGCGCCGGAGCGCCCCTTTCCAAGAATATCGAAGAATTCTTTCATTCCGTGGGCATTCCGATCAAATACGGTTACGGCCTGACGGAGACGACGGCGACGGTGACCTGCCACGAGGACTACTTCTACAAACCCGGAACGGTGGGGAAGGCCATTTACGGCGTCGATGTGAAAATCGCCTCCAACGGCGAGATCCTTGTCCGGGGCGAAACGGTCATGAAAGGCTATTACAAGAAACCGGAGGCGACGGCGGAGGTATTTGAAGACCACTGGTTCAAGACCGGCGACGTCGGCGTCCTCGAAGACGGCTACCTGACCATTACCGACCGGATCAAGGATCTGATGAAGACATCGGGAGGCAAGTATATTGCCCCCCAGCTTATCGAAACGACGATCGGCAAGGATCATTTCGTCGAACAGATCTCCATCATCGGCGACCAGCGGAAATACGTCTCCGCCCTCATCGTCCCCGCCTTCGACGCCCTGGAGGATTATGCGAGGAGCAAGAATATTTCCTGGACCTCCCGGGAAGACCTTATCCAACACCCGGAAATCGTTCAGTTTTATCATGATCGAATCGAACAGAATCAAAAGGAACTGGCAGGATTTGAAAAGGTCAAGAAGTTCAAGCTCATGGCCAAACAATTTACCCAGGAGGACGGCGAGATGACCCCGACGATGAAGCTCAAACGCAAGGTCATCAACGAAAAATACCAAAGCGTCATCGACAGCATGTATGGGGACTGACACCAGCCATGATCTACGAAGAATCAAAAATCGGCAGGGTTTTTATCCTCCGCATGGAGGACGGCGAGATTGTTCATGAAATCATCGAAACCTTCGCCAGGGAACACCAGATCCGGGCGGCATCCCTGATCATCCTCGGCGGGGCCGACGACGGCAGCACCCTGGTCGTCGGCCCCCGGGAGGACCGTGTCCTGCCGGTGATCCCCATGACCCACATCCTCGCCAATGCCCACGAAGTAGCGGGAACAGGAACCCTCTTCCCCGACGAAGAAGGCGCTCCCATCCTTCACATGCACATGGCCTGCGGCCGCCGGGAAGAGACCGTCACCGGCTGTATCCGCACCGGTGTCAAGGTCTGGCGGGTGATGGAGGTAATCCTCTATGAACTCCTGGACACCCGGGCCATCCGCCGCCAGGAACCGCCCACGAATTTCAAACTCCTGCAGCCTGGCTAATCCGCCAGGACCGCTCCGCACCGCGGAAGATCACGGCAGTGGTTGCCAAAGTCAGTCAGGATTAACAAAGTGAATTCTTTACGTAACCGCGGAAAAATAGTTCGCAAGCAGCGAATCAAATGTTTTTCGCCATTCCGTGACTGAATTCAAGGACTCCCAAATAAATGAAATGCCTTGCATCATTGGACAGGTATAACCCTATGCGAGATCAAACCAAGACAAAACAGAAATTGACAGATGATGAGCCGGCTTCGCTAAGGCAGCGAATTAAGGAACTGGAACAAGCGGAGGCACAGTGGAAAAAGGAAACGGAAGAATTAATAAAAAGTGAGACCCGCTTCCGCAGTTACTTCGATTTGCCTTACCACGGTATCGCCATAACATCCCCCAAGGAAGGATGGATCCAGGTTAACGACCGGATTTGTTCCATAATGGGCTATTCCAAGGACGAAATCATCCGCATGACATGGTCGGAAATGACGCATCCTGACGATCTTGACGCCGACCTCGAGCAATTTAATCGTGTTTTATCCGGTAAAATTGAGCATTACAATATGGATAAGCGATTTGTCCGCAAGGATGGAAAGGTTATCTGGACCAATATTTCTGTGGGGTGTGTTCGGAAACATGATGGTAGTGTCGATCATGTCATTGCCCTGGTTGAGGACATCACGAATGTCAAGTTGGCCGAGGTGGAGATACAGAAGAGCGAGGAGCGGTATCGGACATTGGTGGAAAATGCAAGCGACATGGTTTACAGGACGGACGAAAATGGATACTTCACCTTCGTAAATCCAGCGGTGCTCCGTATAACGGGATATAAAAAAGACGAGATTATTGGCAAGCACTACAAGATGTTTGTTCGCGCTGACATGTTTAAGGAAGCCATAACGTTTTTCACAAATCAGTTGATAAACAAAATTCAAAACTCATATTACGAATACCAGATTATAACAAAAGATGGTCATGAACTCTGGATTGGACAGAATCTGCAATTGATCATGGAAGATGACCGTGTGACAGGCTTCCAGGCAGTGGCCCGCGACATCAGCGAACGTAAGCGGGCGGAAAAAGAACTGAGCGACAGCGAAAAAAAATACCGCGCGATGCTCGAAAATATTCAGGACGGTTATTACGAAGTTGATTTGCTTGGCAATCTTACTTACGTTAACCCCTCCTTATCCCGTATTCTCGGCTATTCGGAAGCAGAGCTGATCGGCATGAGTAACCGTCAATATATGGACAAGGAAAACGCCAAGAAGGTTTTCAAAGCCTTTAATACGGTTTACAAGACCGAGGCGCCGACAAGTCATTTCGATTGGGAACTTACAAGAAAAGACAAGAAGAAAGCTTTTGTAGGATGTTCGGTTTCGTTAATAAAGGATTCCTCTGACAAACCCATCGGATTTCGAGGGATTGTACGGGATATAACTTATATGAAGAGAGCAGAGGAGGCGCTTAAGAACAGTGAAAAGAGATATCGGGAACTCAGTATCATCGATGACCTCACCCAACTTTATAATTCCAGGTATTTTTATCACCAGTTGAAAATGGAGACCGAGCGGGCAAACCGCTATAAGGAACAGCCCATGACGCTTCTCCTTCTCGATCTTGATGATTTCAAGGCATTTAACGACGCTTATGGACATATCGAGGGCGACCAGGTCTTGTCACGACTCGGTCAGGTGGTCAAAAGATGTCTCCGCCAGACGGATTCCGCCTATCGCTATGGCGGTGAGGAATTTACGATCCTCCTGCCCACGACAACAAGCAAGGATGCCGCCGTTATAGCAGAAAGAATCCGGACGGAATTCAAGAAAGAAAATTTTTCTTCCTTACCGGGCAAAAACATCCATATGACGGTGAGCATCGGTCTTGGCCAGTACCAGCCACAGGAAGACATGAAGGTCTTTGTGCATCGGATTGACCAGCTCATGTACCAGGCGAAGAAGAACGGGAAAAACCGGGTTTGCTCTGAGTCATAACCTCGAAAATCATAGAGAATATCCCGCAAAAGATATTCATCAAGGACCGGGGCTTACGTGACGGTTTATATGAGAATACAGAATGCAGAATAAAAACAAGATTTTGATCATTCTGACTCCTTGCTCCTGTATTCTCATGCTTTGTTGTTCCCGCTTCGGGCATGAGCGTTAGTGCTTCCAACTGCTGCAGAGAACAATTGATAATCCCCAATGAGGGTGGCAGGCCGTATTTTCCGAAATACCGTTTGCCAGAATGCGGCGGTTGGGGTATAGAGGATTCAAAAGGAGGGCCTCATGCACAGGCGAAGATTTTTTATCATCTCGATTTTGCTGATTCTTTTCTTTACCCCCGGAACCTCGTCAGCCCAGGAACTTAAGGCCATCCAGCTTGTTAAGCCCCAGATGGACAGCGGCCGGCTCCTGATGCATGTCCTGAAAGACCGGAAGTCTTCCCGGGAATTCAGCAATCGCAAACTACCCATCCGGGTTCTCTCCAATCTTCTCTGGAGCGCCTGCGGCATCAACCGCCCTGATTCGGGCAAGCGGACCGTTCCCTCCGCGAAGAACTGGCAGGAAGTGGAAGTCTAT
>Ga0247841_10005569_pt1 | contig 20261 bp, 19 predicted proteins | sample LaCruzMarch2015__2_FD_192410 | JGI IMG/M metagenome (GOLD analysis project Ga0247841, IMG submission 192410) | Freshwater microbial communities from meromictic Lake La Cruz, Castile-La Mancha, Spain - LaCruzMarch2015_18m | ecosystem: Environmental > Aquatic > Freshwater > Lake | place: Spain... | reverse complement strand
TCTTACGAGTTTACTATAAATGAAATAAATAGTAGTTTATCAAGGCATTATTCTTCTGAAATGGTAGCCTTAAAAGATAAACTAACGCGTAATTTACTAACTCTTAAGCATAAATATGAAAAAGACAAAATAGCTTATCTAAAAACCATTGGCCTTGAACTGGATACAACTTTTGATATTGCAGGTGAGTTTGAAGATGCAAGTACCGATTATGATGTTAATAAGTGTATTGCTCTTGCCTATCAATTCAGGCCAGAATTAAACCAAAAGCAATTTCAAGAAAAGATTGATGCGTTAAGGTTAAACTTATCACTTACCGAGCGTTTTCCTACTATTAGCCTTGGTGCTAATTACGAGTGGGGCGGTTATCAATTTCCTCTTGATTCCGATAATTGGAATGCTACAATAAACTTTAATTGGCCAATATTTGATGGCTGGGCCGCATTGTCAAGAATTGTTCAGAGAAAGCATCAAATTCGTCAGGGTAAAATACGCAGGGCGCAAATTGAAGACAATGTTGAGTTGGAAGTCAGGGATGCTTTTATAGATTATAATTTTTGGAAATCTGAACACGAAAAAACAATCGCTCAAAGCATACCAACGCAAATAGAGGCGGCTATGCTTTACAATATTCTCACGATAGATATTTCATGCAACCTTCTGAAGAGCAAGGCAATGCTTGAGTGGGCTATTGGTAAACCCTTAGACCAAATTAATAAATAAACTCCTCATGAAACTAATAGCTAAAATACTTCTTGTGCTTTTGTTGATTTACCCTCAAAACATCTTTGCATCAACAGTTGATCAGGATAAAATTCTATCCGATTATATCTGGCATAAATTTACCATGCTTAACCCTTCGCAAAGGCCAAAAGTGGCAATTGTTTTAGGTGGAGGAGGCGCAAGAGGTTTTGCGCATATTGGTGTTTTAAAAGTGCTCAAAGATGAAAATATACCTATTGATATAATTGTTGGTAACAGTGTTGGCGCGCTTGTCGGCGCTATGTATGCCTCTGGAGCACCTTCTGAGAGTATAGAAAAGCTTGCAGAAAATACAGGTTGGAACGACATATCAAATTTTTCAAATCCAAGTGTATTGAAGTTGTTTATAACAGGGAAATTGCTTTCTACTGAGAAAATGGAAAAATACATGGAAAAATACACAGGGGCAAAGCGCTTTGATGAGTTGAAAGTTGATTTTGCTTGTATTGCAACAGACATTCTAACAGGTGAGAGAGTTGTATTAAAAGAAGGAGATGTAGCTCGTGCGGCGCGCGCAAGCGCTACAATACCAGGCCTTTTTGCACCCGTGGAATATAGACATCGATTTCTTATTGATGGCGGGCTTTCCGATAATATTCCAACAGATATTGCAAAGCTGATGGGTGCAAACTATATTATTACGGTTTGTGTCAGCGCCGATTTTTCAAAAAATAAAGTGTCGTCTGTTTTTTCAATGTTAACTCAGGCAATTTCAATACAAGGCAGACAGCTTGATGACGAAAAGTTAAAGCTTTCCGATATAAACATTTTTCCCAAGGTAAGTGATGTTTCATTGATGGAATTAAACCGTTCAAGAGAGTGTATTGATGCGGGTAGCGTTGCTGCAAGGGAAAGTGTTGCACAAATAAAAAAGCAATTACTTGAAAAAACATCAAATTACCTGCTTTTAAATTAAATGAACTATAAAAGAATAAACCTGTTATTTTTCTTAACTTTTTTGCTATGTGTGTTTTCGGCACTGTCGTTTTGTGATGTGCTAAATAGTTTGCCGCAAGAGCAGGTTTTTCAATCTAAAAACAAAAATAAGAACTATAAACTTTGTTTGCAAAATTATAACCAGGCAATTTCATCGCAAAATTTTAATGCCGCTTTAAACTCACTTGAGCAGGCAATAGGGTTTGCAACAACAAACAAAAAACGATATGAATTATTTGTTATGCAAGGTGATACCTACTTCAATATTAAACAGTATGCAAAGTCCATTGAAAAATATGAACTTGCGGTAGATTTACTGCCTCAACAAGAAGTGGCAAAGTTTAAACTTGCCGGTGTTTTTGAAACCATAGAGCTTTATACTCGTGCTCAGGATGTTTATTTTGATGTGCTTACATATAACCCGAAGTCCTTTGATGCTATTTATGCAATAGCTTTGTCTTATTTTAGAGATGGTTTATATACGAAAGCTCTTGATTACTTCCTTAAAGCACTTTCGCTAAAACCACAGAACGACCTTTACCGTAAAACAGCACTTTGTGCGAATTATAGTGGTCAAAGTGACCTTGCCGTGTCTTTGCTTGAAAATCTCACTAAAAATGTAAGATCGTACGATGATTATTTTTTAATGGGGGAGTTGCTTACAAAAAAAAGCGAGTACAAAAAATCAATAGCAGTTTTAACAGATGCTATAAATTTAGATAAAGAAAATGGTTCTGCGTATCTATACATCGGAATTAATTATCTGTTGCAAAATGATGTTGAATCTGCAAAGAAAAACTTTAAACTCGCATCCCAAAAACTTTCAAATAGCGCTTTGCCGCACTTTTTCCTTTCGTTGATATATAATCTGCAGAAAGATCGCTCAAATGCATTAGCTGAACTTTCAAAAGCCAATGAACTTTCAACTTCTCCGGTTGTCAGACAATACTGCAAAAAACTAAGGATTTTGATTGATTTTCCGTCAAAAAAGTTGAGCGATGTAAATTGACATGCAAGCTTTAAAAAAGGTATTATTTCTTTTAAAATAAAGGTGGTTAGTTATGTTTTTGTATAAAAAAAATAATCTATTTATTTATGGTGTTAAAGTTGAAAAACTCGCCAAGCAATTTGGAACTCCGTTGTTTGTTTATAGTGCCAATGAGGTTAGAAAAAACTATTTGGCGTTTAAAAATGCATTTTCAGGTGTTAATGCTATTATTTGTTATGCCCTTAAAGCTAATTCAAGCGGAGCATTGCTTAAAGTGCTTGTTAAGTCCGGTGCTGGGGTAGATATAACATCTGGCGGTGAGCTTTATAGGGCTCTTAAGGCAGGGTTTCCAAAAGAAAAAATTGTTTATGCCGGTATTGGTAAAACAGCGTCGGAAATAGAATACGCGCTAAAAAGTAATATTTTGATGTTTAATGTTGAATCACTTGAAGAGCTTAATCAAGTTGCGATGTTGGCAAGAAAGCAAAACAAAACAGCAAAGATTGCTTTCCGTATAAATCCAAATGTTGATGCACAAACCCACAAACATATTACAACTGGCAAGAGTGGTTCAAAGTTTGGTATTGCGTACAATCAGGCAGTTGAGTTTTATAAGATTGCTAAAAACACAAAGGGTTTAAGCCCAGTCGGAATTCATTGCCATATTGGTTCGCAAATAACAAGTGTTGCCCCTTTTGCAATGGTTGCGCGCAAAATTTCCTTATTGGTAAAAGAGCTTTTAAAAGCAAATATTAAGCTTGATTTTATTGATTTAGGCGGCGGTTTAGGTATAACTTATAAAAACGAAGTGCCACCAACGCCAAAAGAGCTTGCAAATGCCGTTTTAATCCACTTTAAGGATTTTAAGGGAACATTCATTTTTGAACCGGGGCGCTTTATTGTTGGCAATGCCGGTGCCCTTGTAGCAAGCGTAACTTACAGAAAAAAATCTGAAGGGAAAAGTTTCCTTATAACAAACGCAGGTATGAATGACCTTATCAGGCCAACTCTTTATGAAGCATATCATGATATTGTTCCTGCTGTTTTGCCAAATAGGCCAAAGGTCAAAGTCGATGTGGTTGGCCCAATTTGTGAAACAGGCGATTTTATGGGTAAAAACAGATTGTTGCCTTATATGGAGCAAGGTGAATTGCTTGTTATAAAAAGTGCAGGCGCTTATGGTATGGCAATGGCATCTCAGTATAACTCGCGCCCAAGAGCATGCGAGGTGTTAATTGACGGTAAAAAACTAAGGGTTATAAGGCAAAGAGAAACATACGAAACTTTGATTGGTTTAGAAAAATGAAAACTATAAACTTTACAAAAATTTCAGCTGCAGGTAATGATTTTGTTTTGATTGACAATCGCAATAAGACAATTAAACGCTCAATTTCAAAAATTGCGGTTAAACTTTGTGATAGAAGGCGTTCAATTGGGGCAGATGGGCTTTTGCTTTTACAAAAATCAAATAAAGCAGATTTTCAGATGCTTTACTTTAATTCCGATGGGTCTCGTGCTTCTATGTGCGGCAATGGCGCAAGGGCTATTGCCCGTTTTGTCAATATTATTGGTGCGGCCAAAAGCAATATGAGTTTCCTAACCGATGCGGGCATAATTTACGCTAAAATAAACGGCGAAAGTATTGCTGTAAATTTAAGTAACCCTCATTCGTATAGGCCACAAGTTGATGTTTTGCTTAATGGTAAAAAACTTAAGTGCGCTTATATTAATACAGGTGTGCCACATATAGTTCTTTTTGTTCCAAATGTTGAAAAAATAAATGTAAAAGAGCTTGGTTCTGCCTTGCGTTTTCATAAAGCATTTGCGCCAGATGGGACAAATGTTAACTTTGTTCAAGTTAAAGGTAATACTTTAATTGTCAGAACATACGAGCGCGGAGTAGAGGATGAGACGCTTGCCTGCGGTACTGGTGTGAGCGCCTGCTCGCTTGTGAGTGTTCTTGAAGGTAAAGTTAAACAGCCGGTTAGTTGCATAGTCAGGAGTGGAGATAAGTTAACTGTTTCTTTTGATGTTACTGCCAATAACGCAAGGTATCCTGCGAAAAATTTATGGTTGCACGGCCCTGCTGTTGTATCATTTAGCGGAAAGGTAAGTATTTAAAATATTAACGGGGGAAAGATGTTTGAAGGTTCATATGTAGCGCTTGTAACACCATTTAAGAATGGCGCTGTAGATTTTGATAAGTTAAAAGAAATTATTGAATTTCAAATTGAAAATGGCACAGCCGGCATAGTCCCATGTGGTACAACCGGTGAATCGGCAACATTATCAATGGAAGAGCACGAGGCAGTTATTGAGGCAACGGTAAAAGCTGTAAATAAAAGGGTAAAAGTTATGGCTGGTACAGGGGCAAACTGTACAGATGAAGCCATAGAATTAACAAAATTTGCGCAAAAGGTTGGCTGTGATGCCGCTCTTTTGGTATCACCTTATTACAACAAACCAACGCAAAAGGGCCTTTTCTTGCATTATAAGGCAATTGCAGAATCAACCGATATTCCATTGGTGCTTTATAATATTATAGGAAGAACTGCTGTAAATATAGAAGTTGAAACAACAAAAAAGATTGTTAAACAATGTAAGACAGTTGTTGGTGTAAAAGAGGCGTCTGGCTCTCTTGAGCAGATGGCTCTAACCAAGCTTGCATGCCCTAATATTGATCTTTTTTCAGGTGATGATGCCTTAACTTTGCCTGTGTTGTCAATTGGCGGTGTTGGTGTAATATCTGTTGTTGCAAATATTGTGCCAAAAGCTGTTTACGAACTTGTTAAACACTTTCGCGAGGGCCGTTTTGCTCAAGCAAAAGAGTTGCATTACAAGTTATTGCCTTTAATAAAAGCAATGTTTATAGAAACAAATCCTATACCGGTAAAAACCGCAATGGCAATGCTTGGTATGTGTTCTGATGAGTTTCGTTTGCCAATGTGTTCTATGGAAGATGCAAATAAAGCAAAGTTGGAAGTTGCGTTAAAAAATTACGGGCTCCTTAAAAAATAATTGGGGGTAAAATGCTTAAGATTGGAGTTTGCGGTGCCGCCGGAAGAATGGGTTCCAGAATTATTGCTCTTGCACAAAATAACCCTGAGCTTTGTGTTGTTGCCGGTGTTGAAAGGAAAGAATTACAAAAAAATTGCCCAAACAACATAAAACTTTCTGACAATTTATCTGATGTTGTTGAACTTTGCGATATAATAATTGATTTTACAGCCCCCGATGTTACGCTTAAAAATGTTGCGTTAGCAAAAGAAAAAAATAAACCAATAGTAATTGGCACAACTGGCTTTGATGCACAGAAACTGCAAATAATTGCCAATGCATCAAAAGGTATCCCTGTGTTGCTTTCTCCAAATATGTCGCTTGGTGTAAATTTACTTTTTAAGCTTTCAGCCATTGCTGCAAAAGCACTTAAGGGCTACGATATTGAAATTGTTGAGCTTCATCATAATCAAAAAAAAGATGCGCCATCTGGTACTGCGGCAAAGTTAGCAGAAATTATGGCGTTAGCGCTTGATAGAGACATTGCAAAAGTTGGTGTTTATGGTAGAGAAGGCATAGTTGGAGCACGCACAAAAGAGGAAATAGGTGTAATGGCTGTTCGTGCAGGTGATATTGTTGGCGAACATACAGTATATCTTGCAGGTACTGGTGAGCGCATTGAACTAACGCATCGCGCATACTCCAGAGACATTCTTGCATCGGGCGCTTTAACAGCTGCAAAGTGGCTTTCAAAGCAATCATCTGGCCTTTATTCAATGCAAGATGTTTTATCACTTAATAAGTTATGATTTATTTGCGTTTTTTTGCACGCTCAAAAGCGCGTTTTGGAATAATGAAAGATGGTAAAATAATTGAGTTGTCAAAAAGTTATTTTAAACCTGGACTTTGTAATAGGTTTGAGAACTATGCCTTAACAAAAAATAAGTTTCTACTAAACTCCGTAGAAGTTTTACCGCCTTGCGAGCCGTCAAAAATAATTGGTGTTGGGTTAAATTACAAAGATCACGCAAAAGAACTTAACTTTCCATTACCTAAAAACCCAATATTATTTCAAAAACCTATAAGTGCCGTCATTGCGCATAAAGACAAAATTGTTCTCTCAAAAAAATCAAAACAGATTGATTATGAAGGCGAGCTTGCAATAGTTATTGGTAAAAAATGTAAAAATGTTTCTGTAAAAAACTCTCATAAATATATCTTTGGCTACACTTGTGCCAATGATGTTACAGCAAGAGATTTACAAAAGTTAGATGGCCAGTGGGCAAGGGCAAAGGCTTTTGATACATTCGCGCCAATTGGCCCATATATTGTAAGCGGAATAAATCCATTAAAGTTAAAAATTGAAACATTTTTAAACGGGAAAGTTGTGCAGTCATCAAATACAAAAAATATGGTTTTTAATGTATATAAGCTTGTAAGCTTTATATCTGCTATTATGACATTACTACCCGGAGATATTATAATTACAGGAACTCCGTTTGGGGTTGGCCAGCTTAAGCACAATGATGTTCTAAGTGTTAATATTGAAAAAATTGGAGAATTAATAAACATTTGCAAAAAGGATAATGGTTATGAAAATTGAAGTTAACGAAAAACTAAAAAAACTACCGCCATATTTGTTTATTGAAATTGATAAAAAGAAAAAGGCTGCCATAGAGCGAGGTGTGGATATAATCGCACTTGGAGTTGGCGACCCGGATAAACCAACGCCTAATCATATTATCAAAGCCGGTCAAAAAGCGCTTAGCGATCCTAAAAACCACCAATACCCTTTTGGTGCTGGCACACTTAAATTTCGTCAGGCGGTGTCTAATTGGTACAAAGAAAGGTTTAATGTATCAATAGATCCAATCACAGAAGTTTGGTCGTTGCTTGGTTCAAAAGAAGGCATTGGACATTTTCACTTGGCATTTATAAATCCCGGGGATTATGTGCTTATACCTGAGCCGGGGTATCCAGTATATAACACAGGTACAACATTTTCTGATGGTATTGCATATTTTATGCCATTAAAAGAAGAAAATGGTTTCCTGCCTGATTTTAATGCAATACCACAGGAAATTGCAAGCAAAGCAAAAATTATGTTTTTGAATTATCCAAATAATCCTACAGCTGCAACCGCAACAGAGGACTTTTACATTAAAGCAATAGCATTTGCGAAAAAACATAACATAATAATTGCCCATGATGCTGCCTATTCTGAAATTTACTATGAAAATAAACCAATAAGTTTTCTTTCAGTAGATGGTGCAAAGGAAGTTGGTGTTGAGTTTCACTCACTTTCAAAAACATACAATATGACAGGTTGGCGTATTGGTTGGGTATGTGGCAATGCTCAAATTGTTGCAGGCCTTGGTAAGGTTAAAGATAACTACGATTCTGGTGTTTTCCAGGCAATACAGGAAACTGGTATTGCTGCTCTCAGTGGTTCTCAAACTTGTGTTGAAGAGATGCGCAAACTTTATAAAGAACGCCGCGATGTTCTTGTTGATGGATTAAACAAACTTGGTTGGAAAGTAACTAAGCCGAAGGCAACCTTTTATGTTTGGGCAAAAACACCAAATGGATACTCTTCAATACAAACTGTTGCTAAATTGTTAGATGAAGCCGGCATTGTTTGTACCCCTGGTAATGGGCTTGGCATTTCTGGTGAAGGGTATGTGCGCTTTGCTTTAACTGTTGAGATGCCAAGAATTAACGAAGCTCTTAAAAGAATTGCAAAACTTAAATGGTAAAAACAACAGCATATCTGTCTCTTGGTTCAAACCTTGGCAACAAGAAAAAGAATATAGAACGAGCGCTCCATAAACTTGCAAATATAAAGGGAATTTCTTTTTTAAAATCTTCCGCGCTTTATAAAACAAATGCTGTTGGCAAAAAGATGAGCTATTTTTTAAACAGCGTTGTAAAAGTCAGTACAATTTTAAGCGTAAGTTCATTGTTGAAAATAATTAAATTAATTGAGGCAGACCTTGGCAGAGACGATTCTCAGCCACATATGGCACAGCGTGTAATAGATATTGATATATTGTTTTTTGGAAATAAGGTTATAAACACCGGAAAGTTGGTAGTGCCACACCCAAAAATAAAAGAACGGCTTTTTGTTTTGATTCCACTCTTGGATATTGCGCCAAAAAAATATTACCCTAATGAACGAGTAAAACTTTCTTGGTACGCAAGCGAAATAAAAAAAAATGACACAACTCAAAAAGTGAGAAAATATGAAAACTAAAATAACCGTTAAAACACTTGCAGAGTTAAAGAAAGCAAAGAAAAAAATTACCGCCCTTACTGCTTATGACTATCCAACAGCTAAAATACTTGACGATGCGGGTGTAGATGTTGTGCTCGTTGGTGACTCTGTAGGTATGGTAAAACTTGGTTACCCTTCAACTATTCCAGTTGAGCTTTTTGAGATTATTTATCATTGCAAAGTTGTAAGGCGTGCCGTAATAAATGCGCTTTTAGTGGCAGATATGCCATTTATGAGTTATGAAACATCAAAAAAAGATGCCATTAAAAATGCCGGTGAAATTATTAAATATGGTATGGCACAAGCGGTTAAAATAGAAGGTGGAGAGGAACTAATAGACAATATAAAAGCCGTTATAGATGCCAAAATACCAGTAATGGGCCATTTAGGCCTAATGCCTCAGGCAATAAACCTAATTGGTGGTTATAAAATACAAGGTAAAACAGACAGAGATGCGGAAAAAATAATCCGTAGTGCTCATATACTGGAAAAAGCAGGTGCTTTTGCAGTTGTACTTGAGTGTGTGCCTGAAAAGCTGGCAAAAATTATAACCTCAGAACTTTCAATACCAACTATTGGTATTGGTTCAGGAAAATATTGTGATGGCCAAATACTTGTAAGCGACGATATGTTAGGTATTACTCAGGGCAAAACCCCATCTTTTGTTAAGCAGTATGCAAATTTATCAGATACAATGCTAAAAGCAGTAAAACAGTATTGCCAAGAAGTGAAACAATCAAAATTTCCGAAATGAAAATAATAACATCAATTTCCGCAATGCAAAAGTTTTCTGCTGTTCTTAAAAAAAGAGGCAAAACTATTGGTTTTGTGCCAACAATGGGCGCATTACACAGCGGTCATATGCAGCTTGTCAAAAAGTGTACGTTGGAAAACGACTTCTGTGTTGTGTCCGTTTTTGTTAATCCAACTCAATTTGGCCCTAAAGAAGATTTTAATAGATATCCAAGAACATTTTTAGAAGATAAAAAACTTTGCGATAGTTATAGTGTTGATGCAATATTTTTCCCAAATGCAGCTCAAATGTATCCGGGCAATCACAAAACTTCTATAACGGTAAATGAGCTTTCAGATGTGCTTTGTGGAAAATTTAGAATTGGCCACTTCAGCGGTGTGGCAACTGTTGTTGCAAAACTTTTCAACATTGTAATGCCAACTAATGCTTACTTTGGAATGAAAGACTATCAACAATTAAAAATTATTGAACATATGTGCACGGATTTGAACTTTCCTGTAAGAATTATTCCATGTAAGACAGTACGCGAAAGTTCTGGCCTTGCAATATCCAGCAGAAACAAATATCTTTCTAACCTGGAAAAAGAAAATTCGTCAAAAATATATGCGGCATTAATACAAGCAAAAAAAATGATATTAAAAGGGAATAATAGTTGCTCTAAAATAAAAAATACAATTATTAATACGCTAAAAACAATTCCAATATCAAAGCTTGATTATGTTAGTATTTGCGACTCCGAAACCTTAATTGAAAAAAAATCAGCTAAAGCCCCAGCCCTTATAGCGGTTGCTGCCTATGTTGGAAAAACACGCCTGATTGATAACATTCTTATAGAGAAACCTTAAATGAAAACAGATTTTTTAGTTATTGGTAGCGGTGCAGCTGGCCTAAGTTTCGCTATTAAAGCATCAAAACTTGGTTCGGTATCTTTAATTACAAAGCGGCAATTAATCGATTCAAATACTGCAAAAGCTCAAGGTGGCATAGCGGTTGTAACGCGAAAGGATGATTCTTTCAGGTCGCATATAAACGATACGCTAATTGCCGGTGCAGGTTTATGTAAAAGAGAAGTTGTTGAGCTGACAGTTGAAGGCGGTCCCAGTATCATAGCTGAACTTGAGGAGTGGGGTGTAAAATTCTCGCGTTTTGGCAACAAACAAAACGCAGATTATGAGTTTGGGCTTGAAGGCGGGCACTCAAAGCGACGAATATTGCATTGCGCCGATGCGACAGGGTTTGAATTGCAAAAAGTTTTAATTGCAAAGGCAAAAAAATGCGGTATTAAATTTTACGAGAACCACACAGCAATAGATTTAATAACTTCCGGCAAGTTAAAAAAAAATTTTCAAAAAAATAATGAGCGTTGTTTTGGCGCTTATGTGCTAAGCAACGCAACAGGTGAAGTTAATGCGTTTACTGCAAAAATGACGGTTCTTGCAACTGGCGGTGCCGGCAAAGTTTACCTTTACACATCAAACCCCGACATTGCAGCAGGTGATGGTGTGGCAATGGCATACCGTTGTGGTGCAACCGTGGCTAATATGGAATTTGTGCAGTTTCACCCAACATGTTTGTTTAATGAAAAAGAACGCTCATTTTTAATTTCGGAGGCACTTAGAGGAGAAGGCGCTGTTTTACGGCTTAAAAATGGCAAAAAGTTTATGCATAAATACCATCCACTTAAAGAACTTGCCCCAAGGGATATAGTGGCAAGAGCTATTGGTAATGAATTAAAGATTTTAGGTGATGACTTTGTGTATTTAGATATTACAAGTAAGAGTTCAGTGTATTTAAAAAAGCGTTTTCCAACTATTTATGCCAAATGTCTTGAATGTGGTATAGATATTTCAAAAAATCCAATACCTGTTGTTCCTGCCGAGCATTATTCTTGCGGTGGAGTGTTAACCGATACATTCGCGCAAACAAATATAAATGGCCTATTTGCAATAGGTGAGTGTGCTTGTACTGGTTTACATGGGGCAAACCGTCTTGCTTCAAACTCACTGCTTGAAGCAATGGTTTTTGCCCGCCGCGCATATCAAAAGGCCAATGAACTTATTTCTAAAAAAATAAATTTTCCCGCAATCCCACGGTGGGATAAAGGCAACGCAAAAGATAGTGATGAATCGGTAGTTATTAAACAAAACTGGGATGAAATTAGAAATTTTATGTGGAATTACGTTGGTATTGTTAGAACCGATAAACGGCTTAAAAGAGCATTTGAACGAATAAAATTACTTAAAAAAGAAATTCAGGAATATTATTGGAATTTTTTTATTACCAGCGATCTTATTGAATTGCGTAATATTGCCACGGTAGCCGAAATAATTATTAAGAGTGCAATTAAACGAAAAGAAAGCCGCGGCCTGCATTATAACCTGGACCATCCTTCAATGTTAAAAAAACCTAAGGATACTCTGATAAAAAGATTCTAATATGGATAAAATAATCGTAAAAGGCGCAAGAGCGCACAACTTAAAAAACATTTCGCTTGAAATACCAAAAAACAAACTTGTGGTTGTATCAGGGCTCTCGGGTTCAGGTAAGTCGTCATTGGCATTTGACACTATCTATGCTGAAGGCCAGCGGCGCTATGTTGAGTCGCTGTCGGCATATGCAAGACAATTTCTTGAGTTGATGGAAAAACCCGACTTAGACACAATTGAAGGCCTATCGCCAGCAATTGCAATTGAACAAAAAAATCCGTCGCATAACCCGCGCTCAACAGTAGGCACAGTAACGGAAATTTATGATTATTTGAGGTTGTTGTTTGCACGCATTGGCAAGCCATTTTGTCCGCAGTGCAATAAACCAATTTCTTCGCAAAGCGCTCAGCAAATTATAGATGAAATAATGAAAATGCAGGAAGGCATAAAACTTCAAATACTCTCACCCATTGTGCGCGGGAAAACTGGAACTTACGAAGAGTTGTTTAAGAAACTTGCAAAAAGCGGTTTTGCCAGGGTTCGCATAAACGGTAAGATTTCTTTGTTAGATGAAAAAATAAAGCTTGACCGTTACAAAAAACACACCATTGAAGTTATTATAGATAGAGTTGTACTAGCGGCACAAGCCCGCCAAAGAATTTCGGAAGCAGTTGAACTTGCACTTAAAGAATCGTCCGGTTTAGTTTTAATTTTAGATGAGAGCTCAAAAGAGGCAGTAAAAGAAAGATTGTTTAGCGAACATAACAGCTGCACCGACTGTGGCATAAGCCTGCCTGAAATTGAACCACGGCTATTTTCGTTTAACTCGCCATTTGGAGCCTGCCCGGAGTGTGGCGGGCTTGGCGTAAAAGAAGAAGTTGATGAAGATCTTATAATTCGTGCTCCAATTCTTAGCATAGCAGATGGCGCAATAAAACCATGGAGCCTGCCAATAACAACCCGTACCCATCGTTGGAAAAACTCATGGAGCGGCTATTATCAGCAACTCTTAGATGATGTTTGCTCAAAATATCATATACCAACAAAAACTTCATGGTTAAAACTTCCCAGAAAACAGCAGGAGATATTGTTATTCGGCGACAATGATGGATTTGAAGGTGTGATCGTCAATTTAAAACGGCGTTACACTGAAACTGAATCTGAATTCGTGCGCGAAGAGATCCGTACAAACTATATGCGCACTGTTATCTGTAATAGTTGCCACGGTGCTCGCCTTAAAAAATCTGCCATGTCAGTGAAAATTGATGGCAAATCAATTTCAGAATTAACAACTATGTCTGTCAATATTGCAAGGGAATTCTTTGCCGCGCTAAAACTATCAGAAAAAGATAAATTTATCAGTAAAACAATATTTAAAGAAGTAAACCGGCGCCTTTCATTTTTAAGCGATGTGGGGCTTGGATATATTACCATTGACCGTGAAAGCTCAACGCTTTCCGGAGGTGAGGCACAAAGAATTCACCTTGCAACACAAATTGGTTCCGGGTTAACAGGGGTGCTTTATGTGCTTGATGAACCATCAATTGGTCTGCACCAAAAAGACAATAGAAAACTTTTAGATACAATGCTTCGCCTGCGCGACATGGGCAATACTCTGATTGTTATTGAGCACGACGAAGAAACTATGCGCGCGGCCGACTGGATAATAGATCTTGGGCCGGGTGCCGGCATTCATGGCGGTTCTATTGTTGCCCAAGGTACTTATGAAAAAGTTTTAAAAGCGAAAAATTCACTTACCGCAAGTTACCTGAACGGTACGCTAAGAATTCCTATACCTAAAAAGAGAAGAAAGTTAACAGATAGAAAACTCGAAATTATTGGCGCTTCACAGTTTAACCTTAAAAAACTATCCCTAAATATGCCTCTTGGGGTTTTCGTTTGCATAACAGGTGTTTCTGGTTCTGGAAAGTCAACTTTAGTACATGAAATAATATACAAAAATCTTGCAAAAAAACTTTACGGTTCAAAAGAAGTGCCTGGTAAAGTAAAAGAAATTAATGGCATGGAAAACATAGATAAAGTGATAATTGTTGACCAATCACCCATTGGTAGAACGCCTCGTTCAAACCCAAGCACTTATACTGGTGCATTTACGCACATTCGTGACCTTTTTGCCAGCACTCAAGAATCAAAAGCCAGAGGTTATGAGCCAGGAAGGTTCTCTTTTAATGTAAAAGGTGGCCGTTGCGAAAATTGTCATGGAGATGGAACAATTAAAATTGAAATGCAGTTCCTGCCTGATGTTTATGTAACTTGTGAAGTTTGCGGCGGTAAACGCTTTAATAGTGAAACTTTGCAGGTTCATTATAAAAGCAAAACAATAGCAGAAGTTTTAGATATGACAGTTGAGGAGGGCTATGAGTTTTTTACAAACATTCCTAAATTAAAGAAAATTCTTGGAACATTAAACTCTGTTGGGCTAAATTATATAAAGCTTGGCCAAGCTGCAACCACACTGTCGGGAGGCGAAGCTCAAAGAGTGAAACTGGCAAATGAATTATCAAAGCACTCCACAGGCAAAACCCTTTATATACTTGATGAGCCGACAACAGGCCTGCACTTTGCCGATGTAGAAAAGTTGTTAAAAGTTTTGCATGAGTTAGTAGATAATGGCAACACGGTTTTAGTCATTGAACACAATCTTGAGGTAATAAAAACCGCCGATTGGATTATTGACTTGGGCCCAGAAGGTGGCAATAAGGGTGGTTATATTGTGGCTAAAGGAACCCCTGAAACGGTTTCTTTAAACAAAAACTCATTTACCGGCCAATATTTACAATCAGCTTTAAAAGCATAAATATTGATAATGTTTAATTAAAATTCCGTGACTCATAAATAATCTGGCAACTTTAAATTGATATTTTTACTTGACACACTCGTCGCATTCGGGTAAAATATTTAAAAGTATATCAAATTGAAATGGAGGCAGAAAAATGTCAAAAATATTTCTTGTTTTACTCGCAGTTACTTTAATTTTTAATGCCGGTTGCGCAAAAAAACAAATAATTAAACCAACTGAGACGATTGTGCCACAAGTTAGCGATACTAACAAAGATTCGGATGAGGCGTCAGTTCGTTTCAAAGATTGGAAATCGATTGAAGGACTTGTAAACATAAGTTTTGACTATGACTCTTACGACTTGAGTGACAGCGCGAGAGATGTATTAAAAAAGAATGCGAGTTATTTAAAAGAGTATTCAATCGTTAGCATAATAGTTGAAGGATACTGCGATCAACGCGGTACTATTGAGTACAACCTTGCACTTGGTCAAAAACGGGCCTCGGCTGTTCGTGATTATTATATATCTCTTGGAGTTCCGGCAGGCAATATAGGCACAATTTCATATGGTAAAGAAAATTTGTTAGATGATTCCGATACTGAAAATGCATATGCGAAAAATAGAAGAGCTGAAACAAAAGTAAGAGGAAAATGATTCGCTATATCTTTGGTTTAACATTTATTTTTTTATTTTTATTGTCTGGCTGTATTGCAACCAGTACGGAGGTTTCAGGTTTGCGAGAAGATATCTATAAACTACAACTTAAAATAAATGAACTTCAAACAAATCAGGCAGATGTTTCTAATAAAACCGAGAGTTTTTCAAGGAAGTTAGATATACTTGGTTCCAACCTAAAAGAAACACAAAATAGAATGTCTTCTCTTGGGCAAAAACTTGATGATGTAGATGCAAACTTTTCTCAACGGTTAGATAAACTTTTTGAGCAGCTTTCTGGTACTACGCTTTCAATAGCTCCAAGCCCATCTGCGCTTTACAACCTAGCTTACAATGATTATTCAAACGGCAAATATGATCTCGCTATAACAGGGTTTGAAACATATCTTGAAAAATATCCTGATACAGAACTTTCAGATAAGGCAAACTATTATTTGGCCGATTCCTACTACTCAAAAGAATCTTTTGATGACGCTATAACTAAGTTTGAGCTTTTCTTAAATAACAAAACAAACATGGAGTTAAGTCCGTCTGTGCTATATAAACTCGCGAACTGCTATGAAAAAATTGGCAACAGTGAAAAAACAAAAACACTTCTAAAACAATTGTGCTCTGAGTTCCCAGATTCACAAGAAGCAAAAATGTCCGCCCAAAAGGTCCAAACAAAGGGCCAAGATGCTCAAAAACCTTGAGTTCACTTTTTTTATCTCTCTGCTGTTGCATATTGGGCTGATTGCTTTTCTTTCCATCGGCCAAAATAAAACTATCAACATAACCGTTCCATTTGAGCTTGTTTATTATACGCAAGATACTAAGCAAACAGTACCTGAAGTTGTCAAAGAGGAGAAAGACAGCATTAATTTGAAAAAGCAAAAAAGTAAAAAACCAATAAAAAAAATAGAACAAAAAGCTGAAAAAAAGGTACCCGACTTACTAAAAGAACAGAAACAAGCAAGCACTCTGAAACAATCAAACCAAATTGCATTAGACAATGCCCGCTTTCCTTATAACTACTATACAAACGCCATTGTAAAAAAAATCAATTCAAATTGGCAATGGTCAATAAATACCGGGCGCTATAAAGCAGTTGTTTATTTTAAAATAGAAAAAAACGGGCAAATTACCGATGTACATATCAAAAATAGTTCTAATGATAAAACATTTGACCAGCAAGCACTGCGCGCGGTACTTTTAGCAAACCCTTTTGCTCCGTTGCCAGAGGGTTTTAATGAAAATTATCTTGGTGTTTTTTTTGAGTTTTCTTTTATTGAGTAAATTATGAATGTTAAAGTTATTTTTGTGGCTTTATTATTGGTTTTTGGTAGCTCTTATATTTTTTGCTCCGATATTTATTTAAAACTTACCTCGCATGGAAGTAGAACTGATATTGGTATTAGCGAATTTATTGACACAACTTCTCAAGATGGGGCAGGAAAAGAACTATCTTCAATAATAAGGCGTGATTTACTTCTTTCAAGGTACTTTAACTTAATTGACGGCGGTCCAGCATACACTGGGCAGTTTGAGCAACTTGGCGAGTGGGAGAACATAGGTGTTGATTTACTAGTTGCAGGCAAAATTACTCAAATCCAAAACAAACAGGTTTTGTATGCGAGTTTAAGTGATACTTTAGGCAAAACAGTAATATGGCAAAGCTCTTATGTTTTTACATCCTCAATGCTTAGAGAATGCGCCCATAACATAAGTGATGAAATTATTTTCCGCCTCGTAGGTGAGAGAGGTATTGCTTCAACAAAAATTGTATTTGCTAACAATTCAACTGGTTCTAAAGAGCTTTACTGCATAGATTATGATGGGCACGGATTAAAACAACTAACATTTGATAGTTCAATTGCTATTTTGCCAAAGTGGTCTGCAGATAAAAGCAAAATTGTATATACCACCTATCGTGATGTAAACCCCGATATTGCTATGCTTACACTTGCAACAATGGATAATGTGATAATATCTAAAAAACAGGGTATAAACACAGCCGCTATATTTTCACCTGATGATCAGAGCATTGCCCTAACGCAAAACGGCAAACACGGCCCAAACCTTTATTTAATCAATTTACAGGGTAAACTCTTAAGGCAGTTAACTTTTGAGGGTAAAATCAACACAAGCCCTACTTTTTCACCAAGCGCAAAAGAGATTGCGTTTATATCTGATAGGGGTGGGTATCCTCAACTTTATATAATGAATTTAGATGGTGTAAATGTCCGCAAAGTGCCGTTAAACGGCTACTGCGATTCGCCTCGCTGGTCGCCGCGTGGAAATAAAATTGTTTTTTCAATGCTTAGCGGAACAAAAAATTATGAACTTTATGTTTTTGATATGAAAAGTAATGATATAAATAGATTAACTTATGGTACAACTAATGCGGAAAACCCATCATGGTCTGCCGATGGCAGGTTTATTGTGTACTCAGAAAAAGTAAAAAATAAATCTTTATTGTTTGTAATATCGCTTGACGGAACTTTTAAAAGATTGTTGAGCAATATAAAAGGCAGTTCTGTAACACCGGATTGGTCAAACTAAATGAAAAAAAATTACTTGTGTTTACTTATTTTTACACTTTGTTTTGTTTTGTCAGCTTCCATGGAAGCTGACAAAACAAAACACAAAAAAAACCCAGAAGAGATTACTCCAATTACAAAAAAAGTAGCAACTTCAGATTTGCCTTTAAATAAGGTAAAAGAATTTGAGATAATCACAAAAACCTTTCCGCTTAATTACATAGCACCGCAAGTTCTTAGTGAAAAACTTAAGCTTTCTTTTAGCTCAATAACTGTGTTATGCGACAATGATACCAATAGTTTAGTGGTCAATGCATTTACTAATCAATTTAATGATATCACAAGTTTTATTGCTATGTCGGATTCAAAACTTGAAACTGTGCAAATGAAAGTTTTTATTCTTGAAATTAGCGGGAATTATGAACAAGGTTTAATAAGCTCTACTACTGATTTGAAAACTATTTTATTAACAAAAAGCGAGTTCTCTAAGCTTTATAACCTTGACATAAATGGTGAGGCCAAAAAGATATACGAATCTGCAAATTTCATTACACCCTATGGTTCAACCGCAACAATTAGCTTTAAGAGTGATTATTCAAAAGATTATTCTGCTGAGCTTTCAATAAACCTTACACCTGTAAATATTTCGACACAAAGCGCGCAAATTGGCGTAAGTATAGCTTTAAATGCTTATTGGCAAGGCGCAAGCACAAATACCAAAACGACTGCAATGGTGCAATTACAAAGACCTGCACAAAACTCAATATTGTTTAACGATGTTATAACAAAAGAAACAAGGGAGCTTGCCTTTTCGCTTCCATTTATGGCATCTATAAACGAAGTAGGTCAAGTATTCAACAAGGAAAGTGTTTTAAATGCGAGCTCAAGAATTGCGTTAATAATTCAACTATGGGAAATAGATAATGAATAAAAAGGTTTTTGTAGGATTGCTTATAGGCGCGCTATTGCTTTTTTTAACACTTAGGCAAATTGATTTAAAGAGTTCTTTTGAGTTTGTTAAGGCATCAAATTGGCTGTTTTTACTTGTGGGTGCGGTTCTTTATTGTTCCTCTTTTGCTATAAGAAGTTTTAGGTGGAAAATGCTTTTGTCCAAGCTTGTAAATTTGCCTACTAAACGATGTTTTTCATTTTTAGCAATTGGTTTTTTCGCAAACAACACATTGCCATTTAGAATAGGTGAAATTGTAAGGGCATACATAACAGGCAAAAAAGCTTTAGTTTCAAAAAGCAGTGTGCTTGCGACAATTGTTATTGAACGGGTCTTTGACGGAGTGGCGTATGTTTTTTTACTTGCCTTATCAATGCTAATGTTAGACGCTTTGCCAAGCGGCATAAAAAACACACTTATAACTGCCTCAATTATTTTCATTGGAGCATTCGTTTTTCTTATAACATACTCAAAAAACAAGGAACTTGTATTAAAACTACCGGCTATTTTGCCGTTTTCGCAAAAATTTAAAGATCATCTTTTTCATTTAATAAATAATTTTGCTGGTGGGCTTGAAATACTTCACGAAAGAAAAATATTGTTTTTGACATTGTTGTTGTCAGTTATAATATGGCTAATTGAAGCAAGTGTTTTCTTTACTGTGGCCTTTGCATTTTCATTGCAGTTAACATATCAACAGTGTCTTTTTGTAATGATAGCAATTGGTTTTGCCGCTATATTGCCAAGCGCGCCCGGGTATGTTGGAACAGTTGAGTTTGTTGGGGTAAGCACACTCGCTATTTTTGGCGTTGAAAAAAACATTGCTTTTGGATATATTTTAACTTTGCACGCAATTCAACTGCTTTGTGTGGCCTTTATGGGAATAACTTCAATAGCAAGAGAAAAATTGACATTTGCCGAGCTTGTAAAAATTCAAAAATAGGTTAAATTTTCTGGGAATAATCCATGTGCGATATTACTGAAGTTGGTATAAATCGCTTAACGGAAAAGAAAACCACAACAAATTATTATACTCAATTTTAATGTTTAAGGCATACATCAATTAATGAATATTCTATTGCTTCTTAGCTCAAACAAAATTTATGGCAGTGAGCGTTTTGTATTAACACTTTCAAAACGCCTTATAGCACTTGGGTACAACTGCGCGGTTGTGAATATT
>Ga0247841_10005568_pt1 | contig 20264 bp, 20 predicted proteins | sample LaCruzMarch2015__2_FD_192410 | JGI IMG/M metagenome (GOLD analysis project Ga0247841, IMG submission 192410) | Freshwater microbial communities from meromictic Lake La Cruz, Castile-La Mancha, Spain - LaCruzMarch2015_18m | ecosystem: Environmental > Aquatic > Freshwater > Lake | place: Spain... | reverse complement strand
TCTGCGAGCCGTGAGTGAAGATAGAAATTACACGGCAGACAGACATTGTTTGAAAGTCAAATTGATAATTGCAATGTAAAAGAAAACCCGCCCTTTGTGGTAATTTCAGACGGGTTTCTCTTTGTGGGATTATCTCACAGGGATAAAGTTTTATCAAGCCATTTAACTGGGCTCTCTGCGGCTCTAAATAGCAGAGCGGAAGTGCAAGGGACATAAATCGATGCACATTTGTGTCCCGTGAACTTCCTCTCATGCAATGGTCTTTCGGCTCACCTCTCAAAAAACAGAGGCGGGCTGAAAGACCTTTGCTCCTACAACGGAAATGCTGTATTTATACGGAGCGAAATTAAAAATTAAGAGCATTAGAAAAATCCGGCAAAAATTAAAAAAAACAAAAAATATGTCAAACAAAAACAAAGAAAATCAACCAAGAGTCTATTGGGACGAAAACAGACAATGTTACTACATCACATTTTTTGAGGACACAAAATGCGACGAGATAGTAGACGCCTGGGAAAAATTCAAAGGTCGCACACCAAAACAAAAAAGAAAACATGATACGCATACCAATAAAAACAAAGGAAGACAAAATGAAGTTATTTAATCTATTTCAGAAAAAGGAAAAACAGGGGCTGGAAAAAGCGAAAGCGGATGGGCTAATTTCAGAGGAGGAATTCTTGCGTATTTCGGCTCAGCGTGCGGCTGAAAAGCTTGATGCATTTTTGGATAAAAAAGGTCGAAAAAATACAAAAATATCAAAACGGCCTTGACTTTATGAAACACCAGCGACAACTTGTTGACAGACGATTGAAAAATGGCAAGCGTGGGTTCAAAATGGGGCAGTCGGATGAAAGAAAGTACTTTGTTGATTACCGCAAGGGGAAATACACGATCATAGACTTAACATTAAAAAAACGAGGACACTCTCAAAAATTCAAATGACTTACGAATTTTTTGTTGGTTTCATTGACGGCTTAGCCGCCGCAATAATATTATTCATTTTCTTAACCTCCATAACACCAGAATGAACTGCACATTTTCACAGCCGGTAAATTATCAGGGAAATCCGCCGGGCAAAAACGATGCTTTTGCTTTTACGCAGATGACTTGCACAGATTCCGGTGGCGGCACAGGAACAGAGAGCATAGAGCAAATAACCGGACCAGGGGTTGGCTCGGGAACATTTTGGATTTCAAAGCAATTGGACTACGGGCAGGTTTTGATATTAACCTTTTTGCTAATTTTCTTTATCGGGTTTGTTGTAAAATTCTTATGGAATTTCAATAAGCAAGATTCAGACCAAAAACTATGAGCTTTTTAAACGGTAGCGTGAGTGAATTTTTGGGGATGATGTTTTTGTTTCCGTTTGTCTTTCATATGATTTTTGTATTATTTACCGGCATTGAGGATGCATTGATTTTCTGGTTCCGCAGAAAAGATTATCCTTCAAGGCCGTCTGACTTATGATTACCACAAACGAAATTTTAACAAACGCATTTTTCGCATTTTTTTACTGCTTGGGCTGGATTGTTGACTATATATGGGCCGGCGGATTGGCCGCGGCTTTGATTCTGACGATAACAAGATTAATAGCTAAACAGGAATAACATGACAACAAAAACAAAAAAATTAAACTGGCATACAGAAAAAAGAAAAGTTAAAGACCTTGTGCCTTTTGAAGGGAATCCCCGAATCATGACTGACAAGCAACTGGATGATTTAAAAAAATCCGTCACTAGGTTTGATTTAGTTGAGATTCCGGCGATAGATACGGATAACAAAATTATTGCCGGCCACCAGCGGTTAAAGATTATGCAGCTGCTGGGTCGTGGCGAGGAAGAGATAGATGTCAGAGTACCAAACAGGAAATTAACCGAAGCAGAATTTAAAGAATACAATCTCCGCAGCAACAAAAATACCGGCGAGTGGAATTTTGATGAGCTGGCCAACTTTGACGAAGATTTGTTAAAAGAATTCGGTTTCGACGAAAATGAGTTGGACAATATTTTCGGGCTGGAAAAAGCAGATGACTTTGACTTGGCAAAGGAAACAGAAAAAGCGATACAAAAGCCTCATGGAGTAAAGCCCGGAGATCTGTGGCAGTTAGGCGAGCATAGATTAATTGTGGGCAATGCAATAGATCCAAAAGCATGGAAAAGATTACTGGGCCCGGAGAAGTTTGATTTTATGTTTACAGATCCACCATACAGATTAGCTTACTGCAAAAAGAGAGTTCGCAAGGTAAAAACAAAAGACGGTTGGAAAATTAAGGCTGAAAGGGAATATGAAAGTGTGGGCGAAACGGACTCAAAGGGAAAAGGTTTCGGCTTAAAAGGAAATAGAAGGTATGAGGGAGTTTTGCAAAATGGCGGCGTTCCGGAGTTTGACGAGTGGCTTTCAATAGCCAACCAATTTAAAAACGATAAAGGTTCAAATGTTATGGTGTTCGAGAACTGGAGAAACACTCCCGATCTTTGGGGAGCGATAGAAAAGTATTGGGCAATCCAAAATATGGTCATATGGCACACGCCAAACCGAACACAAGGATTTTCGGCGAAGTATAAATTCTTCAACAGGTTTGACGTTGCTCCGGTTGCCGGCGACGGAGTTAATAACGAAATTGATGAGGACGAATTCAAAAATTATCTTGAGGATAAGGGACAGAAATTAATCGACACCTACGAAATATCGCTTTACGCAAAACAAGGAAAGCCGGATTGGAATAAAGATAAAGGCACAAAGTTTTGGGTAATGGGTGACCACGTCACGCACGCAACAGATTCAGCTTCACAGTCCGGACAGAATTTAATTTTCGGCACAAAGCCAATTCCGATATTAGTTCCGTACATAAAGATATTGAGCCCGAGAAACGGAATTGTAATGGAGCCCTTCGGCGGATCGGGATCAACGATCATTGCATCGGAAATAATGAAAAGAAAATGCAGAGCAATTGAATTGTCGCCTTTATATGCCGAAGTGATATTGGCGAGGTTTGAGAAGTTTACCGGAATAAGGGCGATAAAAGCACAAAAATAGGGGATTTTGAGCAGCCACGAGGGCCCAAGACAAGAGTTTGGGGGCTGAGTGGGATAAACACCATGGAACAGCAAACAATGATAAAACTACCTGAAAATACAGGTGATATCAGGGATGAGAGGGGCAGATTTAGGCCAGGAGCGAGTGGAAACCCAACCGGAAAGCCGGCTGGCGCGCTTTCGATTACAGCTGAAATAAAAAAGAGGCTCCAAGAAGTACCGGAAGGGCAACAGAAGTCCTATTTGGAACTTTTAGTTAACAGAATTTTAAAGCAGGCAGTCGTTGACGGCAATGAGCAGATGATAAAACAGATTTGGAGTTACGTTGACGGCACGCCTGACGAAAAAAAAGTAAAATAAAAATTTTCTGACAGGCCGACGGGCCTGTTTTTAATTAAAGTTGAATATTTGTCAAAAAAGGAGTAAATTTAATTAATATAATCGCATGGCAAATAGTAATCTTGCAAACGCCAAAAAAGTAAAGAACGATGAGTTTTATACTCAATACAGTGATATTCAAAAAGAAATTGAAGCGTATTTGGAATACAACCCAAATGTATTCCGTGATAAGGTAGTCTATTGCAATTGCGATGATCCATTTGAAAGTAACTTTTTTCGCTATTTCGTGCTCAATTTTAATAAGCTTGGGCTAAAACAGCTTGTTACCACCAGTTACAAACCATCGCCTAAAGCTAATTTAGAATTGCCATTGTATGGCAACGATAAGACTTTAACTAAAGCAAAAGGCCGTCCCAAGATAACCGCCAATAAATTTATTATCAACGAAGTTCGCGACATAGACGGCGATGGCGAATTTAATTTGAAGGATGTCGCCAAACAGTTAAAGGAAAATAAACATAATGAATGGGCGCCGCTTGAGAAAGACGGTGATTTTAAAAGTCCCGAGTGTGTAGAACTACTAAAACAATCTGACATCGTTGTAACCAATCCGCCATTCAGTCTATTCCGCGATTATATAAAACAACTTGTCGATTATGATAAAAAGTTTTTGATCATTGGTAATATGAACGCAATCACCTACAAAGAGGTGTTCCCATTGCTTAAAGAAAATAAAGTTTGGTTAGGTAATAATTATAAAGTTAATGCTGGTGCAATGTTTTTTGAGATACCCGAAAAAATCGCTAATTTAGAGCAAGTCCGCGAAATTAAAACAAATGAAAATGGTAAGAAAGTTTATATCACCAGAGTGCAGGGTGTTCGTTGGTTCACCAATCTTGATCATGGACGTCGTCACCAACCATTGCCCCTTATGACTGAAGCCGAGATTATAAAGTTCGTAACAAAAAAACCTTTTGAAAAATACGACAACTACAACGCAATAGATATATCCTTAATAAAAAATATTCCGAGCGATTACGACGGTATAATGGGAGTGCCAATGAGTATTTTTGATAAGCATTCTCCTGAACAGTTCGAAATTTTAGGAAGTGATTATAATGTTAGAGAGGGATTACTTCCAAAATTAGTTAATCCTAAATGGACAGGTAAGTTAGACAGAGGTTATGTAAACAACAATAGACTTTATACTCGAATATTTATAAAACATAAGAAAAAATAATATGAAAACAACTTTAAAAATAAACATCACTGTCAAAGATATTTGCGATGGGTTCGTCTATAACGAACTGGAAGGCAAGGGGCTTTTCGGTTTGTCCGGCAAGCTCACTATTCAGCCGGAGTATCAGCGTAACTATATTTATGCTTCAGACGGCGGGAAAAGGGAGGTTGCTGTCATTGAATCGCTGCTCAAAGGTTATCCAATAGGTTTGATTTATTTTAATATGGTTTCTGAAAACAATCTGGAGGTTCTGGACGGACAACAGCGTATCACCAGTGTTGGACGTTTTGTGACTGACAAATTTGCCATCAAAGATGAGAACGGGATGGAGCAATATTTTGGCGGTATGGCAAAAGACAAGAAAGATAAGATTCTTGAATCAAAATTACTCATTTATGAATGCGAAGGAACTGAAAGTCAGATAAAAGAGTGGTTCAAGACAATTAACATAGCTGGGGTTCCGCTCGTTCCCCAGGAGTTATTAAATGCGATATATTCCGGACCATTCGTTACGCTAGGTAAAGAGGAGTTCAGCAATAGTCAAAATGCCAATATTCAAAAATGGAGCGCGTACATAAAAGGCAGTGCAAACCGACAGGCATTTTTTGAGAGAGCTTTAGACTGGGTGAGTAAAGGAAATATTGATGAGTACATGAGTATTCATCGTAACGAAAAAAATATCAATGAGTTAAAAAAATATTTCAACAGCGTGATCGATTGGATTTCTAGTGTATTTACCGATGTAAAAAGTGAAATGTGCGGACTTGAGTGGGGACGATTGTATGAACAGTATCACAAGAAAGCTTATAATCCTGCTAAGGTGTCGGCCGAAGTACAAAAACTTTATGGTGATCCTTATGTGGAGAATCGTAAGGGTATTTTTGAATATATTCTCGGAGGTTCCACCGAAACGAAACTGTTAGAAGTTCGAGTTTTTGATGAAGCAGTTAAAAAATCTGTTTATGCTTTGCAGACTAAAAAAGCGGAATCTAAGGGTAAATCAAATTGTTCACATTGTGCCATTGGACACGATGCTAATAAAAGCAAGATTTGGAAATTTGACGAAATGGATGCCGATCACGTAGCGGCATGGAGTAAAGGTGGTAAAACATCGGCTAAAAATTGTGAGATGTTGTGCAAGACACACAATCGAGCAAAGGGAAACCGTTAAAACTATAATTTAAAACCCACTTTTGGGGTGGGTTTTAAACGGATGGGTTATTTACCTTTTGGGTGCTTAACTTTTACCCATTCAACTTTACTGGGGTGCTTTACTGCGTAATCACGGGATGTTATTTCTCCCGTTTTTGCGTCATGCGGCTGCTCCTTTGCCCAGTTGTGCTTTTTTTCTGCCACTTGTTTGCAATTCCTCTTTATATCTTTTTTAATTTTGAATTTCAGAGGTTTTTTTCTTGTTTACTTTCAAGCAGCTCGGCTGCTGTGCCGCCGAACCCAAGATGGCCCGATGGGGAACTACCACATCCATTTTATTCTAAATAGTACTTCTGTCAAGTATTAAGGACTTATTGACATATGCCTTTGGTTTTGCTATGCTTAAAATATGATGCATATAATTCAAGAGAAGCTTTTGGGGCTCTCAAAAAAAGAAAATCTTGCCAAGCTCAGTTTAAGGGAAATGGCCGGGCTCATCGGTATGCCGGAAGAATCTCCGCAAAAGATTAAGCACCATTTATTGCAGCTAGAGAAAAAAGGATTTTTAAAGATTGATAAAATAAAAGGTGTCATGGAAAGGAGTTCTTCTGAAGGAAGTTGGGCAAGAGGACTACTGGATAAAAAATCCCGTCTTTTTTCTATACCAATTGTGGGAACCGCTAATTGCGGTCCGGCGACAATATTCGCTGAACAAAATTTTCAGGGTTTTTTACGTTTATCTAGCAAGCTCGTTAACCGCTCCAAGCCAACAGGACTTTTTGCCATAAAAGCGGAAGGATCATCAATGAACAGAGCCGAAATAGACGGCAAGCATATAGAGGACGGAGATTATGTCATTGTTGACAGTGAGGACAAGGAAGCCAGGGATAAAAATATTGTTTTGGTAATTATTGATGGTAAGGCGACAATAAAGAGGTTGATAGACGACAGAAAAAATGGGCAGGTGGTTTTAAAAGCTGATTCGTCGTTTGATTACGAGCCGATATACTTGCATTCCGACGACGACTTTATTATAAACGGTAAAGCAGTCGCGATTATAAAAAAACCTGAAAAATAAAAATTATAGACCTTATTTCAAAAAATAGATGGCTACTACTATTCAACAATCGTTTAAAAAATTTAGAGAAAACCTAGAAATTTCTGATCTTCAAGCAGAAACAGTTTCTATAAGACAGCAGAATGTTCGCGACGCCGTTGCAGCTGAGTTAACAGTTGAAGATGATTTTTTAACCGGTTCATATTCAAGAAATACAATGATAGCACCTCTTAATGAGGCTGACGTAGATATTTTTGTAGTCTTAAACCCTGAGTATTTCCACAATTATAATAATGGAGAAAATGGCGGGCAGGGAGGACTGCTTGATAGGGTTAAAAGAGCGTTGTTAAAGACCTACACTAAAACGCCGGATATCAGCAGAAACGGACAGGCGGTCACAATAAGGTTTAGCGATTTCGTCGTAGATGTTGTCCCGGGGTTCAACAGGCAAGGTGGCGGATATCTTATGCCAAATTCTATAAAGAATGAATGGATATCAACAGATCCTAAAAAGCACGTGGAAATAATGAGCTCAGCGAATAAGGCTCATAACGGGGACCTTATCCCATTAATAAAAATGATAAAATGTTGGAACAGAAGCCATAGTAAATTTTTTAGATCGTTTCATTTGGAGGTTTTGGCTTTAGAAATTTTAAATAACGTTACAATTACTGATTTTTCGTCCGGCGCAAGATACTATTTTGATAAAGCTAGAGAAAAAATAAAACTTAAAAATTTGGATCCAGCTGGTTATGGTGGCGATATAGGAGGGTATATAAATACTCAGGAAAAAATAGATGAAGCTGTTAGTAAATTTCAACTAGCATATGAGCGGGCATTAAAGGCCGAAGATTATGCGACTCGTGGCTATACACAGTCCGCAATAGATATGTGGATTAAAATATTCGGAGATTATTTTCCCGCCTATGGCTAAAAAACAACCCACAACTTCTGAGAAATCAGTTTCAAAAACAAAAGAGGAAATCATCAAAGAAGCAAAACGCATTGAGGAGGCTCTTTTGTTTTCGTCAAAGGGCCATTTCGTATCAGCAACGATTTGGAGTAATTTTCATTATTTGGTTGGTATTCCTATGGTAGTGCTATCGGCAGTAGCCGGTGCTTCTGCTTTGGCTCAGTTTGACTCGACTCATTTATACTCTGGTATAGCTTCAATTATTGTCGTAGCTTTATCTGGCTTGTTAACTTATTTAAATCCCAATGAAAAAGCGGCTAAACACCTAAGGGTGGGTAATGAATATGATTCGTTGATGAATAGAGTCAGGATATTTTGGTCAATTGATTGCTGGGGTTCTGAATCTGACCAAATTTTAACTAAACGTTTAAAAGATTTTTCTGAACAAAAAGGCAAACTTAATAAGGAGTGCCCGATAATTTCTGGTATGGCATATAAGTTTGCCAAAAAGGGTATCGAGGCCGGAGAAGGAGATTACGCAGTAGATAAAGAAAACGATAATAAGGCCGAGAGCAACCAAAACAAGCCTTGAGCAATTTTTTGGGGTTTTGTGAAGGTTTTAGAAGGATGGTGAGGGTAAATACCGTTACGGGCGTTTGCACGGAGCTGTGTTGGCATTTTTCTTAAATAGTATTAGAATTATACATCGTGGTTCATTGACAATTTCTCTTACATATAAATGGAGGAAATCCGATGGATACAATTCCAAACAGAAAGTATTTTGCGGAAGCTATGGTCGCCACCGAGAAAGAAGCAGAGCTAATGTCAGAAAATTTGGCATGGATGCCTGAAAACATTATCGATGCGCATGCGCACTGCAATCTTCCAGAGCATGTGATTGAAATTAGTCCGGAAGTCTATCATCACCCCATAAGTACATTTCCGAGTTTTACACTCGAGGATTCTTATGAGACGATTGGTAGTCTTTACCCGGGCAAAAAAGTCAGCACATTGCGTTTTGCCAATGCGTGGAAAGGAATAGACCATAAGGCCGCCAATGATTACCTCATCTGCAAAAACAGAAGTGGTGATGCAGTCGCCTTATATGGCATTCCGACGGAAGAAGGGTACACGACTGAGATGCTTGCCAGTGGGAAGTTCGTGGCTTTGAAGTGTTACCCAGCTTTTCTGAGCCCGCCAGCTCAAAAGATCTATCAGTATTTTACGCCAGTAATTTTGCGGCAGGCGGAGAGAATGGGAATTCCTATAATCCTTCACCTTCCGAGAATGATTACCGAGTGCGTAGACGACCTGAAGAATCTTTTGAATGATTTTCCAGATCTCACAGTGGTGTTAGCGCATTTGGGATTGCCATTGGTACCGGTGCCTGGTTTGGCGAGAGCATACGCTGAGATTGCAAAATACGAGCGGGTATCTATGGATACTTCCATAGTGCCATCCGCGGATGTCATGGAAATTGCAATATCGGAGTTCGGCCAGGACAGGATTATTTACGGCTCCGATGAACCTCTCAACCTCATACGCGCACAAGCTTACGAGCATCCTTCGCTTGGGCAGAGGTTTGCTACGGAGTACCCGTATCATTGGGTTTGTCCCGAAGAGCACGCGCAATACGGGCATCTCGCTAGAGGATGCCTAAGTTTGCACTGGCAGACTATCGTGGCCATAAGGATTGCCTTGGAAAAATTGTTTTCCAACGGTTCTCTGGCGGATGCAAAAGAAATGATTTTCTGCGCTAACGCCCGAAAAGTCTTTCGATTCTAACAACAGTTAAAGAAAGGATAAGCATATGAAGCCATCAGAATTGTCGTTGCTTTATAGCCATATTCAAAGCCGATTCTTGGGTGCTGTAAAAAGCGCTTTTGGAATCGACCTGGATGAAGTGTCGATTGTTTTTCCACCAGACGTTTCGTTGGGTGATTTCACTGTCGCATGTTTTGACCTTGCAAAAAAGGCCAAGACATCTCCGGCTAAAGCCGTTGAGAAAATCGCACAGGCGATGGGCGAAACCGATTTGATTGAAAAAGTTTCAGCTATCGGCCCATACGCGAACATCAAGATTCGTCCAGGTGTACTTTTCCGAACAATATGTGCGGAGATGGCATCGGACGAAAAATGGTTTGAGCCTACGGGAGAGAAGGTGATGGTTGAATACCTGTCTCCCAACACAAACAAACCAATTCATCTTGGGCATGCCCGGAATGGAATTCTGGGCATGGCTGTGTCCAACATGCTTCAAGCGGTTGGCCACAATGTAGTCAAGGCGAATTTGGTTAACGATCGAGGTGTTCCTATTTGTAAATCCATGGTCGCATACAAAAAGTGGGGCCACGGAGAAACGCCGGCGTCCAAGGGCATAAAAGGAGATCATTTTGTCGGAGACTTTTACGTTCTTTATGCTAAGGGTTCTGACAAAGACCCTTCGCTTGATGCCGACGTCAAGGAATGTCTGCTTAAATGGGAGGCAGGCGATCAGGAAACTGTAGCCCTATGGCGCCTGATGAACGAGTGGGTTTATGCCGGGTTTGAAAAGACGTATCACACGTTCGGTTTCGTTTTCGATGTAACGTATTACGAAAGCGAAACCTATCAGCTTGGCAAGGACATCATTCAGAAAGGCATCCAGTCCGGGGTGCTTGAACGCCTTGCAGACGGCAGCGTAGTAGCTTGGCTTCCAGTGGAGAAGTTCGGTAAAGATGAAGCTGGGAAACAACGGCTTGTTACGCTCGTTAGAGGCGACGGGACTAGCGTTTACATGACTCAGGATTTAGGTACTGCGGTACTGAAATTCAAAGGTCATGGGTTAACGCGGTCCATTCACGTCGTCGGTAGTGAGCAGAAACATCATTTTGCCTGCCTGTTTTTTCTTCTCGAGCAACTCGGTTTTTCTTCGGCGGGAAAGTGCTATCACTTGCCCTATGGGATGGTCTATCTTCCGGAAGGAAGAATGAAATCCCGCGAAGGCAAAGTGGTGGACGCCGACGATCTCGCAAAGGAAATGACGGAGCTTGCCCGAGAGGAGATTGCCAAGCGCGTTGATCAGTCTGTGCCGGAGGATGTTGTAACCCAGCGGGCGAAAAAGATTGGGATGGCCGCAATCAAGTTCTTTCTTTTGAAGGTGAACTCCGAGAAGGACATCTACTTCAACCCTAAAGAGTCACTTTCATTTGAGGGGAACACCGGCCCATACTGCCAGTATGCCTATGCTCGTGCGAAAAGCATACTCTCCAGGAAGGAAGCGCTGGATATTATTGATAGCGAAGCCGAGCCAGATTTCTCGCTCTTAGGCGAGAAAGAAGAGCTTCTGATTGCACGGTCAATCATGCAATTTCCGCAGGCCCTTAAGGATTCTGCAGACGAGTTGAATCCCTCTGTGTTGTGTGACTGGACTTACAATGCCGCCAAAGCATTCAATCAGTTCTATCACAAACATATGGTGATCCACTCGGAAGTTTCTCCTGATCTGGCTTTGGCGCGGATTAAGCTATTGAAGGTTTTCTGTGCCACCATTGGGTACAGTTTGAACCTTCTTGGCATAGAAACCGTAGACGAAATGTAAGAGACAACAAAAAAGGCCTGTTTGCATCGTGCAGCAGGCCTTCTTTTTTTACTTATATTTTCTTTTCATTCCGTCGTAGCAGATAGTAAATTGAGGATATTTTTTTACTAAATCCTTATGACTTAATCCGTGATATGAGCCTATTCCGGTTAGGATTATTTCATGAGCTGATATTTTGGATAGGAATTCGGCAAACTGGTTATTTTTAAGATGTGTTGCGTCATCGCTGATATCAGATCCGAGATATGTGGAGTCCAGTATCAACACATCTACGCCCTTGATGGCTTGGGACGTTTGTTCAGAGATGCTGTATAGGTCTGGCAGATAAACAATTTTTTTGGCGCTGTCTTTGTCTTCCAGGATAAATCCGTCTGTTTTGTCCACGTGATTAACTGCGATAGGTGTTATTTTTAAGTTATCTATTTCAAAAGGCTTGTACGATTCAAATGTTATGAAATTAACAGGAATGTGGTTCATGCTAGAATCGTACCATTTTTTGGTCGATTCGTTGCCATAAACCGTAAGGCGATTTTTTTCCGCGTACCAGCTAATATCTAATAGTCCAAAAAAATGATCCCAATGCCAGTGCGATATCAAAATGGCATCTGGCTTCTCAATCTTAAATTTCCAAGATTGCAGCCTAATATCAGGAGTCGCCTCAACGATTATTTTTTTATTGTTCTTTGTTGTAATTAAAAGCGACGTTCGGAAGCGAAAGTCTTTTGAATTCCATTTTACTTTTTTACTAATTTTGTCTTCGCAGAAGGGAGCTGGAATCCCTTGCCAGCAACCGCTTCCTAAAAAAGTTAAATTAAACATATTATTTTAAAACTTGTAAATTGTTTAATATTAGTATATAATAGAATCTATCCTTTGTAAAGGGATAGATTCTCGCAACTGTTGCGGGAATGGCTATTTGACAATCAAACAACCCGAAGAAAGGGGACTACCATGTACACCAACATTCTTGAGCATGCGGCTTCTTTCGCCAGCCACCTCGAATCTAACATCGAAATAATCCATGCAGTCTTGCGCAAGTATCAAAGCAAGCAGGTTGTTGATGATGAGATTCAAAGGTCGGTAGATGTATTGAGAAATCTTTCCGATGTCGGCCGTTATTTTGTGCGACCATTTCTATCCGAGAGCACTGCTGTGTTCATGCCACTGAATTTACCGCTTTATTCCTTTGTTCTGTTTGGAGCGATGCCAGCTTATCAATCTGCGTCGCTTACCATCAGGGCTCCGGAGAGAATGCGGGAAGTCTTTCAGGAATTGGCAGAAAAAATGGCTCTTAAAAGCCATTATCCCAACATCCAATTTTTTCAAGGATCAAGGGAACGCTTCATTTCGGACGTCTGCCGATCGGCCACGGTTGTTATTTTTACGGGCAGACAGGAAAATTTTCTGCACATCCAAAAAGTGTGCGGGAAAAACACACTCGTTCTTTACAACGGCGTGGGACACAACCCTATTGTTGTAACGCCGAGTGCGGATCTTGATCTCGCAGTCAGGAAAACTCTGCACGTAAAATTGTTCAACAATGGCCAAGACTGTGCTGGACCTGACAGTATTTTGGTGCACAGTTCTGTCGCAGATGGGTTTATGAGCCGGCTTCTGGCTGAACTGAAAAAAGTCCGTTGTGACGCTTCGTATGCGAATGACGAAGTGGTAATCGGACCGTTGTTTGAGATTTCTTCCTTGCCACATTTCGTCCATCTTGTTTCTGAAATGCGTAGTAAGGGGGCGGTCATAACTCACGGCGGGCAAATCGACCTGGCTAACAATCTGGTTTTCCCTTGTGTGGTCAGAACCACGCTTCGCCAGTTGCAGAATTTTACGGAGATTTGCTCTCCACTATTCTGCGTGGCGGAATACGAGCGCGATTCTGAGCTGTCACTTTACTTTGATGACCCTAACTCTCGCTATCAAAGCAACGAAATGTATATTTCGTTGTTCGGCGAAAGCGAGAGTGTTGCGAACGCACGTGGAAGTATAGTCCTAAAAAACTGCACAATACACGATGCTGAGCGAGGGGTTTGCGAGTACGGGGGATACAGCCCGGGCGCTTCTCAGGTGTCATATAGGGGTATGCACATTTCAAAACCCCTTCTGATACCAAGGGAGATCCACAATTTCTTGTCGGTCGCGGGCCAGAATCTTTTCAGCAAGGCTCCGAAGATAAAGGGTGACCATGATCAGCAGATTATTGCCGCCGATTTTCAGGAGAATGTCCGGCGTATATTCGGAGATCAGTTGATGTTCGCCTATATTTTCGGCAGTTTCGCCACTAGGCGCGACAAAAGGCATTCTGACCTCGATACACTCGTATGTGTTAAGAGCAGGAGTGCTAAACACATTGATGAGTATCTAAGCTGGGTATTTGATACGCATGAGATGTTCGGACGAATCCCGGACTTCAGGTATCCAGCAGAGATAGTAACGATGGATGAGCTGCAGGCCGCTGTGAAACTGTTGCCCGTTTTGGAACTGTCTGCAACCAAAAACAGTTCTAGCGCATATGACGCTATGGTTTGGTGCCATTCGCTGTCTCAGCCATGGGTAGGTGAATTGTTACCCGAAAATGTGCCGCCTGAATGGAAGCAATTGTTCCCGGCACACGGATGTCGCTTATTGCGATCATTCCTGGGTGACTTGGAAAAAACGGTGTTGTCCGGGTCATTTCCGCCACTTCGGGCGGAAACTTATGAGATTCCGAGGAAGGAACCAGAGGTTTCTCATTTCATTGACAACCTGAAGGGAAGAGGACTGCTGAATATTCTGAAAATGATTCCGTTTGACGAGCAACCTGCGTACGCAGATATCGTGCTAAGGTTGGTTGCACAAAGGGAATTCATTGGAAGGAAGTTTTTTAGAAAAGGATGTACTGATCATCTTTACGATCCTTACTTTCGTTTCGGAGTTGTCGCCGATTGTCCGGCAACCTAGTCTATCGGCGGGAGCAAAAAGCCCCCGCCTTTTTTATTTCAATTTTAGGCTATGCAAAGCTATTATTTTTTGATAAAATAAATTATAAATTAAAGTTAAAATGGATGTAAAAATATTATTTGCTATATTTTCTGTTGCTGCCGGAATGGCAGCTTTTTTGCCATACCTGAGGGATATTTTTTCCCGTAAAACAAAACCTCATGCTTATACTTGGTTTATCTGGGCGATAACACAAGGTACCGCAACTTTAGGAATATATTATGGGGGCGGTAGCTGGGGAGGATTAGAACTAGCAATAGGAACAGTGTTTGTTGTAAGTATTTTTTTATTTTCTTTAAGATATGGAACTAAAAATATTACTAAAACCGATACAATTATTTTAATATTAGCACTTATCGCTATTTTATTTTGGTGGCTATTGAAGAAACCATTAATTTCAGTATTAATGGTTTCTTTTATAGACATACTGGGTTATATTCCAAGCTTTAGAAAATCATATAAAGACCCCTGGGATGAGACATTGATTTCATGGATTTTATTCTCGGTGTCAGATATTTTTTCCATTTTAGCTCTTAGCAAATATAATCTATTAACAGCGTCTTATCTGATATCTATAGGGATCGCAAATATTTGCCTCTTTATTTTTTGTTTTTCAAGAAGATATTTTGTTCGTAAGCCGATTGAATAAAAATTTGACAATACCTTATTATTTTGGTATAGTAAGAACAAGTTAAGTTGGGAATGTTTCCCAGCTGATCGCCCTTTGAAAAGTGAATCTACTAATGAAAGGAGAGGTTATGGCTACTATTCTGCTGACCGGCGTAACCGGTGCGGTGGGATCGTGCTTGGCGCCTCTCCTGAAAGAGAGAGGGCACAAGCTGATCTGTCTAGTCCGAGGCAACAATCCTGTTGCTCGGCTTCAAAAAGCTCTGGGAAACGCTGATGACATTGCTGTTTTTAACGGCGACGTTACTCTGCAAAATCTCGGAGTCTGCGACTGTGAATCAAGACAATGGCACGGCAGAATTGACAAGGTTTTTCATTGCGCTTCATCGATTAAGTTTGATGAGGCACTTGCAAGGGAAATAACCTGCGTCAACGTCTGCGGAACTAAAAACGTGTTGGACTTTGCAAGGAATATGAGAATTCCAGAAGTCCACTACGTTAGCACGGCCTACGTTGCTGGCGATGCCGAAACTTTCAGCGAATCCGACACGGACATCGGGCAGAAATGCAGGAATGTTTATGAACGGACGAAGTTGGAGGCCGAAAAGCTGGTGAAGAACTGGATGCATGGAAAGCATTCCATTTACAGGCTTGGTATTGTGGTTGGCGACACAGTTACTGGCTACACGCCATTCTTTAACGGGTATTACGGTTTTTTGGGAAGTGTTTGGCATTTGAGACAGAGTTTTGTTTCTATGTCAGAACACCGATTGGGAGAATACGCGAGTAATGGAATTGCTCTTTCCGCAGACGGGATGCTTCGGCTTCCAATTTACGGAAAATTTTCTCTCACATCTACTCTCAATATTTTACCCGGCGATTGGGTTGCGAGAGTGTTAACCGAACTCGTTGAAGTCTCGGCAAGCGGACAAGTATTTCATGTGGTGCATCCAAGACCTCCGAAAATTCGTTGGTTGAACGATGTTTCACTGGAACACTTGGGCATAGTCGAGTTTCGCTATGGAGACTCTCCTGATTTTGATCCGAAATCATTACTCGGAAGATTTCAGAGAATCTTCGACCGAAGCACAGCACAGTATCTTCCCTATATCACTCGTGAAACGAAGTTTGCAGTGTCGAATCTGCCGAGTGTACTGGGAGGAAGCTATGTGTCGCCTCCGGACGTGGACGAAATGTTCGTCGCCAAACTGATGGGCTACGCAAAGTCCGTTAATTTTGGTAAGGACTAAAACCCAAAGCGGTGGAACGGACTTCCGTTTCACCGCTATTTCTTTGAAAGGAGAATCAAGCATGAAAGCATACGTGCAGAGAGTTGATAAACGGCTTGAGCCGTTTGATGAACCTGCGCGCGATTGTTTGGTTCTGAATCAGACAATCGCAGAAACGCAGGTCAAAATCCTTGCAGAATCAGGAATGGAAGTAGTTTCTGTTTCTGATGCTTCGCAGGTTTCCGACCCGAACGAGCACATTGTGCTTGCAGATAATTTGTACTTCACGCCGGAATTATTAAAGGAGTTCGTTGAGCGATCCCGGCGAGAAGGCGGAGTAACAGTTTGTTCCTTAAAGAACGGAGTAACGACGCTTCGTACAGCAACAAGTGTTCAGGATGTTAAGACTTGTCAGGATCACACGGAATATAACCTGCGTTATTTTCCGAAATCCGGACGCGGAAAGAATCTGCGGGCCGTAGTGATCGAACCTGACAAGTTTTCTGCTTCGGTTGCAATACCTTGCCATATGTGTGGGGCAGAAAAATATCTGGTTCCGATGACCGAAAGGTTTATCGCTCAAATTGACCACTGGGTTAACTTATGGGTGATAAACATTGTAGCGATTCTGGCCGGTGGAGCGAGATTGCAGAAAAGCCCAAAAGCAAAACTACTTTTCCTCGCCTTGAAGGCACGGTCTTTCAACAAGTGGAAGATTTTGTGCCAGCTTAACAATATCGGCAAGAACTGCGACATTCACCCCACGGCCTACGTGGAAGGAAGTGTCATCGGCGACGGTGTTACTATCGGAGCCGGAGCAGTTGTGCGAGAGTCAGTAGTTGGAGAAGGTTCTTTTATCGGCAACGGAGTTATCGTTGAGGAATCAGTGATCGGAGAGGGAAGTTCAATCCTCAACGGCCACATCCTTTATTCGGTTCTTTACCCGCAAAGCTTCTCGGTAGCCGAAATGGTCTCCGCAAGCCTTGTGGGCAGAGATACGTTTATGGGATTGAATTCCACGCTGACCGACTTTCGCCTCGACGGAAAGAGCGTCACTGTTCTCAAGGACGGAGTTGCAGTGGACAGCGGTAACACCTTTCTCGGTTCGTGCCTCGGGCATGGAGTTTATCTCGGTTCCGGATGCATTGTTGCTCCGGGAAGATTAGTCCCAAATGGTCTACGCCTTGCAGCGTGCAAGGAGAAAACCATATGGGAAGGTTCCAACGGCCAAGTCCAAAATGATTTTAGACTGGTCGCAAAGTGAACAACGCCGTTTCAGACACCGCTCTGGAACGGCTTTTTTATTTTTTTAATTAGCGTTATAATAGTTGTAATGAATGCTTTTGCAATCGCGGGATTATTTTTTGTAGCCATTCCCTCAATTATTGTGGGACCTTTTATATTAATAAAAGGAAGAAAAAAGGTTCACTTGCTTTGGGCCGCTTTTTTGTCAGCAGTCGCATTATGGGGGATTGGAATGTTTAAAATTGGCACTACGGCGAATATTGTGGATTCTCTTTTTTGGTGGAAAATTGCTGAAATCGGAGTTATTTTTATCCCCGTATTTTTAGTTCATTTCGTAATCAGTTTTTTGGAGCTAAAAAGAAAAATATTTCTAATTTTATTTTATATTACAACGGCATCATTTTTATTTTTCGATATATTTACGGATCTCTTTATCAAGAATTTATATTTCGCCTTTAACCAATTTTATTACATTTCGTCGACTCCTCTCTACACCATTTTTATTTGCGTATTCGTTGCCTCTGTTGTTTATGTATTATTTGAATTGGCGAGAGCTTATAAAAAAACTACCAGCATTGTAAGATATCAAATAAAATATCTTATGATAGCTTTTTTCGTAGGATTCAGTGGCGGAATAACTTCTTATCCGCCTGTTTATGGGTTGAACGTATATCCGGCTTGGAATGCAACAATATTTGTTTCTGTATTGATGGTTGCTTATGCTATTTTGCGTTACCGCTTTATGGATATTCGTATAGTGGTCAGAAAAACTGTTATTTATTTTTTATCAGCTGCATTTGTTTACGGAACATTTTATTTAATCATTTGGCTGTATGATACTTTTTTTGGAAGCGTCTACACAAATGCGGCATATCTTTCTGGCTTAGTTATAGCTCCTTTATTTGTGGGACTTTTTGTTTGGTTTAATACTAAAATTAAAGGCGTTGCAAATAAATACCTCTTTTTCAGCTTATATAGCAGTCAAGAGACAGTAGCGAAACTAACCGATGAGCTTACAAATTCAATTGATTTAAATAAAATTGTTGACTCAATAGTTAACAGCATAAAAGATGCAATGCAATTGGATAGGGCAGGGATTCTGTTGATTGATCAGAACGGAGAAGTAATAAAATACAAAATTGCAAAAGTGATTGGCTTTAATGAAAATAATGGAATTAGTTTAGTGCAGGATAATTTTTTGACTCGTCATCTTGAAAAAACACAAAAGCCACTGGTCAGGGATGAGTTGCAAATGATTTCAAAAGATTCAAGTAACGTTAATGATAAACAAAATTTTGACCAGCTCGCAGAAAATATGAAACACATCGAAGCCTCGTTATGCCTGCCCATGATAATTTCAAGCAAATTGATTGGAATAATTGTTTTGGGTTCAAAGATTTCCGGCGATGCTTACACTAGCGATGACCTGAATCTTTTAAATACATTATCAAAGCAGGCTGCAATTGCCGTGGACAATGCACGATTATACAAAGAAGTTCAGGATTTCAATAAAACTCTTCAACAGAAAGTGGACGAACAGACAAAAAATATAAAAGAAGCATATGAGGTTGAGAAAAAAGCTCACGAAGAATTAAAGTTGTTAGACCAGAATAAAACAGAATTTATGTTGGCGACTCAGCATCATCTTCGCACTCCATTATCCGTGAACGCCGGATTTATAGAACTTTTGTTAAAAGGCCAGTTCGGTAAAATTCCGGTGAAAATAAAAAATATTATTTTGAATCTGCAAGAATCAACCCAAAAAGAAATAAGTGTGGTGAACGAACTTTTAGATGTTTCAAGCTACCAGCTGGGAAAGCAGATAATACATTTGGAACCGGACGTTGATATGGAAATATTAATGAACGAAACTTTAAAAGATTTAATAACTGAAGCAGAAAAGAAGGGGCTGTATCTTAGATTTGAAAAACAAGACGCTGTGACAAAAATTCCGTGTGATCGCACAAAGATAAAACTTGCGCTTACAAACGTCATAGACGACTGCGTAAAGTATACTAAGCAGGGAGGCATAACTGTGATTTTAAAAACACAAAATAATAAACTTTTGATAGTAATAAAAGACACTGGAATGGGGATAAATAAAGATCAAATCCCAAACTTATTCAATCAAACATTTCACAGGGGCGAAGAAGCTCAAAAAGTATTTGCAGTAGGTAAAGGCCTCGGACTTTTTCTTTCAGGCAAAATCATTGATGGACATCACGGCAGAATTTGGGTAGAATCAGAAGGTGAGGGTAAGGGAAGCACATTCTATATTGAGCTTCCAGTCAATGCTGAACCTCAAACATCAGAACAATCCATTAAATAATTAAACATTACTAATATAAGGTAAATAATAAAAATATGGAAAAAACAGAGAAAAAGCATATCTTATGGGTCGAGGACGACAAAATGTTAGTCGACCTTTATACAGACGTGATTGGCGCGATGAAAGGCGTAGACGTTGAATTTATGCAACTTGGCCAACTGGCTATAAACAGAATAAAAGACATAGAAGCCGGAAAGGCGAAAAAGCCTGACTTGGTTATGCTCGACCTTTTATTACCGGATATAAACGGAAACAAGATATTAGAGTTTATACGCCAAACACCTTCAACAAAAGACATATCAGTATTTATTCTCACGAACTATGGTGGAGAAGAGATGGAAACTGAGCTTACAAAAAATTTAGATGCAGAAAAATACTTAGTAAAAACCGAATACGGTCCGCTCAAACTAATGCCGATAATTAAAGAAAAATTAGGTTTGAAGGAATAAAATATAGAAATTAAGGCTCCGACCACAAGTCGGAGCCTTTTGCGACTATGCTTGACTTGTATAGGAAGGTCTGGTAATGTCAAG
>Ga0247841_10005567_pt1 | contig 20265 bp, 20 predicted proteins | sample LaCruzMarch2015__2_FD_192410 | JGI IMG/M metagenome (GOLD analysis project Ga0247841, IMG submission 192410) | Freshwater microbial communities from meromictic Lake La Cruz, Castile-La Mancha, Spain - LaCruzMarch2015_18m | ecosystem: Environmental > Aquatic > Freshwater > Lake | place: Spain... | reverse complement strand
AACCCCCGGAAACGAAGAGTGCGCCGGAGCAGGTCTTCGAAAACATAGGCGCGGAAATTGCCGATGGTGGCAAAGTCATAGACCGTCGGCCCGCAGGTGTAAAGCCGGACCTGCGGCGGCTGGAGCGGGACGAATTCTTCCACGCATCGCGTCAGGGTGTTGTAAATCTGGAAAGACATGGGGGGATGCGTTGAAAAATGCGTTCTTGGTTCCTGGTTCTTTGTTCTTCCGTCAGTCGTCTGCCGCCTGCCCTCCGTAGCGCTCTGGCGCAGGAGGGTCTGTCTGTCATCCGTCGTCCGCCGTCTGCTGTCCGTCCTCCGTCATCTGTCATCAGTCTTTCGTCTTCTCCGGACTGGCGTCTGGCGTCCGTCGTCAATCTTCCGTCCGCCACCTCCACGGTCGCTACGGCCATTGCGGCAATGCCTTCCCGGCGTCCCAAGGCGCCCATGCCTTCCAGGGTCGTGGCCTTGATCGAAACGCCCTGCACGGGCACGCCCAGCACGGGGGCCAGCCGCTCGCGCATGGCCTGCCGATAGGGCGCCAGTTTCGGCGCTTCGGCCATTAGGATAGCATCCACATGCACCACACGCGCCCGGCGGGTCTTCAGCCGCCCCACTACCTGCGCCAGCAAATCGAGGCTGTTTGCGTCTTTCCAGCACGGATCGGTGTCCGGGAAGTGCATGCCAATATCGCCATCGGCAACGGCGCCCAGCAAGGCGTCGGCCAGCGCATGGCAGAGCACATCGGCATCGGAATGCCCCTCCAGACCCATGGCGTGCTCAATGGGCACACCGCCCAGGATCAGTCGCCGGCCTTTAACCAGCCGATGCGCATCAAAGCCGATGCCGGTTTTAATCACAGGGACACCCCCTGTGAGGAAACCGGCGACACACCGTTCGATTTTCCTTCCACGGACATGCCTGCCGTCATGGCAAACCGGAGCGCGTCCTCGACCGACATATTTATCGGTGTGAGCCTCGAACGCGGCAAATAGATCGTATAGCCGCCCAGTTGATAACTAATGGGAACATATACGGCACAGTGCCCCTTGCCCATGGGTTCCAATCCCGTCCCATTCAGATCCTGCCTGGTCATGATTCCCAGCAAATGAATGTCATTACCCATATCCACCTTGACCACAAATTTTTTGCCGGAGTTTAATTTATTCCCCTTGGCCAGGAACGCCATTAGATCCTTGATGCCGCCTAACACCGTTTTCACCAACGGTACGCGAGCCAGCCAACCCTCGACCATGTCCACCATCCGTTGGAACAACCAGAGATTTAGCAGGAGACCAACGCCAATCGCCAAAATTAATCCGGCCAGCAGGCCCATACCCGGCAGGTAGATGCGTTCCGGCAGCACCGCCTTTAACAGCCCCCCCAGGGCATGCTCGGCAGTAGAACCGATCCAGTAGATAAAAAATACGACGACACTGACCGGCAAAATCGCCGACAGCCCTTTAACCAGTAACGATGTCAGAGTTTTCATAAAGATTCGTTGGTTCGGATCAAACTGTTCGAGGTTCTTCGTTCTTCGTTCTTCGTTATAAACAAATTCCTACACATTCTGTTAATCAATACAACAGAAGCGTGCCTTCAATCAAACCCAAAACGAAGAACCAAGAACGAGGAACAAAGAACGTCTCTTGGTTATTCATCCCTTCGCCGCCGCCAGGGCCGCGTCATAATCCGGCTCCTGGGCAATTTCCGGCACCTGCTGGGCATAGACAATGCGGTTATTGCCGTCCAGCACCAACACGGCGCGGCTCATCAGCCCGGCCAGCGGCCCATCCTCAATCCGAACGCCATATTGCTTGCCGAAGGTCGGCGAGCGCAGGGTGGAAAGCGTCACAATATTTTTCAGGCCCTGGCTCTCGCAGAACCGGCTCTGGGCAAAGGGTAGGTCCGCCGAGACATTAATAAGCACCGTATTCGTCAGCGCCGCGACGGCTTCATTGAACTTACGCGCCGAGACCGCGCACACGGGCGTATCCAGGCTGGGCACTATATTGATAATTTTTTTCTTCTGCCCGAACGCGGCCAACGGCACGTCCGCGAGATCCGCGCCCGTCAATTTAAAGTCCGGCGCCACCGTCCCCCGGGCCGGCAGTTTCCCCGCCGTATGAATTACACCGCCTTTGAACGTGATTTTGGCCATAGGCCCCTCCTGGGTCGTGTCAATCCGTGGTCGATTTTGCAACACATCCGTATTATGCTGAAGTATCCGGATTTTGCAACATGAACGTATAACGTATAAACATGGCGGATGATATATCATCTGGAGATATATCATCGAGACGGAAGCTAACAGAAAGCGGGCGAGGTCGGGTACATCGTACCCCCCTCTGGCCGAGCTAAGAGTTGTGAGTCATATGAACAATGGATACGACGTTTGATCCATTTATTCCGGCTGGGGCAAATCCTGCCAAAATGCAACTGGACGTTTACAGCTCCACGGCGGCCGCAAGCGCCGTCTCATACACGGCATCCCGTCCCGACAAGGTGATTTCATCGGCCAGCAGTTTATCCATACCCGGGCAACCGTATTTAACCACGTGGCTCAATTTCTGAGCGCCCAGCGTGGACCGGGCTTCCAAGGTACAGTCGTCAGCCCGGGTGACGACAAAGGTGTTGCCCCCACCCGAACAGGTCATTGCCAGCGAGCGAAACGAAAAACCGGCGAGATCGGCGGAAACCAGATGGATGCGCTCTCTGGGCAGGCTATGGCCGCTTTTGTCCATCTGCGCTTTCAGCCAGCCGGCCAGGAGCCGCCCCGTTGACGCGTGGCCTTCGGCGCGGACTTCCCCGATCGCGGCTAAATGATCCCGGCACTCCACGGAATCGAAAAACTGGGCGAACAGTTGACGGTAGGGCGTGAGTCGGCCCCAGTTCAGATCGCTGACGGCAACGCCCATCTGACGCGACTGTTCCACGAAGCGGGCCAGGAAACGCAAATCGGCGGCGGTATAGCCGGCTGAATCCACGATCACGCGATTCGCCTGTTTTGCAAAGAGCAGAAAATCTTTACGGTCAAACGGCGGTTTCGGCCACCAGATAACCACCGGCAGATCCGGCAGCAACAGCGGGGCCGCCAGGCTCGGTAGATTATCCGCCATGATGCCGCGGGCGGCCAACCGGATCTGGTCACAGCAGACACAGCGCTGGCACGTTTCGGAATCCTGGCAGATCACGGCGACTTCCGCGCTGAGCTCCGGGGGATCAATGTCCGGTTCGGACGTGACCAGGATCACGCGGCAGGGATTGCGGCCGATAATATTCCCGATCACCTCTATTGCCGCGCCGGTTTCCTGGTCCGACGAGCCTACGGCAACCAGGTTGGCCATGACTACCCGCATGGTCATGCTCGCGGATGCCGCCGTACCACCGGTCCGCGGCATGGAGATCCATAATTTTTCCAATTCGCTTTCAATGGCCGCGGGCTCAACTTGCCGTGGCCCAGCCGCTATACGACTGCTCATAATCGCCTCCAGCTTCGTCCATCACGGGCCATAAAGTCATCGGCCGCAACGGGACCCCACGTTCCAACCTCGTAATTAGGAAAGTCCTTGGGCGGCGATGCCTTCCAGCCTTCCAGAAGCGGCATAATGCGCGACCAGGCCGTTTCGACTTCATCAGCGCGGGTAAACAGCGTGGCGTCGCCCAGCATGGCATCCAGCAGGAGCCGTTCATAGGCCTCCGGCGGTTCCACGCCAAACGCGGACCCGTAATCGAATTCCATCTTCACGGGCCGGATGTTAATGGCCTGGCCCGGCACCTTGGAACTGAATTTGATTGAAATACTCTCGTCGGGTTGAACCCGCAGCACGAGCAGGTTGGGATCCATGCCTTCCAGGGCGCTTCCAAACAGCGCGAGCGGCGCCTGCCGGAACTGGATCGCTATTTCCGTGAGGCGCTTGGGCAGGCGCTTGCCCGAGCGCAGGTAAAACGGCACGCCTGCCCAGCGCCAGTTATCAATGAGCAATTTAACGGCGGCATAGGTCTCGGTGGTCGAGGCGGCGGCCACATTTTTTTCGTCGCGATAGGCCGGCACAAATTTGCCATTAAGGGCGCCAATCCCGTACTGGCCGCGCACGGTCATGGTGTTCACGTCATCCGGTTGGATCGAACGGATCGAGCCGAGCACTTTGACTTTTTCATCGCGCACAGCATCGGCATCCATGGCCGCAGGCGGTTCCATTGCCATCAGGCTGACCAGTTGCAGCATGTGATTTTGAATCATGTCCCGGATGACACCGGCGGTTTCGTAATATCCACCGCGCCCCTCCACGCCGACCGATTCCGCCACCGTAATTTGAACATGATCCACGAAATTCCGGTTCCATAACGGCTCAAAAATGCCGTTGGCGAAACGGAAGACCAGGATGTTTTGCACCGTTTCTTTGCCCAGGTAGTGGTCAATGCGATAGATTTGATCCTCATCGAACACGGTATGGACCGTGCGGTTCAGTTCCCGGGCCGTGTTCAAATCACGCCCGAACGGCTTCTCGATCACGGCGCGAACCCAGCCGCCGGACGGGCTATGATTAAGCTTCGCCGCGCCCAGTTGTTCAAGAATGACTGGGAAGTAATCGGGCGCGGTGGCCAGGTAGAACAGCCGGTTGCCGGCCGTGCCGCGCTCGGCATCCAATCGATTTAATAATTCGCCCAATCGCTGATAGGCGGCTGGATCGTCAAAATTGCCCTGGAAATAATCGATCTGCCGGCTGAAATCTTCCCAGACCGCCGGATCAACCGGCCGTTTGCGGGAAAAGGCATTGATACCCTCCCGCATCTGGTTACGAAACTCAGCGGTGGGAATGGGCCGCCGCGCCATGCCCACGATAGAGACGCTGTTGGGCAACAGCCGTTCCAATCCCAGATTATAGAGCGCCGGAACGAGTTTGCGCTTGGTCAGGTCGCCGGAAGCGCCGAAAATGACCATGGTGCAGGGTTCCGGAGTGCGTTGCAGGCGCAATCCTTCGCGCAGTGGATTCTGACCTTGTTTCATCATGATCTGTCCCTTAGCCTTATATTATTAATGGCAGACAAAGGGTAATTTAACGTTATTTCCGATAGACAACCAGTAAAAAGCATTTTATCATTAAAACCAAAACAAGGGGCGTTTGCGGATGAATGTTATTTTGATTGTTCTGGATTCCGTCGGTATCGGCGCGGCGCCGGATGCGGCGGAGTACGGCGACGCCGGCGCCAACACCCTCGCTCACCTGGCGGAAGCGGTGGGCGGAATCCATTTGCCGACCCTCCAGCGGCTGGGACTTGGCAACATCCCGGCGCTGATTCCTTCCGTAGCACCCATCCGTGGAGTTCCTGCGGCGGAACAGCCGCTGGCCGATTACGGCGCCATGCAGGAAGTATCGAAGGGCAAAGACACGACCACCGGTCACTGGGAAATCGCGGGACTGGAACTTGCGCACGGATTTCACCTGTTTCCCAAAGACCCGCCGTCCTTTCCTCCGGAACTGGTCGCGGCCTTCGAGCAGAAGACGGGCCGGCGCCTTATCGGCAACCTGGCCGCCAGCGGGATCGCGATCATCCAGGAGTTGGGCGCGCGCCAGATGCGCGAAGGCGCTTGGATCGTCTATACCAGCGCCGATTCGGTATTCCAGATCGCGGCCCATGAAGAAGTAATTCCCCTGAGCGAATTATATCGCGCCTGCGAAATAGCCCGCGCGCTCTGTGACCCGTACCAGATCGGCCGGGTTATTGCCCGGCCGTTCGTGGGCCGGCCCGGCGCCTTCCAGCGCACCGAAAACCGCCGCGACTATTCCTATCCCCTACCCGAGCCGACCGTGCTTGACCGCCTGAAGGCGGCGGGTGTGCCGGTCAACGGTGTGGGTAAAATTGAGGATATTTTTGCCCATCACGGCCTTACACGTTCATTTCACACCAACACCACAAGCGCCTCGCAACAGCAGGTCCTGAAACTGGCGCGCATCCGGACAGACGGACTGATTTTTGCCAATTTCATTGACTTCGACATGCTCTACGGCCACCGGCGCGATGCCAAGGGTTATGCAGCCGCCCTGGAACAGACCGACCTGTTTTTCAGCGACCTCCTGGCCGGGTTGTGTTCGGAAGATTGGCTCATCGTCACCGCCGACCATGGCAACGATCCCACCTTCCACGGGACGGATCACACGCGGGAATACGTGCCGCTCCTGGCTTATCAACCGGGCCGCTCCGGGCGTTCACTGGGCATACGGCATGGATTTTACGACATCGCGCAGAGCCTGGCGACGATCTTCGGCCTGCCGCCCATGCCGCGCGGGGTGTCGTTTGTCACTCGCTCTTTATAACTTGCTGACGCTGAAGACGGCGGGCGTGTTCTTCGGGAAAATACATCAACCGGCTTTCCTCCGACACAAGACGGAACGGATACTCAATGACGCCGGCAGGCACTTTGATTTTAACGCCTTCGGCCGTCGCCTGTTCGAGCACCCCTTCGACCGGCTCGCGATCATTTTTAAACCGGAGAGTAATCCGATCGCCGGCTTTGGGCTGTTGTTGTTTGCATGTTTGCAGAATGCGTTCGTATTCTACATCCTGAGGCGACTTGACCGGGGCAACGGAGGGTTCCGGCTTTGGCGTCTCGGAAGCTGCCGGCGGGGGCGGCGTTTCCGATGACACCGGCGCTTCGGGCTTTGCGGACACATCCGTTTCGGTTGCTTTCGGCTCGGTAGCCGCCGCTGGCGCCGGTGATAACTTTGACTTCGGCACTGCTTCCGCTTCTGATTTCGACAATTCTGCCGGCGCTGGCGGTTTATCCAGCAACGGCGTTACTTCTGGCGCAGCCGTTGGCAGGTCAACCGGAGCCGTCGGCTTGGTCAAGCGCTCCCCTATTAACTTCTGGCTCAATTGTGCGCCCGCTTGGAAACTTTGCTCAGCATACAGACGGCTTTGCTCAATTATCAGCGGAACAGATCGAATGATGGCGGCCTTGATTGGAATGATCACATCGCGGTCATATTTAACTTTCTGGTATGTGTAGTATCCCCCGAACGCCAACAAACTCAGAGATATCAACATACGGATATTACCGCCCCAGGATGCATACCAGTGCCTCGACGCGCTTCGCGGACGGGAAGACAGTGCCGCATTCGGCTTGCCGTTCGCCGGAGGTTTTAAATGCATCGCAGCCGGCTTGCCGCGCGCCGTGGAGCTTTCCTGAATCGGCTTTAAGCGGATCGTGACTTGTTTCTGGTCCTCAACTGGTTCTTTCGCTGCGGCAACTACCGACTTTCCGCAGAATCCGCAATATAGGGCCTGCGCTTGGACGGGTTTATTGCAATACCGACACCTCGGCCCATCCCCCGCCAACGGCACGTGGAGCGTGGATATATTGCTGATTTCTGATTGTTGATTGCTGATTGCCGATCTCTGACCGCTGACTTCTGACCTCTGATCTCTGATCTGAGCGTCGAGCGTCGGGGCCGTCGGCGACTGCCCAGCTAACGCGGCGCCTGCAACCGCCGTCGGCTGGGTGGCGGTGGCCGCCTGTTGCCGCATCTGCCGTTCCAGCCGGATGACTTCCGCCAGCACCTCATCCCAAGTCTGGAACCGAGTCGCGGGCTCTTTGGCCGTCATTTTCACAATCAACCGCGTGACGCTCACGGATAAATCGGGGTTGACCTGTTGCGGATATTCAAAGGACTCATGGAGCTGACGCTCCAGGACGATATCGGGCGGGCTTTCGCCAAACGGCAGTTGGCCGGTGACCATGTGATACAGCGAGGCGCCCAGCGCATAAATATCCGTGCGACAATCAATCGGATCCGTACCCCGGACCTGCTCGGGGGCCATGTAATTCGGCGTACCCGTGATAATAACTTCGGCCGCGCTGGCGCCGGGCTGATTGGAGATGGACTTAACCGTGTGGGCCAGCCCCAAGTCCGCGACTTTGATGGAGCCGTCACCATCCACCATGATGTTGTCCGGCTTGATGTCGCAATGCACGATCTTAGAAAGATCCCAGGCGTATTTCAGCGCGTCCGCCACCCCGTGCGCGACAACCAAAGCCTCGCCTTCCGCAATCTTGCCCTTCCGGCGGACCCAGTCGCCGACCGAATAGCCGGAGATGTATTCCATCACGAAGTAATAGCAATGACTGGTTATGGACTGGCCGAAATCATAGACCTGCACGATGCCCGCGTGCTTGAAATTCGCGGCCATCCGCGCCTCAGCCTTGAACAGCGCCACGTCCTCCGGCTCGTGGGTCAGCCGCTCGGAAAGCACCTTGATGACCACCACCCGGTTGAGCGATACTTGCTCGGCCTTCCAGACGGAGGATGTCGCGCCGTGTCCCAGGTTCTCAAGGACACGAAACCCCTCGATCACCGGGGCCACCTCGCTGGAATGGCTATTGTCTGGCGTTTGATTCGTCATGATCCCTGTCCCGCACGGCGACTTATCCACTGGATAAACCGCATTGCCGTTATAATTAAAGAATCGGCTGGGCAAATCAAGACTAATCCGGCATTGTGGCGGGCGCTATGAATATCGAATGCCTTACCGTTGGTCCGTTTCAGTCTGGTTGTTATATAGCATGGGGCCCGGAGCGGCACGCGCTGGTGATTGATCCGGGCGCAGACGCCGCGACCATTCTGGCATGTCTCGATGCGCGCGGGCTGGATGTGGCCTGTTACCTGCTAACTCACGGCCATATTGATCACGTCAGCGCGCTGGCGGAAGTGTCCGAAAAACACCCCGCTCCATATGCCCTGCACGCGCTGGATCTCAAGTGGGCCTTCAGCGCCTCGAACCAGATGCCCCCGTTTTATCCCATTCCGCGCCGGCCGGCCGAACCGTTTCGAACGCTCGCGGATGGCCAGACCTGGACGGATGGCGGCCTGAGCTACACGGTGATCGGCACGCCCGGCCATTCACCGGGCAGCGTGTGTTTCCATTTTCCGGATGAGGGCGTTCTTTTTTCCGGCGATACGCTGTTCCAGGGCACAGTGGGCCGAACGGATCTACCGCTCGGCGATGGACGCATGCTGACGCAATCCCTGCGCAAGCTGGCGCAATTGCCGCCCGATACACGCATCATTCCCGGCCACGGACCGGAAACAACTTTGGCCGAAGAGTTCCGAATCAATCCGTTCCTGAAGCGGAAGTAATGGACTCAGGACGTGCCCAACAGGAGATGGAGCAGGAAGAATGCCGCCGGGCTGATCACCCGGTCAAGCGCGCCCAAATAGAGCAGTCCGAAAATAATGACAAAACCGAACGACTCCAGCCGCAGGTAAGGTTTCACCCATTCCTCCGGCAAAAGCCCCATCACTACCCGCGATCCATCGAGGGGCGGAATGGGAATCAGATTGAAGACCCCCAGGATAATGTTGGTTATGCACAGGTAAGCCAGGAACAGCGCAAACAATCCGCCCGCCGGCCCAAGCAACCGGAACAGCAAGGCGCTCAAAATGGCCATCGCGAAATTGGTGATCGGCCCGGCGGCGCCCACCAGCATGATGCCCCGGCGCGGATCGCGGAAATACCACGGATTGAACGGCACCGGCTTGGCCCAGCCAAACAGGACCGGACTATGCAGAAACATCAGGATGCCGGGCAAGATGATTGAGCCAAAGAGATCAATGTGGGCCAGCGGATTGAGCGTCAATCGGTTCGCCCGGCGGGCGGTGGGATCGCCCAGCTTCCAGGCCACATACCCGTGGGCAACTTCGTGCGGCACGATCGCCAGAAACAGCGCCAGCAGTTGAATCAGAATGATGCCGATCTTATCCATAAAAAATTCTCCGACACAGCCTCGTACTATACATGAGTGCCCAAGCCTTGCAAACTCAAACGCGTCAACAAAACTTCCCGTACGCACCCGGCGCTTTCTTGAGTTGGCCTTGATTCCACGGCGCGGCGGGGACGCCCCGCCCTTCTACCTGACGCCCTCCACAGTCCGTCGATGTCTCCGGGTAGGGCTCAGCCTCCGGCTGAGCCGGTGTCGCAATCGTCCGCACCAAAAATTAAGTTTTGTGCAAAGCGCTTAGGCAAGGACAGGCCGGGATTCGAGGCTTGACTTTTTTGCGCCATCGGAAATGATATAACACTTCATCGCGTGATTCCGGACTTTTCGGAATCGCCTTGCCTTGTGGGGGATTAGCTCAGTTGGCTAGAGCGCCTGAATGGCATTCAGGAGGTCGAGGGTTCAACTCCCTTATCCTCCACCCACCTTGAAACCTTCCGAAACGCATTTAAGCCCTGCAAACGAAGGATTCAATGCGTTTTTTGATTTCCGGGGGAAATTTCCGCTCCACTTTGCGACGGACTGAAATCGGGTGGTCAACGGGACGACAGACCCGATTACGATTTGATATTTTTCTTGTGCAAATATGCAGAGAGTTATTGACAAGTCCATCCATTACGCAACACCGCCGTCATGAGCACTAAGGCAAAATATATTCTGTTCATATGCGCCTGGCTTTCTTTTCCATCCGCCGCAACCTTTCCGACAGATCACGGGGCACGGTGAAAACCATCTTCTTTCCGCGCTTCTTCTCTATCAATACGCCGCGCGCCTTCAGGTCCAACAGGTCCGTACGTGCGGTCTGGTACACGACATTCTGGCTCTTGCCGTGACTTGCAATCATGTATTCCTGATAAGGGTGCTTCAAGGCATGGCGGACCAACTCCGCCTGCCGATGGTTGAAGAGACCCAAAGCCCGTACGTGCGCCTCCAATTCACGAACTTCCACCGTCTTCCGGTCAATATAGGCATGCAGTTCCTCGATGGCCCGCCGGATAACCTTTGTCTGGGCTACAATGAAATATGTCAGGTCGTTTTCATCCGTCTCGCTATATAGGAACGAAAGACCGTACTTGATCGGGGCCTTCTTCAGAATACTGGAGATCGAAATGAACTCGAAGAGCCAATATCCGGCATGCAGCATCCCCCAATAGAACAGCGCCCGCGCCGTCCGCCCATTGCCGTCTACGAACGGATGGTCGTATGCCAGCCAGAAATGCAGGATGATGGCGCGCACCGCCGGATGGACGAAAAACCCAGGCGTCTTCTCGTTCGCGAAATCGCACATGGCCTGCAACCGAATGGACAGATCCTCTGCCGGGGGCGGGTTGTGGAAAATCTCACCGAAATCGTCACCCACCACCAGTTTCTCGTCCGGTCGCCGGAACCGCCCGGCGGCAGTTGCATCCGTTAATGTTTTCTCGGTCACGAGCCGATGGATCGCGAACACCATCTCCGGCGAAAGTGCCTCCTTCTTCAACTCGGTAATCCGCTTCATTGTCAGGTAGTTGTTCAGGATCATCCGCTCACTGGTATCCCGCGGCGGGCGACCTGTGCGGATCATTTCCTTGGCCACCTCCCGCGTGGTCGCGGCCCCTTCCAGTTGGCTGGAGGTGATCGCCTCCTCGATCAGCGAACGGATCAGATACCGGTCCCGCGTCTGCGGATTTGTAATCGGCTCTGGAATCCCGATTGAACGGCCGGCGCCAACGTCGATATCGTGTAATTCCGCCTGCACCAGGTCCGGCACACCGAACCGGAAGGGCTTCCCCTCCTTGTCCAGCATGGGAATATCCTTGAACAGACCTTTTCGCCGCAGCTTGATTCCAAGCCACCACTCCTTGGCGGTTAGCCCCTCGGGAGGCGTCAAATGCCGCAATTTATCCCAGTGCGGGTAGTCGTCTGGCGGCTCGATAGCACGGTACAAGACTGCATCTAACTTCTTTTTATCGAAGATATTATGCAACGGCTCTGATATTGCCGGAGGTATCTGTGGTTTTTTCATATGTCAATTTAATACTAATATATACAAAATTAGTAATTAGTTGACAACTACTAAATTGACCGTTATCAGTAATGCGTTGACAATAAGACGCACGGCATCATACCGCCGCGGCCAGTTTCCGGAACTGGGCCTTGTCTTCATCCGTCGCCGACCCTGCCGCAACTTTACCGGCCAGGGCGGCCAGTTCATCGGCCGGCTTCAACCGCTTAGGCTTGTCCCCGGTGAGGACGGCGGGAAGGGCGCCCACCAGCGCCGCTTTGAATGTGTCGCGGCCGGGTCGGAAATAGTGGCGCAGGACAATGTCAACGGTCGTGTGCCCCGTTACCCGGCGGACAAGTTCCATCGGAACCCCCGCCGACAACGCCAGCGTGACAAAGGTTGTCCGCAAGGCATGCCAATCATAAATGCTGGCCGATTTCTGACCGTGCTCCCGTCTGCTGCCATATTTTTTCCTTGCGTTGCCGGGGTGGGTATAGCCTTGAAGTCAAAGATTGTATCGTCCGCGGTCTACGGTAACATAACCGAATCATCTGATAATTCGGGATAAGCCGACTGGTGATTGTGTTATAATAAATAGAACGGCAAAATAAAGGAAATAACATGAAGGCGATAATACTCGCGACTGTATGTGCATTTGGAGTATGCGGCGCTTCAATCTCCGCACAATCAGATAACGTTATAAAGAGTGATGCTGTTAAGACATACAACGTCTATGATCCGGATTATTATTCCAGACAAATAACAGCCCTCACAAGTAAATACGATAGCCAAACAGTGTTGCCTTCGACTGTCCAACAATCAGCGTCGAATCAACACGCTGACGGAGCAACTGCCGCCAAAGCTGTATCAAGCAACGAAGATGGGCAGACTCAAAACAAAAGCAAGGAGAACAAAACAGATTATACGATCGTTTTCTTTGGCATGCTGTTTTTTGCCTTTTGTCTTGTTGCCGCAATCATGAAGTGGAATATTGTTACGACCCTGCTTGTAATGAATGCATTCGGAGATGAAGAAAAGAACAGGATGGTTGTTGGTACGTGCAGTGTAATTGCGCTTGTCGCAATTTGCATAGCCTTTCTTAAGAGTTTGTTTTCATGATCCACTAAATAATTGTCGAACAACTGGGCACAGCCAAATACAGATAAATGTGTATTTTGTTTTATAAAACCAGGAGGTTATAACCGACGACTATGCCAACCTTGTGATTGGATAATTCAAAACCAAGAGGGGCAAGGCAAGGCGCCCATATTCAGAAGCAAGAATATTAAGGATTAGAATGCAAACCTTATTGTGTAGCAAGTGTCATAACGACGTTACCTCTACATTTAAGTACTACGATAATTGTCCTTGTTGCGGAGCAGCGTTTACGGACAAAGGCCGAAAAAGACTTCGCCTAAAGAATTTCATTTTCAGTATTCCTTGGATAGTATTTCGACTGATTATGATACTCTTTTTCACTTTAATTTTAATCAATTTTGGCCTTCGCTTCATCCATTGGTGCTTTCCTTCCGCTTCATACATTGGCATGCTCGCCGAGCATCTGATCTCCTTTAGACCCTTAGGTAACGAAAAGTAAATGCTATGCGAGTTTCAAGTCTGCCTATTTTGAAAGAGAATAATAAAATGGTCTTTCTGAGACATGGTAAATTATATGTCCATACCCGATTATGATGGAGATACATTACAAGGTATACCGAGTTCCTAGCTCAAGGAATGGCGCTTACTTCTTCTTAAACAACCACAACTCAAAATCATATCCCTTCAACGTCGAGAACTTCCGCTCAGGCGCCCATTTTTCCAAAAGCACAAAACTGCTGTCCTGGGTGAGGGTCGTTAACGGCACCTGGTGCTCATTCGGACCAAAGTGCGCATCCCACAACACGAGATCTCCTGGCTTCGCTTTCTTGCACTTGCCGAGCGGCTCGTACGCCGCCTTGTCGTATGGATCGACCCTCAATTGCATTGAAAGATAATAATTGGCTGCGTAGATTTTTTTGCCCGCCACCTCCGGGTGCTCATCCATCCATTTAATCACCTTGTGATGTTCCTGTTCTTCGAGTCCAAGCGCAACAGGATAGCCGTCCGCGAGAAATGGCCCAGCAATGGTCAATGCGATCACCCCCGCTTCGAGCATGTTGCGAGAGACGTTTCCCAGGCGAGACGCAATGCTGTTAAAACCATAAACCGCCAGGAGCGAGAACGGCACGACAATCACAAACATTACGCGTGTGAGCCCGAAACTGGCCCACGCGCCTTGCCACCAGAGCCAAGTGTGCGCAGCAAAATAAGCCCACGAGGCGCCGAGTATTACCCAAAACCAAATTCTTTCATGTTCGTTTAGGGCCTTGCTCGCGAACATCGACCTGCACGATATTGCCTTGATAACTGTGGCGTAAAGCACGAAAATGAAGGCAATGCCAAAAACGGGCACCGCCGCCAGAAAGAAGTGCAATAAACTCCCGCTGCCGTATGTATTGACCGCCGTGGCAACATATGGATTGCTCGAAATAATCCACATGATCTGCCCGGTTTGCAGACAGCCCAACACATCATAGACAATCGATCCGAAGGCAAGCAAAGGAATGGATGCCCATCGACGAGTAAAGGCGTAGTAGAAAAATAAAACCGCTAATACAACGAAGCCTTCCGAACGCGCAAAAGGCATGAAGGAAACAATTAGACTAGCCCAAACAAATCGATTTCTTAAGATCAGATAGAGATAAATGATCAGGAACAGAGAGCAGAGCATCTCCGTAAGAGCAGATACGCCGTTGCCCATCACGACAGGAGCGGAAAGAATGAAGAAAGGAACCATCCAGGCATTGTCGAGTTTCAACAGCGACGCGATTCTCCAGGACAACCACGCCCCCCAGAGGATCAACGCGATATTGAAAAAAACCACAGCCTTAAATCCCAGCTGCGCCAAGGGTGATGCAAGCAGCGTGAAGACGGGCTTACCCCACTGATCTAATAAAAGATCATGGTGCTTCCACGAAAACCTCGCGACCTGAAAATGAGTGATGCTGTCCGCGCCGCCGTTGAAGCCTTCACTAAACCATCCATTGCAGAGATAGAACAAGGAAAGAATCGTAAATACGAGATAAAACATACGGCGGTCATCGCGGCTATTGGAAGATGTATAAGGAAGAAATGACATGGCTGCTATTAGTCAGTCCATAATAGTCCATACATGGTAGAGCCGGTTTTATACCGGCTATAGCTCTACCTGTTTTCAGTGTATGGACTATTATGGACTACTTTGTAATTATTCAAAGATCAAGGCGGTCATGTGTCAATCATTCCTTTTGTACACTAATCGGCGCCATGAGGTAACGACCCAATTCCTCAAACCGTTCCTTATGGGTCCGGTAAAAAGGAAGCAACTGCTGGTATGCGCTCACTTTTTGAATCTCTTTCACTTCGCGGACCTGGATATCCGCCGGCAGGTTGGGCCGGATGACATGATAGGCCCCGATAAATAGAATGCCGGTTTGATTTTCAGGCAAGGTCTGCCTAATCTGCCCGGCGATGAAGCGATCGCGTTGCGCCAGCAGGCGATTCTTGACAAACTTATATTTCATGAAAGCGATGAGCTTGGCCATTGTGGACTTCGTCTGCGTCATGGCCAGCAGGCGGTCGCGTTCCTGCTTGACCAGCGCAAAATCCTCGGTTTTGACGAGAATAGCGCCGCGGCGAAGGAGCCGGTCCACCAGTTCATAGTTCTGACTGCCGGCTTTAACGCCGGCCTCAACAATTTTCTGCCCGACTTCGCCGTCGATTATCATCCCATCCTGGTAGAGTTTCATACCCGTTACATTGATGGAATCACACCAGGCGGCAATGACCCTCCAGAATCCTTCCACGGTTAGGCGGTGCCTGGTCCAGAGATCTTCACCCAATCCCGCGACGCCCCGCCGGTTTACCGCCTGGGCCAGCGACCCCAGGTCGGCGCTGGTATGGATGATCGGAACGTACAAGAGTGTTCTCATGATGGCCTCCTGCGAAGATTCTTACCGCCACGGCGGATCCGCACAGGCGGAACCACGGATGAACACGGATTGACACGGATAAAGGATAACGCCTTTTCTTTTCCTTCGTTTTTTTGATCTCGTCTCCATCCGTGAAATTCGTGTAATCCGTGGTTGTCTTTTCTTTTGGTTGCGACTTTCCTCCCTAAGGCGGACAAGTGCCGCGCTGTTTTACCGACTTCTCCTTAGATGCCCTGTCCGATGGCGATGGACAGCCTCTGGGATATCACGTTTTTCCTTATGTTGTTTCTGTTGCATGACCTTCAGGGTCATTTCCAACATACGGTGGGATCTCAGGGCCTCCTGCACCAGTACCGGGTAATCTTCCGGCTCACTTTGCCCGCCTGCGTCCTGAGCGCGACGCGCCTCGGGACTTCTGTAGGCGCAGGAAGATCGGCGTGCACAGGCCTGGAGGGTTTTCTGAATTAGCCATGCTTCGTTGAGCACCTCTTCCGGTAACTGGTCCGCGAACAGACGCGCATAGCGGCCCGACACCAAGTCCATGATGGTCGTGTCGGCTGCAAGCCTACCGTTGCGGTTAACCAGTCCGCGGCTGATCAACTCCTTGAGCATGGCCGGCAGACGGGGCTTGACCATCAGCGGCTTCAGACAGGCCTCAAGGACGAGCTTTATTTTGCGCTGAATCTCTTTTTGGATCAGGGCGATGATGATGCGTTCCATTACCTTCCGCTGTTCTTCCCAGCCAGGCGTCAACAGCTTGCCCGCAACGGCTCGTCGGAGCACTTCCGCCGGCAGGAGCGTGACCGGCAGGCTCATCATCTCACGGCCATTGTCTTTGATCATGCACTTCAGTTCGACGGTCACCCCATCCAGGTCGTTGATCAACTGCTCACGTTCCTTCAGGGGCACGGCTACAATCACCCGACGGGATTGGCTCTCCATGTCCAGGAGCATATTCACAAGGTTGGGGCCATGTTGAGGGAAAAAAAGCTGGGTGAATTTGAAAAGAGCCAGCGCCTTCCGGCTGTCCAGTAGCGCCTCATTAATATACAGCGGAGAAAACGCCGCCGGCATCATTTTATCAGTTGGTTTACCCATGAGATCACACGTTGTAAATATCCCCGATCTTCCGGAAGGGAAGTCGATATATTAGGTAAGTGATCATGAAATCACCCTCAAGCTGTTTATCCAGTTGATGGCGCACGCCCATAAACACCAGTGGTAATTCGCCCTCACGGATGGTGCTCCTGATGCGCGCGGCAATGAAGGCGTCCCGTTTTTCCATCAGCACTTTGCTCCGGGCCTGATACTCCTCAAAAGCGACCAGTTCGGGGCGGCCCGCACCGGCCGCAATCAAAGCCGTGAGATATTCATACTCCTGCACCAGCAAATCGGGATCCTCCGTCCCCTCCAACCGGGCGCCCTGGCCAACCAAGTCCATGAGCAACTGGTGGTTTCGGCTTCCTTGGGCGGTCAAGCTTTCGGCAATTTCCTTTTCTATGCCACAAACCGGCATGGCCTCCTGAAAGATGCGCACACGCTCATAGGGCAGATGGACGTCATTAAGCTTGGCGGCAATCCCCGCCCACATCTCCTGAATGGACCGGTCATCACCGGCGGACCGGTCATCGTCACCCGGCGCTTGCGTCGCCGTCGAACCGGTATTCGCACTATCCTGCAAGGAACGGGCTATTCCTGCTGTTTCCCGGCGGGTATGCAAAATCGGCACGTAAATCAGGCCGGGCTCCTTACTCATGTCTTTTCCCCTCCCCGCTGTCTTCTGGCGTCCGTCGTCTGTCGTCCGATGTTCCCCCGCTGTCCGCCAGCGCCTCGCCAACTACGCGCCGGATGGTGTCATTTTCAAACGGCTTGCTGATATATTCATAAACATTCAAGTCCAACGCGTCCCGGATCGTTGCGGCACTGCCGTAGCCGGTCAGGATGATAACCCTTACCACCGGGTCCGTCTTCCGGATTGCCTTCAGCGTTTCGATGCCGTCCATTTTAGGCATTTTCAAATCAAGGATGATGACATCCGGATTACTTGCGGTATTGCGCACCACACCATCCAGTCCATTATAGGCACTCAGGACCGTCCAACCTTCGGCCCCCAATATCTGCTCGAACAGTTCGCAGATATCCGGCTCATCATCAATCACCAGGATAGCACCCCGTTTTTTTTTCATTTTGCTCACAATGGATTCCTTTCTTCTCTTTAAAATTATATTTTCATGCGAAGAATATTTTTGCCGGATATCACTGATTTCTGTCATTCCCATGAAAATGAGAATCCAGTTTCGAATTTTCTGGATTCCCGCTTTCGCGGGAATGACAATCACTCGTCTTGTCCGTGCCATCCGTGTCGGTAATCCGTGGTGAATAGTTGCCTTTATTCCGCAATCCGCACTCCGCATTTGATTCGATCGGCAGGCGCACGGTGAACGTCGCCCCCTGCCCTGTTCCCCGGCTCTCGGCCTTGATTTCTCCATGACAAGCGTGGATGATCCCCGCACAGACGGATAATCCCATGCCCGTACCTTCGCCAACCTCGCGCGTGCTGAAAAATGGATCAAATATTTTGGACAAATGTTCGGCGCTGATGCCTTTACCCGTATCCTGGGACACTATTTCCACCCACGAATTTTGTTTCTGTGTCGTCAGGGTCAGGATGCCTTTGCCATCCATGGCCTGGCAGGCATTCAGAATAATATTCACAAAGACTCGCAATAACGCCTCCCGGTTCACATGAATAACGGGCAGATCGCCGGCAAAGGTTTTGATTACATGGATATTGGCCAGGGACGTCTGGCGCTCCGCGAGCGCCAGGGCTTCTTCGAGCGCCTCGTGCACCGGGACCGGCTCCGGCTCCAGGCTGAAGGCCCGGCCATACGCCAACAGACTGGCAACGATGCCCTTGCATCGTTGGGCATTATGGCTGATTTTTTCGAGCGCCGTTTTGAGTTTGACCCTGGATAGTCTTTTGTCGGCCAGCGATTCCAGCGCCGCCTCGCTGAACCCGATGACGCACGCCAGCGGATTATTCAGTTCATGGCTGGCGCCTGCCGCGAAGCAGCCAATGGATCCCATTTTTTCCGATGCCAGCAGACGCTTCTGCATTTCTTTGCGCTCGGTCAAGTCGCGGGCGATGGATAGCACCATGGCTTGGCCGCCCAGCGTAAACAGCCGACTGCTGATTTCAACGGGAATGCAGCGTTGATCCTTGGCCAAGTGGACCATTTCAAATGTGATATGTCCATGGTCTTGCATCTCGCTGATAATCGCGGGGCGCCTACCGGCCAGTTCCATCGCATCGATGTCCGCCGGGGAAAGTCGGAGCAATTCTTCCCGGGAATATCCGAGGCGCTCACAGGCCACGTGATTCACCTCTATAAATTGCCCCAGCGTGCTGTCAGGATTGACTGGATGCAGAAAAATGGCATCGTTGGCCAATTCGAACAAGGTGTGATAGCGCGCCTCGCTCTCCCGCAGTTCTTCCTGCGCCTGCTGTTTCTCTTTCCGAAGTCGTTGCTGATCCAGCGCATACGTCACGACGTGCCCCAGACGGGTCAGCCGGTCCTTGCGCACGTAATCGGTGGCGCCTTCCTGGAGACAGGCCACGGCCTGTTCGTCACTGAGGGCTCCGGTAACAATAATGAAGGGGATATCCAAGCCGCGTTCCTGAAGATACTGAAGGGCTTGCCGGGCGCCGTACTGCGGGAGCGAATAATCCGCCAGGATGATATCCGGATTCGCCGCGAGCTGAACTTGAAAATCGGATTCCGTGTCCACACGGACCGCTTCTAATTGAATGCCGGCTTTGCGGAGTTCATACAGCATTAATTCCGCATCTTCCGGCCGGTCCTCGAGAATCAACATTCGCAAAGGCATCTTGATATTTTCCATCATATTTCCCGAGAAGATAGGCGGCTAATGCCGCAACTTTGCCGTTCTATTGAACGGCCGCTACAACGATCTGCCTGCCCGAGCTCGGCCAAGGGTGTAGCTGCGGTTCGCAAGAACCGCTATAGATTGAAATTCCCTAACATAAACTGTAGGCCGGGTCACCGACCCGGCGTCCAATCTTCGTGGTCATAGCGCTTTACTCAGAATGGCCGCCGCGGCCGCCGGAACGGCAATCCGCTTTTCCGGCAAAAAATCATCCGCCAGTTGCTGTATCCACGGCCGCGAGACCACGGCCGACTCCCAAGCGAAGAACTGCTTGCCTTCCATCGCCACTATGGCGCCCCCGCGCACGGTCACGGTAATGGAACGCTCTTCTCCCTTGGGCAAGACCTGGATGACAATCCGTTTCTCCGCGGAATTGATATTCAGCGCCTCCAGTTTGCCATAGGGCTGGACATACTTTCCCAACACCGGTGTTGCCAACGCGGACATCGCCATGTCTTTCAGATCTAACATTACAATCCTCCTTCATCGCACCATGCGCCCCGCCCAGCGGTTATATCCTGGAAACTTATAAACCACCGGCCTTAT
>Ga0247841_10005565_pt1 | contig 20271 bp, 19 predicted proteins | sample LaCruzMarch2015__2_FD_192410 | JGI IMG/M metagenome (GOLD analysis project Ga0247841, IMG submission 192410) | Freshwater microbial communities from meromictic Lake La Cruz, Castile-La Mancha, Spain - LaCruzMarch2015_18m | ecosystem: Environmental > Aquatic > Freshwater > Lake | place: Spain... | reverse complement strand
TAAGCATGGCTACCGGCTCAAGTTCCTTTTTGTCCCCATCTACAGCATTTAAAAAAACTGCTGGTTTTCTTAAACCAGAATCTAGAGCTAATCCAAATAAACCTTCAATTAAATGAGTACTATTGTGGTTGTTGTTTGTTATCAGCTTAATCTCTGGTCCAAAAAGATCTTCCACTAATTTTTTTTCTGCTTGGTGGAGACGCGGTGTAACTTTACGAAATTCTCTTAGATCTTGTGCTTTTGGTAATTCCACCATAAATTTATTTTAATTTATATTTGACTATTCTCAATTATCTATGATAATATGTGGGATAATTTTTGATAAACTAACCTATGGTTGATTTTGATAAGTTAAAAAGTATTTGTCAACTTATTCGTTATGATATTTTGACTTCAACGACTGAAGCAAAATCTGGCCATCCAACCACCTCCCTGTCTGCGGTCGAGTTAATGACGACTCTTTTTTTCTCTGGATTTTATCATTTTGATCTAAAAAATCCCAAAAAAAACCTGATGAATGATCGTGTTGTTTTTTCTAAAGGTCATGCCTCTCCGTTGATTTACTCATTGTACCACGCTACCGGTGTTATTTCTTACCCAGAATTAATGCAATTACGAAAAATTGATTCCAATCTTGAAGGTCATCCAACTTTTAGATTTGATTATGCCGATGTTGCAACTGGATCTTTAGGACAAGGTTTATCGGCAGGTGTTGGATTAGCCCTGGGAATTAAATTAAAAATTAAGAATGATAAGTTAAGAATTAGGAGAGAACCAAAAATTTGGGTTTTGTTAGGTGATAGCGAAATGGCCGAGGGTCAGGTTTGGGAAGCAGTTCAGATCGCTTCACACTATAAACTTAATAATTTAATTGCAATAGCTGATATAAATCGTCTCGGTCAAAGTACGGAAACGATGCTCGGCTGGGATTTAAAAACCTATGCAAAAAGAGTTGAGTCTTTTGGTTGGAATACGATCATTGTTGACAACGGCCATGACCTAAAGAAAATTTATAAAGCTTTAACAAAGTCTCTTCAATCTTCAACGAAGCCGACGATGATACTAGCCAAGACAGTCAAAGGTAAAGGTGTCTCCTTCTTAGAAAATAAAGAAGGATGGCATGGAAAACCATTACCTAAAGATCTGTTGGAATCCGCCTTAAAAGAATTAGGAAAAGTCGACCTTAAAGTTAGAGGGAAAATAGAGTTGCCCAAAATCAAAATTACAAAATCCAAAATCCAAACAAATTACAAAATCCAAAATCCAAAATATGAAATGGGAGCAAATATTGCTACTCGCTTGGCTTATGGGGATGCTTTATTATCTTTAGGAGAGATCAACACTAAAATTGTTGCCTTAGATGGAGAAATGTCCAACTCAACCTATTCAGAAAAATTTGCTAAAAAATTTCCAGAAAGATATTTTGAAATGTTTATCGCCGAACAGAACATGATAACAACTGCTTTAGGACTATCCAAATTAGGATTTGTTCCTTTTGCTTCAACTTTTGCCGCTTTTTTAGCGAGAGGATTTGATCAACTCCGAATGGCTCAATATTCCGGACCCAATCTAAAAATTGTTGGTTCACATTGTGGTGTTTCGATAGGCCCTGATGGCCCGTCCCAAATGGGACTAGAAGATATATCTATGTTTCGAAGTATCTTAAATAGCACGATATTTTACCCGTCGGACGCCATTTCTACTTTTAAGCTAACCAGAATAATGACGGATATTGATGGTTTGTTTTACTTAAGAACAAATAGGAAAGAGACTCCGGTTATTTATTCCGATAAAGAAGAATTTAAGGTCGGAGGATCTAAAATACACGGTATCAAAGATCAAAAATCAAAGATTAAAACATTAATAATTGGAGCAGGTGTAACGTTGCACGAGGCATTGAAGGCACAGAAAGAATTGGCTAAAAAAGGCACTGGAGTGACCGTTCTTGATGTCTATTCTATTAAGCCATTGGACGTCAAGACGATTGTTCAATTAGTAAAAGAGTGTAAAAATATAGTTGTTGTTGAAGATCATTATCCAGCAGGTGGAATTGGAGAAGCAGTCGCTGATTTGATCATAAATAACAAATTAAAAATTGAAAATTTTTCTCATCTTTGTGTTCGTAAACTCCCCCGTTCAGGTTCCCCTGAAGAATTACTTCGCCTCGAAGAAATTGACGCTGAGGCAATTATAAAGGCAGTAAAGAATTTCTAATTTTTAATTATTAATTTCTAATCAATTTAAAATTTCTAAAATCTAATTTATAACGTTTTTAAATTAAGAGTTAGGATTTAAAAATTGAATAAAAATTTATAATTTGAAATTAAAAATTAGCGTAGTCTTATTATCTTCTTTATAATATAAATTCCTGCTAAAACCAATATTGATAGGCCGACAAATTCAAAGTAAACAAGTGTTGAGACCGGTAATATTTTGAATATGGCCGCTGAGAATTGGTGATTTAAAATAATATATTGAAAGATCAACGGTAAGATAAATGCTAATAAAAATAGAGGTGAAAAGAGATGTTTTATGTTCTCGTGAATGTGGCGATGACTTAACCATAGATCAATAAAGACGAAAGACTGAATGATTGTTAAGACTGAAAATGCAGCTGTTCCACCTAATTTTTGACCGGTAAAAATAAAGTAAGAAACTATTACTAAGATTGCTCCAATAACCCCGACCGAGCCGATATATGATTGATCTTTTCCTTTTAACAAAACCATTTCTTTTTCTGGAGTAATTGACATTAACCCGGCATCTCTTGGTGAAAACGCCAATATTAAAGCCGGAAGACCATCTGTTACAAGGTTGATATATAAAAGCTGAATTGGATAAAACAAAGTTGGCAATCCTAAAATAAGCCCAATTAACAAAGCTATTGCTTCCGAAACATTACATGCCAATAAATATTTAATAGCATTTTTTATGCTATTAATAATATTTCTTCCTTCTTCAACGGCCGTGATAATTGTGGCAAAATTATCATCTGTAATTACCATATCCGCAGTTTCCCGGGCAACGTCAGTTCCAACAAGCCCCATTGCTACTCCAACGTCTGCTTGTTTTAAGGCAATAGCATCGTTAACCCCATCTCCTGTGACCGCTACTATCTCACCTAATTTTTGATATAACAGTACAATTCGATGTTTTTGAAATGGATTAGTCCGGGCAAATATTTTGACGCGCGGTAATATTTTTAATAGTTCATCATCACTAAATTCTTCTATTTGATGACCTGTTAGAATTTCGTCCCCAATATTTATTAACCCGCTTGAAACTCCAATTGCTTCAGCTGTTTTTTCATTATCACCGGTAATCATGACTACTTTTATACCGGCCCTTTTTGCTTTCAACACAGCCTCTTTTACTTCCGGACGAGGAGCGTCATGAATGGCGACCATACCTAAAAATGTTTTACTTTTGGAAAAAGCTAAAACTCTCAAACCTTTACTTGCCCATTCCTCAACCTGCTTTTTTATTTTATTTTTTTCTCTTTCATTCATTTTTGTTTCCTTGTCTCCGATCATCTCTTTATCACAGATATTTAATATCGACTCAGGGGCCCCTTTTGTAAACGTGATTTCTGATTTATTTTTTACAACGACGCTCATCATTTTTGTTACACTATCGAATGGCTTCTCATCAATTAATTTCCAGCTCTTTCTAATTTCTTCTATATTCAAACCTTGATTTTGAGCTAAAAACAATAAGGCACCTTCTGTCGGATCTCCAAGCACGTCCCAAGATCCATGATCGTGAATATAAACGAGTGATGCAGTGGAGCAAAGAATTCCGTTTAAGACTAATAAATTTGATGCGTTATTTTTGAAATTTGTTATTTGAGATTTAAGATTTGTTTGAAAATTGGAAATTAAAAATTGATTATTATCAACATAAATTTCTTTTACCTGCATCTTATTTGTTGTTAATGTTCCTGTTTTATCAGTTGCTATTAATGTAATACTCCCTAAAGCTTCTATTGCTGACAATTTTCTCATAATCGCCTTTTTTTTGGCCATTCTTTTCATACCTATCGCTAATGTGATTGTCATAACGGCCGGCAAACCCTCCGGAACAACTGCAACCGCTAGCGAAACCGATAATAAAAACGCCGGAAAATAGCCGGTTCCTTCAAATAATGAAACTAAGAATACAATTACTGAAAGAACTATTCCTCCTATTCCAATAAATCTCGTCAGATCAGCTAATTTTTTTTGCAATGGAGTTGTCCCATCTTCAATAGTTGATAAATTGTGAGCGATCTGTCCAAATTTTGTTTCATTTCCAATTTTTGTTATTGTTATATAACCTCGCCCCTTAGCTACGATTGTCCCCGAGAATACTTCCTCTTTTTCAACTTTGATAACAGGAAAAGACTCACCTGTTAGAGTTGATTCATTTATCTCTAAATTGATTGATTTAAAAACAATTCCATCGGCAGGAATCTTTATCCCTTCCTCAAGATATACTAAATCTCCCGGAACTAAATATTTACTGTCAATTTCTATTTCTTTTTCATCGCGGATGACCCTTACTTTTGTAACCGTCATTTTTTTTAACATCGCTAAAGATTCTTCAGCTTTTGCTTCCTGATAAAGACCAAAAAGTCCGTTTAAAATTACAATTCCGATTATCAATCCTCCGTCCAATGACTCCCCCAATAGAAAAGAAAGTAGTGCTGCACCAATCAATAGAATTGTTAAAAAGTTATTAAATTGTTCAAAAAATTTAACGAAGATTGACTTTTTCTTTTGCTCCGTAATAACATTCAAACCATATTTTGTTAGTAATTGAGAAACTTGAGTAGAAGTTAAACCTTTCATAAATAGTTTTTTATGTTAATTAAGTTTTTCCAGTTTATCAAGTATCTTTTGATCTACCTGATAAACTTTATCATTTGATGAACCTTGATTTAATTTTTTGTAGACCTCTTCCATCGTCCTTAAGATATTTAAGCAAATTCCTCTGGCTTCAGAAAAATTTATTGCCTTTGTGTTATGTGGAAAATAGTGAAAGATTTGATTCCGCCCGTTTTTCCAAACATTCCAAACTTTTTCCGCTAAATCTTTAGAGTATTTATTCTCAATCTTGACGTAAAGAGAATCTGCTCCGAGTTTTCCTATCAAATTTGGTGACATAAGTTTCCCTAAACGAAGATGATCTGATATATAATCTAGCCTACTAATTAGATGTTTATCCCTAAATATTTTTTTTAAAAACCCTTCATACGATTTGGCAAATGGAAAAACCAAAAAAGAATAATCTTTGAATTGGTAGGCATGGTCTCGGACGATATCGTCCATCAGATAAAGCCCCTCCTCAACTAAATCTCTTTGGCCTTGAGACAGGTATAACCAAAATGAGCTTTCTTTATTAACTAGATAGTCCATGAATAATAATTTCTAATTTTTAATTCCTAATTTCTAATCAATTTTTAAATTTAAATATCTAATTATAAAAGCGAAGATATTAAGTTTTTTTCGGTTTGATGTTTTCCGATAAAAAATTTGATATCGAGCTTTTATAATAATACATGATTGTGATATACTTTCGCTATGGAAAAATTTTACAAAATTTTTCAAAAGAAGTTTTTTCCTTCAAAAGAACCTTATCCGGTGGCGGACATCCACCCTCTCATTACCATATCCCGTGAAATGGGTAGCGGTGGCAAATCAACTGCCAGTCTGATCTCATTACAATTAGGAAAACCCTGGATGATTTACGATCACGAACTTATCGATAAAATCGCCAAAAATAAAGATCTAGAACAAAAATTAATTGATTCGATCGACCCAAAAAGACTGCCATTAGCTAATATTATTATGGCAAAAACCTTTGGAAAAAGATTTTCACGTCTTTCTGGCTACCAACGACATTTGATAAAAGTTATGACTCTGGTCGGATTAAAAGGATATGTAATAATTTTAGGTCGAGGGGCTAACTTCCTTTTTCCACATGCATTAAATGTCAGGATGACATGCCAACTTGATCAAAGAATTATTTGGCAAATGACATACGAACATATTTCGAGACTTGAAGCTGTAAAAAGAATTGAAGAGTCAGACAAAGAAAGAAAGAATTTTGTTGAGTCGCTTTTTAACCATAATCATACAAAAGCTCATCATTATGATTTGGTTATTCGTACAGGTTCTGATATAACAATTGAAGATGCTGCTGATATCATTATTAGTCTTGCAAAAAGAAAATTAAAGATATAACTACTTATTCAACTCCAGTTTTAGGGCTGGACTCATTGTTGTCTTAATGAAGGCGCTTTGGACATGGTTTTTACCAACGGCTTCAATAAATTTTTCTGCATTAGCAATTAAATCACTCTCTTTACTTGAAATCTTTCCGATCATTTGATGTACTAAAGGAAATTTTACTTCTGTTTTCCAACGTAACATTCCCTTTTCAAATTTTTTAATAACATCCTCTGGTTTTGTTGAGACGGTTCCTGCTTTAGGATTAGGCATAAGTCCTTTTGGACCTAAAACCTTAGCAAACTTAGCCAAACGAGGCATAAAAGAAGGATGTGTAACTAGAACATCAAATTCAATCTTTCCTTTTTCCAAATCGCTCAAAACACTATCGTCAACTATCTTAACTCGAACAATTTTTCCAGTAGAGAATGGTAACTCAACCTCTCCCTTTAAACCCGTTTCATCAACGACAAAATGAAGTTCTACTGATTGGTCAAATTTAACGAGTTTCATTATTTTAAGCAAAGCAACTGCCTCTTTTAAAGAATAAAACCTGTCAGCTTCAACCATTTTTTTTGCTTCTTGATATTTTTTGCCTTTAACGGTTACAACCTTGACCGAAGCAGTCTTAGCTGTTGATTTTTTTTCTTTCTTTTCAACAACTGGTTGAACTCCTTCAACTTCAACGGATTTTTCATCTTTCTGAGAGTCTTTCTTTTTCATCATTTTTTTCTCCATTGCCTTTGCTTTTTGTTCTTTTTTTTGTTTTTCTTCGACTTCGGTATCTCCTATCAATCTTGGTTTTACTTTTCCCATATTTATTTACAATCTATTATTTATAATAATTATTTTTCTACGTCAATTCCCATTGATCTAGCCGTTCCTGCAACAATTTTCATAGCTGCAGCAACGTCATTTGCATTTAAATCTGCCATTTTTTCTTTGGCAATTTCTTCTAATTGAATTTTAGTTAATTTTCCTACTTTTTCAGTATTTGGCTTTCCAGAACCTTTTTGTAATGATAGTTTCTTTTTAATCATGGCTGCGACTGGTGGAAGTTTTGTGATAAAAGTAAAGCTTCTATCTTCAAAAACCGTAATTACTGCAGGAATTATCTGACCTTTCATCTTGGCGGTCTTTGCGTTATACTCCTTGATAAATTCCATTATTGGAACACCATGTTGACCTAAAGCAGGGCCTACTGGAGGCGCCGGAGTTGCTTCTCCAGCTGCTAAGTTTAACTTAAGTATGATTTTAATTTTTTTAGCCATATTCTATAAAAAATCCAAATGACAAAATCTAAAATCCAAAAAAACAATTATTTGGACTTTGGATTTGATTTGATATTTGCGCTTTGGATTTTGGATTTAAATTTATAATTTAGTTACTTGTAAAAAGTCTAATTCCACCGGTGTTTCTCTATCAAATATTGAAACCAATACTTTAATTTTCCCTTTTTCCTCATCTATTTCCTGAATACTTCCAAGAAAGTCTGAAAATGGTCCGTCTGTAATTTTAACAGCTTCTCCAAGAGAAAACTTTGATTTAAACTTTGGTTGCTCTTGTTTTACAAACTTCATAATCGCTTCGACTTCTTTATCTGAAATTGAAGTAGGTTTTAGTCCTGCTCCAACAAACCCTGTGACTCCTTCTGTTGTCCTTACCACCAACCATGAGTCGTCATTCAAGATCATTTTTACCAAGATGTAACCTGGAAAAACCTTTTCAGTAGCCTTTGTTTTTTTGCCTTTTTTAACAACAATTATTTCTCGAGTAGGAATAACTATCTCAAAGATCTTATCTTCCACTCCTAAACTTTTGACTCTCTGTTCAAGTGCTTGCTTTACACGTGCTTCATAACTTGTTTGGATATGAATGACGTACCACTTAGCAACCGGACCAGTTGGAGCAGCCGGAACAGTAGTTTTTAAAGCTTCTTTTTGTTCGGCCGCAATTTGTGTTTGATTAACCATAAAAATATTATCTAAATTGAGTTACGAATTCTAATCCTTTCGCCAACAAGATATCTATTATACCCACATATAGTCCAATTATCAAGGAAACAATTATGACTATGGTTGTTAGTCTAATAGTCTCAGCCTTGGTCGGCCAAGTGACCTTTTTAAGCTCGTCTATGACGTCAGTTACGAAATTTGGATTAATCTTTTGATTTGCCATTTTGATATTGTAACATAAAACCCAAAAGCTCGATACCGTATTTTTTCAACCGCCACACCCCACAGGGCCCCTGGCGATAGTTTCAAAAATAGGCATCTTCGCTTTTAAAAAGACGAGGTAAGAGTGATTTTTTCACTTTCGAGGGGACCACGAAGTGGTGAGACTCTCGTGTGATAAAAATTACCTTACCGAGTCAGAGCTTTTACTTGACAAAATTTTGTTATATTTAAACTATGACTAACGAAATCGTCCATGCATTAATTTTGATTTTCACAATTGTCTTGACTTTTATTCTTCCAAAAACAAATTTAGCTCAATATGACCTTCAGATTAGTGCCGGTCTTTTTATTCTGCTCTATTTAACAAAAAAATTCGTTTTATCGAAAAATGTTTATTCGCGCTTGATTGAATCGGTTGTTTTCACGTTGATAATCATGGGTATCATTAATTCGACCGGTGGACTTACGTCACCGTTTTTCTTCCTTGTTCACTTTCTTCTTTTTTCATTATCGATTATTTTGGAACCAATCATTTCTATAACTACAACAGTTACGCTCATTATTTTCTTTTTATTAAATTTGCCTGCAAACCAAAACTTTAATTCTTTGATGCCGATTATTTCTCTTGCTTTTATTACACCATTTGCTATGTTTCTTGGTCAGGAAAAAATCGATAGTGACAAATTGAAAGCAAAAAGTGAAAAAACAAAAGAAGAGACTTTTTTATTTTTATCTCTTTTATTAAAGAATCATCTAAAAAACATTAAGGAGGCTGCTCAAAATTTTGTCGGCGACCATCAACTTGAAATAATTAAAAAATCAACACAAAGAATGGAAAGGTTGATTGAGAAGTTTGAAGAAGAATGATAGTTAATAGATCATTGATCATAGATCATGGATAATAAAACAAAAATAAAAAGTTTAATTTTCCTTATTGCTCTTTGCCTATCATCTATTATCTATAATCTATCATCTGGGGTCTCTTATGCTGTCCCTATGGACTCAGCTCGATTTAAGATCGAGTCGGCCAATGTTGAGATCGCCGGCGGCAACAAAAGTTCTTCTAGTTATAAGCTGGCGGATACGGTCGGGCAATTAGCGGCTGGTCAGTATTCCTCGACCGGTTACGTGGTCAAGGCTGGTTTTCAATACCTACATTCTATTGTTCCTTTTTCTTTTTCCATTGCAAATATCATGATTGACCTTGGAACTTTGGTTCCGAATATACCATCGGAGGCTTCAACCACTCTTTCTGTTTCTTTTGGTGGAGCTGGTCAATATCAAGTGACAGCTATTGAAGAAGGGCCTTTAAAAACTCAGTCGGGAAACGTTATCTCCGATACCGTATGCGATGGTAACGATTGTGACGAAACAAACGTCGCTGTTTGGAACTTACCAAGTATTTACGGTTTTGGTTACAAAATGTCCGGCGAAGATATTCCAGCTGCTTTCGTTACCTGCGGATCTTTATGTTATCGTCGTTTTCCTGATAGGACTGCTCTTCCAGTTGAGGCACCGGCGGTTGTAATGAGCAGTCAAGATGTCACCGTAGATCTAACTTCAAAACCAAAAGACATTATTCATGCCTCAACTATCACTTTTAAAACCAATGTTTCATCTATACAACCAGCAGGCAGTTATGAAACCGTTGTTAATTTTGTAGCGACACCATCGTTTTAGATGATAGATATTAGATCATAGATTATAGTTTTAAAAATATATGAAGAAAAAAATTTTAATTATTATTTTTTCGTTGTTTCTATCATCTATTATCTATCATCTAGAATCTCAGGTGTCATTGGCTCAGCAGGTTTCCCTCTCCATCTCCCCTCCTTTACTTGAGCTATTTATCAAACCTGGGAAGGAGATCATGGTCGCTTATCAATTAAAAAATTCCGGTGATCCTACTTTTCTAAATTTAAAGATATTACCTTTTGAAGCAAGAGATAATCTTGGAAACATAAGAATTAAATCAGAATTTGAAGGTCCAGTTAGATTTAGCTTAGATAATGCCGATTTAAAACTTGAGCAAACGTTTTTCTTAAAAACCAATGATTCCCAACAAATTTTGCTTCGAATAAGAATTCCTGAAAATATTACGGACGGAGATTATTACTATAGCCTTCTTGCTGAAACAATCCCCCCTACTTCTAGTGAAGGAATAGGTTCGACAAGAGCTAAAGCCACAATTGGTTCAAATATTTTAGTGACTATTTCTAATTCCGGTAACGTTGATATTAAACCAAAGATCGCCACATTCTCTACTATGAATGGAATTGCCTTTGGTAAAAATATAAAGATCTTTGATAGTTCTGATAAAATCCCAGTTATTTTAACTGTCGTGAATAAAGGGAGGAATATGATAAAACCAGAAGGTCAAATTAGCTTAAAAGGCAACTTCGGTGAAACAACAAAATACGATATTATTTCAAAAAATATCTTGGCAGAATCAGAACGATTACTTGAGGCAACACCATCGGCCGATTTATCATCTGGAATCTATCATCCATCCTCATTAGTACTATCCGGATTTTTTATAGGAAAATATAGCCTATCTACGCAGATGAAGTTTGGAGATAATTCCCCAACAATCTTTGCCTCGGCATCTTTCTTCGCTTTTCCCTTTAAGATCGCTGGAGGTATATTATTAGCAACTATAATTATAGTATTCATTATAAAACGAAGAAAAGACGAATAAAATTCTCCCTACCTCTATTGCAAAGAAAACATCTTTTTGACAGCTCATTCTTTTACTTTTGTAGGTTATAAACGGTGGACAAGAATAATGACAAATGACAAAATTCAAATAACAATTGAATTTTAAATAATAAATGTCTAATTTTTAAACTATTTCGCCATTGATTATTTGTAATTTGTTATTCAATTGTGGATTTGTCATTGGTTATTTGTGATTTTATATACAAACATGACTAACTTTTTTAAATCATTTTCGCCTTTACTTAAGAGGCTTAAACTAAAAAAATACGTCTTGGAAATTACCCTTCTAACAATTGCAATAATTATCACAATCATATCTTTAGTCATATACGCAAAAAATGCACATGATGATTATGATAAAGAACCACCAACAAACGACCAATTAAGTCAAATTTTGCCTGAAAAGATCTTTGTCGAGGTTTCGGGAGCTATCAAAAAACCAAACCTTTATGAAATGAACTTTGGGGCTCGAATAAAGGAAATTATTGATCGAGCTGGTGGTTTATCTGAAGACGCAGACGTAATTTTTTTCAACCGGAATTTTAATTTAGCTCGGATTCTTGTTGACCAAGAAAAGATATATATTCCTTCTATCTCAGAAATTAATAGTGGAATTTTTATTCAAAATCAGATGGTGTTAGATTATAACTCTCCTTCTGTTGTAATTAAACAAAATACATTAGATTTAGGCCCTTCTGAAAACCAATCTTTGATAAATATTAATAACTCCACTATTGAAGAGCTTGATCAACTACCAGGAATCGGACAAGTAACGGCAAATAAAATATTAAAAAATCGCCCGTATTCAACATTGGAAGAACTACTAACGAAAAAAATTTTAAACAAAGGAGTGTTTGATAAGATGAAAAATTTAATCAGTTTATGATTTCTCCATCAATTTTTACCAACGTAATCGATTCATATTTAGCTGAACCGGAAGCCTCATTGTTAAATGGGATCATCTTTGGCGTGAATTTAAAAACAACTAAGGAATTTTACCAACAATTGAAGATTGTCGGCCTTCTCCACCTCGTTGTCCTTTCAGGAATTAATATTACCCTACTTACTGCGATGATTAGCTCCGCTACAAAATATTTTAGCAAAGTGATATCAACCTTGATAACAATACTAGCAATAATTATCTTCGTAATATTTGTAGGTCCACAGGCCCCAATTATTCGAGCTGCCATTATGGGCATACTCACACACGTATCAATTATAACTGGAAGAAAAAATTACACTTTATATGCCCTTTTTCTTTCTTTAGTTTTTATACTAGTGTTTTGGCCGGATTGGTTAAAGACAATTTCTTTGCAACTTTCGTACGGGGCCACTTTAGGAATTATTTTTTTTGGACAAAGTCAATCAAAAAATTATATATGGAGAAATATTAGATTAACTCTTGCAGCTCAAATATTTACGACACCAATAATCTTTATCAATTTTAAACAAATATCTTTAATCTCTCCGTTGTCAAATTTGTTGGTGGCTGAAACAATTCCCCCTCTTATGATTTTTGGATTCTTAACGGCATTTTTAGGGAAGATTAGTTATTTTTTAGGGTATGTTCCTAGTCTCATTTGCTATGGAATTCTCCACTACCTTGTATGGGTTATTGAGACGTTGGCAAGAATACCAATAGCGTTCGTTCAATTTTAAATATGATAAACAGCCGAAAACAAATTAGATTAAAAAATTATGATTATTCCCAGTCGGGTCTGTATTATGTGACGATTTGCACTCAGAATCGAAAATACCTATTTGGAAATATATTCAATGGAAAAATGGAATTAAATGATTTTGGGGAAATCGTTGCCAACATATGGGAATCGTTACCAAATCATCATCCGGTGAAATTGGATATGTTTCAAATAATGCCAAATCATGTCCATTTTATAATTGAAATCATCATGGGCGCGTCACGCCGCGCCCCTACAATATTGGGAACGATTGTTGGTTTATTTAAATCCGAATGCACAAAACAAATGAATAATGTAGGGGCGACCCGTGGGTCGCCCAATTTCAAAACCCATTCGTCGCCCTGGCAACGTAATTATTATGAACACGTCATTCGTAATGAAAACGAATTAATTAAAATTCGTAAATATATAAAATATAATCCCCTATTTTGGAATCGTGATATTAATTTTAAATATGTTTGAATCACCTGTAAAGAGTCGTGACCTGGTCTTGTTTTCATTTCTTTCATCTATGGTCGTTCTCTGTGTATTCATAACTTCATATTTTAACGACCGTACTAAAATTGTTTTTTGTGATGTGGGGCAAGGCGATGCTACTTATATTAGAATCAAAAATGAAATTGATGTTTTGATAGATGCAGGGCCGGACAAAAGCGTTTTATCTTGTTTGGGTAAATATATGCCTTTCTGGGATAGAAAGATCGAACTGGCTTTTTTGAGCCACCCAAACAATGACCATTATAATGGTTATTTTTTTATTGCCGATCGTTACAAAATAAATAAATTTATCACCATTGATACTTCGGGCTTGATCGTTAGCAAAACCTATAAAAAACTTCTTAGCAAAATATCAGAAAAAAATATTCCTCTCTTGTTTAAAGTTGCTAGTGACCAAATCAAGGCTGAAGATACACAATTAACATTGTACTGGCCCCCTAAAGGCTTTAATTCCTCTAACGATAATGATTATTCTCACATTTTATTATTTCAAGAATCTAACTTTAGATTGTTGTTTACTGGTGACGCTTCTTCTTTTGTTTTAAATAGGTTGCCTCATGGCGCTATAGGAAAAATTGATGTTCTAAAAATTCCCCATCATGGCTCAAAAAATGGACTAACTAAAAAATTTCTAGACTTAGCAGATCCATCAGTCGGAGTGATAAGTGCCGGAAAAAACAACTCTTATGGTCACCCTAATCAAGTCGTTTTAGATATGCTAAAAGCCAAAAATATTAATATTCGACGGACGGATGAGGAAGGAGACATCATATTTAAAATCCAAGGAACAAAATCCAAATGACAAATATTTTTTGGATTTTAGATTTTTGATTTTGAATTTACGAAAGTAGTATACTTTTGATCTCCTTAAAGATATTCCAACCCTCGAATCCGATCCAACTCTCTCCGATCAATTCTGTAGGAAGACCTGGGTCTTGACGAAGTAAATTGATATATTCTCCAATAACTCTTTTCAACTTATCAGCTTTTTCATCCTCCGAAGATAAAATTTCGTGCCATTTTTTGAAAAGTTCACGATAAGATCTATCTAAAGCTGATTTTCCCCAAACTTTCTCAATTAAAAATTCACGGTCGCCAAAAGTATGATCAGCCTCAAAAGCTTGAATATATTTTTCCTCTTCTTTTTGAGCGGTTAGTGATTTTAAAGTGGTAAGAATTGGATGTGGAGTTATCCAGAACGATCTGTGCCAAGGACCTAATCCCCAACCTTGCATTTCGCGTCTCAAACGGTCGCGAATTTCTCGTTTTTTTTCTGGAATTTCATAAGAAATAATCCTCCATTTACCGTCCCATTTTTCTTTTAGAAATCTAAAAAATGGAAATTCCAAACATAGACTGGCAAATCCTTTTTCTGTTATTTTATACTTATTTTCATTCTCTTTTTCGATCGATCCTTCTTTAATCAGGCCTGACAAGGTTCCTCTTGTCTTTTGGTTTAACGAAAGATCAAAAATTCTCTGCATCTTTTCATCAAGTGAAATGTAAGAAAAATCAACGCCCGACAGTAAATACAAAGCGAGTAAAATCTTCGTTCGTCTTTCTTTTATTGCCATATCAGTTACAATTTAACAGACGGAGTTTTTTATGTCAAGGGGTATTTTTATATATAAAATACTAATACTTTTTTTATATAAGATCATCTCCTCTTGACAAACTATTTACCAGATATTATTGTTATATTAATATGAAGAAGTTCTCCAATAAGTTTGTTGTTTTTTTGGTAATTTTTATTCAGATCTCTATTATATACCTCTACAAAATACCTCAATTAACGCCTGAACTTGACTCCGCTGGATTTACTAATGCCTCAGATACTCTTAGCAACGGTCGGTTGTCCTATCGAGCTGGAGTAGCAACTGGAGTAAATAATTCATCACTCGTCACAATTGATTCTTCTGGAAATGCAGATAACAATACTAATCATTTATTTCCTAAGGATGTTGTTTGTTTTTCCGGATCACTCTTAGATGGATGTTACAATAATGCCACTAATACCGTTGCTAATATAATCGATGCAACTAATTTTAACTTTTCTCCTCCCCTTGGCCCTGTCGATCTAAGCTCTAATGATTATGTGATTGCATCTCAGTCAGCTACTCATACCATCGCCTTTACCTTAGCTAATGAAGTTCCTTTGGATGGTAGCATATATATAACTGTGCCGGCGGTCGATATTACCGGAAAAACTAATGATTATTTCCCCGATACAAATACTAGTATTGCTACTAATGGTTTCGATTTAGGTGGAGTTGGAACTGGTAATATCTCAGTTGCGTCAAGCAGCTGTGCTAATAACTGGACAGTTACATCGGTTACAGCAGGCGACGCAACCAACGATCATAGGATACTAATTAGTCGTTCAACGGATAGCTGTGTAGCTGGATCAACGATCACTGTTACCGTCGGAGATGGTACAAAAAAAATGATCAATCCTGCTCCAATTACCGGTCATACACAAGGAGCCGCTGATGTTTACACTTTAAATGTCAAGACTCGTGATGGATCAACAAACACACTTGACCAAAGTAATGTTAAAGTGGCCGTCATTGAAGGAGTCTTAGTTTCGGCAACTGTTCAAGAAACTTTATCTGTAACAATTGCCGGCGTCGCTGCCAGTACAGCTGTTTGCGGTGCAACAACAGACGTGACGACAACTGCTACGTCCGTACCATGGGGAACGATCATTAATTTTGGCGCCTTTCAAGAAGCGGCTCAGACGATAACAGTTTCGACAAATGCCGATGCTGGATATGTCGTCAAGGCAGAAGAAAATGATCAGATGGGAAAGGATGGAATTGCCTGTGTCGGACCCTCAGCTAATGAGGCAGTCAGCTGTATTCAAGATACAACCTGTGGGACTACTCCTTGTACCGAAACTGCTGGATATTATTGGACAAGCACAGCAAAATATGGATTAGGTTACACTCTATCGGGAAGTGATGCAGCCTTTGTTTACGATTCGACAACAGAACCTTGCACCACAACCGGTGGTGGAACAGCTACTAATTTTTGCGCTCGTCATTTTGCTGATCAAGAAACAACTGGTCCTTCACAAACGAAACAAACAATTATGTCCAATGCTGGACCGGTGGCATCGTCTCAAGTATCTCTTTGCTACCGTTTGAACGTGTCAGCTGTACAACCAGCCGGATATTATTATAATAAGGTTCAATTAACAGCAACAGCAACGTTCTAGAATTAGATTCTAGATATTAGATCATCGATAATAGATTAAAAATGATTAAAAAATAAAAAATATGAAAAAAATAATTTTAACCATCTTCGTTTCTATCTTTCTATCATCTGTCATCTATCATCTATCATCTTTTACGGTGAGCGCTCAAGCTTCTATTCCTCTCGTCGTCATGCCGGCTAGAAACGAAATCGAAGTTTCCCCTGGTGAAAAAACAGCTATAACTATCAACTACTTCAATCAATCTGATGATCCTGTTTCCGGATTCTTTAAAATTGCTGATTTTATCGTTGAAGATGCTCAAGGAACACCAAGATTTATTGAAAATCCGGAAGATGCTCCGATCAAATATTCTGCCTCCCGCTGGTTAACCATTCCATATGATAGAGCTACTCTTCCTGCTCATGATAAGGTGGCGCTTCAAACTGATATATCAGTCCCCTCAGATGCTCACGCCGGTGGAAGATACGTGGCTGTCTTTTTTCAGCAGGGAAATACTTTGACTAAACAAACTGCAAATAACGAGGCTGGATCGGGTACAAATTTACGAATTGCCTCGCTAATTTATATAAGGGTTAAGGGGCCGATCACAGAAAAAGCTTTAGTATCAAGATTTTTTATCCCGTCTTTTTTCGAATATGGTCCAATTAAGATAACTACCGATATATTGAATCGGGGTGATTATCATATTGCTCCTCGCACATCCATAACTCTTACAAACATATTTGGTGGTTTAGTTGACCAAAAACTATTGAAGATACAAAATATTTTCCCTGAAAGTTCTAGAAACTATGAAACTGAGTTGGGCACTAAATGGATGATTGGAAAATATAAGGTTAATTTGACTGGTTCTTATGGAGAAAATGGGCAAGCTTTGGTAGCTACCAGCTATGTCTGGGTCTTTCCTTGGCGAGTGGCCTTAGTTGTCATTTTAACTATCGTTGTTATGATCATAATCGCAAACAACCTTTACAAAAATATTGTTGTTAAAGAAACCAGCCTCGAAGATGAACTAAAAAAAGAGCACGAAGAAATAGAAAAATTAAAATCACAACTGCGGAAGAGAGAGTAAAGAAATAACAAATCACCAATAACAAATCTACAATTGAAATTCAAACATCAAATAATTAATGATTAAACTGTTTTGATATTTATAATTTTGTAATTTGTTATTCAATTGTTATTTGACATTTGTCATTTGTGATTAAGACGATATTTTATATATACTTATATTAATGAAACGCTTTCTACTCACTTTATTACTTGTTTTAATTCCTCTTCAGCTCGGTTTTCTTTATTTAAATAACCCTTTAGAATCGCGTGGAACTGTTGCCGGCATTAAAAGCCAGCCAGCCGATATTATAAATTCCGCCTATATAGGTGAATTTAGATTTAGTCTTTTTGGATATACTTCGCCGTATGCCGTAGTCAGTTTTGAAGGCATGGGTATCTTTGACCAAACAACTGCCAACGACGTTGGATATTTTCAATTTAGTAACCGCTTCTCCCCTTTTTCCAAACGCGAAGCCTGTTTGACCGCTAAAGATCAACTTGGACGAATGAGCTCACCTGTCTGCCTTCCGCCTTTTCCTATTAATTATAACGTTAGTATTGGCCCAGTGATCATGCCTCCAACCGTTTCACTTGACAAAAAAGACTACTTCATGGGAGATCAAGTAATGTTAAGTGGACAAGCCGTTCCAAACACAGACGTAAAACTATCTGTATTCGGTGATACTGGTGGCTCTAAACTATTATCTATTATCTATGATCCATCATCTTTAATTTTTCGCCCTGTTGAGGCTTTTACTTTTCCTGAGTTGACGGCAAAAAGTGATGATAAGGGTAATTTTTCCATTAATCTCCCCTCTTCCACTCCAAATAAATTTCGCTTATTTGGCCAAACTGATTTTAAAAAATCGATTTCTTCAAACAGTGTTAAATTAAGCTTAGACATTCTCCCCGTTTGGATGATCATTGTTAAATTCTTTTTGTTTTTATTTTCCTTATTAAAACCTAGATTATTAGAAATATTTATCGTAGCTGAGCTTATATATATTGTTTATGTTATAAAAGGACATATTCAAAGCAAGGCGATAGTTTTATATAAGAATCATCTTCCAGTAATCGAAGAAAGTCATTTACCAGCAGTTGAAAAAGACAAATCTATCGCCATAATAACAAATCACCAATAACAAATCTACAATTGAAATTCAAACATCAAATAACTAATGATTAAACTGTTTTGATATTTATAATTTTGTAATTTGTTATTCAATTATTATTTGATATTTGTTATTTGACATTTAATTGAAAATATGGTGTGCTTTTTGATTCAGTATTGTTTTTTGCCTACTTTAATAACTATTATATTCATTACATATATAAGAAATGTTAAATTAATACTATAATTAAAATGTGATCAAGAGCTACAAAAAACATAAAATAATCAACCGTCCAGACCGGGTAAAAACGCAAGTTTTTGGTTTGTTTTTTAGCTGGTTAGGAAGGGCCTTCTTAAAGCGAAAGGTGATGTTGATTTCAATTATTGCCTTAATAATTACCCTACCTACTTTCTTCTATGTTATGAATCACCAAAAAAAAGTCGAGGGAGCTTGGTATAACGGTAAATGGCAATACCGCAAACAGTTAACTTTTAATAACTCCGCTCAAGCCAGTAATTTAACTAATTTTGCCGTAATGATCAAACTAACCAGCTCTAATTTTACTTTTTCACAGGCTAAATCAGATGGTTCTGATCTCCGCTTTACCGATTCGGATGGTGCAACTCTTTTATCATATGAATTTGAATCGTACGATTCATCCGCTCAAGCAGCAATTATTTGGGTAAAAGTCCCCCAGATCGATGCGTCTTCTTCAACTGATTCTATCTATATGTATTGGGGTAATCTATCAGCTGCAGATGCACAAGATGCAGATAACACCTGGAATTCAAACTATAAAGGTGTTTACCACCTCAAAGATAATACTGCAACAACAACTGTCATTGATTCCTCTGGAAATGGTAATAATATTACTTCATCAGAAAATACTAATAATGGTTTTTACCAAAGCTCAGGTAAAATTGGCGGAGCTACTCTCACTGCTGGCGCTCATGCTTTTATCACCAACCAAACTGGTCAAAATATTTCCGAAGTTTATCCCGATGTTGTTCTTGATAGTAATGGCTACCCTATCATTGCTTATTATGATGTCACTAATGCTGATTTAGTTCTCGTTCATTGTAATGATAAAGAGTGTAAGGGTGGAAACGAAACAGTTAATATTGTCGATAACACTAACGATACCGGATACTATCCTAGTATTAGATTAGACGGTAATGGCTATCCGATGATCGCCTATCAATATAGAACCGGATTAGATCTTAAATATGTCCATTGCAACGATGTTAATTGTGCCGGTGGAAATGAAACTTTTTCAGTAATCGAAACCACTAGTAGCACCGGATATTATCCACGTATGGTCCTTGATGGTTCAAATATCCCAGTGATTGCCTACTACTATGGTAGTGGAGCTGATTTAAAAATTGTTCATTGCGGCAACATCGACTGTAGTAGTGGAAATGTTATTAATAGCGTTGATACTGGCGGGACTGTCGGTAATAATCTCCGTGGAACCGATCTCGTTCTTGACACTTCCGGATTTCCCGTCATGTCCTACTATGATACGACTAACACCGAGCTAAAGGTGGCCCATTGCAATGATGTCAACTGTGCGGGGGGCGATGAGAGTCT
>Ga0247841_10005561_pt1 | contig 20285 bp, 17 predicted proteins | sample LaCruzMarch2015__2_FD_192410 | JGI IMG/M metagenome (GOLD analysis project Ga0247841, IMG submission 192410) | Freshwater microbial communities from meromictic Lake La Cruz, Castile-La Mancha, Spain - LaCruzMarch2015_18m | ecosystem: Environmental > Aquatic > Freshwater > Lake | place: Spain... | reverse complement strand
ATAATCGTCGATCAACCGCACCACCTGTTCCGCGGAACGGATGGAGAGAACTATTGGATCTACGAAAAGCTTCCTGACGGAACCCTCCGGCTCGTCCGTCCCAAAACCCCCATTTCAAATCAACAGGAAAAAATGAGGGCGGATGTCGCCTGTACCATGGACCAGGGAACAGCTGCACCATCAACTCTATCAGCGGGAGTTGCCTGAACGAGTATCGGCATGTGAAGAGGGACTGACGGCGAACGGTCCCTTTTCTTTGAAAACTCCACTCAAAGAACTGATGAATCCTGCAATGCACGCTCATGTCATATGTTTCCGGAGCGCCTCATGAATAGTCTTCTTCGTCAGCCGATGCCGACAGGAGGGAATCCACGTCGTGGAAACTGCAAGAGTCGAACCGAACGAAGGCTCAATCGTATCCCCGTCACGGAGCGGCGTACCGAATGGCCGCGCACGCCCATTCATGCGCACACTCGCAAGAAACAGGAATTTTCTGGGAAATGCCAGACACACGAAATCGAGTGCCGTCGCCGGATCCTTGAGATGGTACAGATTGTTCCTGTCGTCGAATACCGCAAGGTGATCATCACGGAAGTAGCGGCGTAACACCTCTTCGAACTGACGGGGTGACCGTGCTTCGGAACGGAGCGCCTCGAGATGAGAAAGCAAATGAACACGGGTGCGCCCGGAATCCAGAGCATAGACGGAATGCTTATAGTCGCTATGAGACGCCGGACCGAACTCACAGAACGCGTGCATCTCCTGCGTACGAATCTGGATCTCCATGGGCTGCTCGGTCACTCCCGGAAGCGGATAGACCACCGTGTGAATGGATCGGTAGCCGTTCTCTTTGGGAGCACCGATGTAATCCTTCAGCTTTCCCGGAATAGGGTGCATGGAACGGTGTACCACGCCAAGTACCCGGTAACAATCATCATGACTCGGAACAACGAGTCGAATGGCCAGCCGATCGGTAAGTTCCTCGAACGTCCGGCGCTTGAGAACCATCTTGTGATAGGTGGAGTAGATGCCTTTCTTCCGGAAGGAAACATCGCATTTGATGTGATCGACATACAGAACGCGCCGCAGAAAAAGGCTCGCATGGTGCAGGCAGGCATCATCGAGCGCACGGTAAGCCGCATATTTCCGCTCGAGGCTCTGCGCGATGCGCGGATGCAGAAGCTTGAAACAAATATCCTCCATTTCGGTCCGCCACGCGTGCATGCCAATTCTCCCCGCAATAGCTGAGTAGATATGCAACGTCTCGTGAGCAATGCGCCGCCGGAGCGAAGGCGTGAATCGCCGGAGGTTGCGGACATCATTGAGGCGATGGGCCATGCGCAAAATGAGCAGGCGCTCGTCCTCCGCAAACGCGTGCAGGAACGCATCGAGATCACGCGTGTTCTCATCCAAATGCAACCGGCGCAATGCGTGCATCTGTTCGGCAAGTTTGCGCTCAGGCGCGGTGAGCGGCGAGTGTTGCAGAAGTTCCACACCGGACGGGTGCAGGGGGGCATCGTGAAGGATCGCAACCGAGAGGAGCGAAGGATCGTTCGTGGATTCCCGCAGTACCTGAGCCAATTCCAAACCATGCCGCGCGTAAGAATCTCCGCTGCGCCGTTTCACGGAAGAAAGATGCAGCCATGCAAATGTCCATATGTTCCGAACGCGTGAGCGTGCCGGGGGCGGAAGACCACGGAGAAGGCACAAGAGGGCGGCCCGATCGGTCACGCACTCATCGTAGGGAATCATGGGGAAATTAGCGAGAAACCGATTGAGAATGGCTTACAGATGGGTACTATGACCTGCCTCCACACGATGGAACACACATCTGTAACCGGCGGCATCGACACAGAAAAACTGGAAAGTATTTTTTTGAAAGTGGTTCAGGGCGAATACGCACACGCACTGGAACTCTGCAGGGAATTGCCGCACGGTCCGGGATATGTCTGGGAAACACAGGTGGGCACTGCTCAGGAGATCGACGCGGCACTCAGAGAGCGCGATCCGCGGTTGGCATCAAAACTGGCAAAAGAGCTGCATATTCAGACATTTCGCGTGCACTTCAGGGAAAAAATCACAGCACTGGGCCGGGAAATGTGTCTTGCGGCAGAGGATCTTGCACAGACCGGACATCCCAAAAGAGCCAAACGTATTGCGGAACATCTTCCAAAGAAAATTCGCCGAACAATCGAAAAGGAGAAACGGAAGGATGATAAAAAACATACAAAAATACCATCAACCATGCCTGAGCCGGGCCTTTCTCTGCAAGAACGGCACTCCTTGCTCGAGGAATCAGCCTACGCAAAAGAAATACTCGATGGCATCGACCATGCGCTCATTCAGAATAGCGGAAGCCCCAGAAGAAACGGCCTCACGCTCTCGGAACGCACCACTCTATGCGTCATCATCCGAACCGGGGAAGAGGGGCAACAGCCGCCCTCTCTTCGGGCTATCATCAATGTCACGGGCTACAAGGAAGGCCGCGTGAAAAAAGCAGTACATCACCTGCAACAATACCGCCTCAATCACACGGGATGGCAATTGCAGGAAAAGAACGACGAAATTATTCTCTCGCAAATATCGCAGAGCAGAGAGGGTGCCGTACAATGAGGAATAAGGCGGTTCTCTTGTGTGAATGAATAACTGCAGCCATGCTGGAACCGATGTCCTTAGTCCTCCTCGTCACCGAAGACGGCACACCGATGGGCACTGCGGAACGCGAAGCTGCGCACGTCTCGCCCGGAATGCTCCACCGCGCCTTTTCCGTGTTCGTATTCCGCAAAGGTCGCCAGGAATTGCTGATCCAGCAACGGAGTAAAGACAAGGCGCTCTTTCCGCTGATCTGGGCCAACACCTGTTGCAGCCACCTCCGTGAAGATGAAGTGCTCCCCGATGCCGCACAATTGCGTCTGCATCAGGAACTGGGCTTCACCTGCCCGTTGAAAGCAGGGCCGTCTTTCGTTTATCGCGCCGATGATCCCAATGGGCGGGGCACGGAGTACGAGTACGACACGATCCTCATCGGGAACATACAGGGGAACCCGCCGCTCAAACCCGATCCACTGGAAGTCGCCGCAACGAAGTGGATAGAGACCGAGGAACTAACGAAAGACATGCACATCCATCCCCTTCTCTACGCTCCGTGGTTTCATCTGGCCCTTCCCATGGTGATGGGATGGACGGGAAGACTGAAACATTGAAATAATCCGTTTGGGAAATAACTCATTGTTTAATTGATAAACTGTTAAATTGTTAGATGATTCAATGGTTTCGTGGTTCAATGGTTTCATTGCTACATAGCGCATGGATTCAGTGCATGAACAGGGATGGAACGAGTTCAAGATACGCTTGCGAACCATGTAACAATGTAACCATGTAGCCACACCACAACAGGAATGAATCACCTTCCCACCGTGCCTACGGACAACCAGAGTGAAACCGGCCTGCATATAGGAATCATCCCCGACGGCAACCGTCGATGGGCGAAGGCGCGTGCCTGGCATCCGTGGCAGGGCCACGAGAAGGCAGTCGAGAACTTTCGTACGATCACGGACTGGTGCCAGGCCGATCCGCGTATCGCCGTACTCACGGTCTGGTGCTTTTCGACCGAAAACTGGAAACGCGATCCGCAGGAAATCGCGAAGCTCATGACGCTTCTGGAGAACTACATTCAGAAAGAACGCCCCACTCTGCAGCAAAAAGGCATCCGCCTGCTCCACTCGGGCCGCAAAGACCGCATCCCTGCATCCCTTGCGACACTTATTGAGTTAGTGGAAAAGGAGACCGCACACTTTTCGGAATTCACCCTGCATCTGGCCGTTGATTACGGCGGCAAAGACGAAATCGCACGTGCGATCGGGAAAATCCTGGGTCAGAATCGAGCTACCAGCTACCAGCTAACAGCTACCAGCTCTGATCCCATCCATGAAAACCTAGACCATCCGGAACTGCCGGACTTAGACCTCATCATCCGCACATCCGGCGAGCAGCGGACCTCGAATTTCTTCCTGTGGCAGTCAACGTACGCCGAGTGGACGTTCGTGGATAAGCTGTTCCCCGATTTCTCGACCGCAGACCTCAAGAAAGCTGTGGATGATTTCACCAAGCGCTCCCGACGATTCGGAGGATGAAAAATATTGTCGCCATTTTGCGTGTCATCCTGAGCCCTGTCGAAGGACGACACGCATTGATCCGGTACCATGGTTCGACAGAGCTCACCATGACAACCTTCTGCAGATGAAGCACACAGCAGTCACCCACGGCAAAATCCCAATGCGCGGAAGGCAAACCTACGGTTTTCCTTCCGCGGACCATCCTTTCCCTCAGTGGTATCGCTCCAGCGCGGGAACCCGCGAGACCCGCGCTTCGCGATGGCTTTTTTACTTATGAAATATTCCTCTGTTGCGCATGGGAAAATTATTTTGACCGGAGAGTATGCGGTTGTATTTGGGCATCCCGGTATCGCGGTGCCGGCCCCGCTCGCCATGCAGGTGACCTTCGAAGAATCGAGCTCACAGCTCACAGTTCACAGCTCACAGCTTCGTTTGAAATGGCTGGGGATTTCTGGAGGGGAACCATGGGAAGATTACGCGCAGAAGATCATCCTGCATCTCGAGCAGAACGCAGCGTTGTCTTTCCGTGGAACGCTGACAATTCGGAACCAACTGCCCCTCAAGAAAGGTATGGGCTCCTCGACCGCCCTCGTGATCGCCCTCACGCGCGTGCTCTTGGGACCGCAGAAACGCGCCGAGGCGCTCGCGATCGAAGATGCGATGAACCCGGGACACAGCGGCATCGATTTTGCCGTGATCTGGGAGGAGAAACCGCTCTACTTCCGCAAAGGTCAGGAATCACAGATCATCGCTCTGCCGCGGGATATTCTGCGCGGTGCGCTCCTGGTGGATACAGGCACTCCCAACGAAGCGACACCCGAGCTCGTGTCCTTCGTGAAAGAACGATCCGAAGACCCGCGCGTGAAGCAGGCACTGATCAACATTGGAAAGTGCACGGAGAGGCTAAGGAAGGGCGAAGATATCCGCTCAGTCTTCCGTGACCATCACCGGTCCCAAGTGGCTCTGGGTGTCGTGCCGAAGCCCGTGCAGACTCTCATTGCCGAAATCGAACGTCTGGGCGGAGCCGCCAAGGTGCTGGGAGCAGGCGGAAAGACGGGCGGTGGTGGGACGGTGCTCGCGCTCCACAAGAACCCCGATCTGATTCTGCCGGTGATCCGGAAAAATGCACGGAGTTTTTTGCCCCTTCTCCTGACGAAATGACCACCGCCCGCTCTACGCCCAACATCGCCTTCATCAAGTACTGGGGCAACCGCAATGATGGGCTCCGGCTGCCCATGGCCCCCTCCCTCTCGATGACTCTGGACCGTCCGACGGTGGAAATCACCGTGGAAGAGGCAGATGCGTTTGCGGTCCGATCGTTCCTCGTCGATGGTTCGGAAAAAACACTGAAAGAGAAGGATACTGATCGCTTTCGGAAAGTCCTTTCACTTATGCAGAGATATATTGCAACGCTCAACGCGGCAGCTGGGATTCGCGAATCCCAGCTTCAAGAAAACGTTTCCATTACCGTCCGCTCGCACATCCCGCCTGCCATCGGTCTTGCCTCGTCCGCTGCCGTCTTCAGTTGCCTCGCAAAAGCGATTGCCGGATTCATTCAGGATAAAAAGAAGCTCACGAATACACAGGCGAGCGTGTTGGCACGACTCGGATCAGGCTCGGCGGCACGGAGCATCTTCGGTGGATTTTCGACGCTTGAGGAGGGAAACGGAATGGAGCTTGGAAGCTCTTGGAGCGTACAGATCGCTGACGAACATCACTGGCTGCTCCATGACATCGTCATCATCCCCGCGATGGAAGAGAAGAAAGTTGGCTCCACGGAAGGCCATGCTTTGGCTTCTACAAGCCCTTTCTATGTCGAGCGCGTCCGGTCCATCCGCACACATCGTCAGCGGGAGTGCATCGAAGCGATCCGGAACAAAGATTTCGAAGCGCTCCAGTGCGTGACCGAAGAAGACTGCCTCGATATGCATCACGTGATGGAAACATCCACTCCTCCGCTGCACTATCTCAATGACGAAACACGCAGAATCGTGAATGCTACAAAAGAATTACGGACGAAAGAACACATCCCCGTGCTCTTCACCATGGATGCGGGACCAACAGTCCACCTCGTGTGTCCAGAAGAGGGCAAAAATGCAGTTCTCTCTTTTGCCCATGCACAGAAAGGATGCACGATCTTCGAAACAAAAGTGGGACCGGGTGCTATTCTCCTCGCGTAAACCCTACCCCTACCCCTCATCCTAACCCTATCGTGGATCTCCGCACCCTTCCCTCCGGCCTGAACCCCGAACAGCGCTGTAATGAACGGCGTCAGCGCGTTGAGACGGAAACACATGTGGATCTCGCGAACCTTCAAACGGACGAAGCACGCATCGGCCAGGCCGATGAGAAGAACTGCGAGCAGATGATCGGTGCCGTGCCGCTGCCCGTCGGGATCGCCGGACCACTCACTGTCACGTTCAGCTCCGGTGAAAAATCCGAAGTCTTCCTCCCGCTCGCCACAACGGAAGCTGCACTCGTCGCGAGCGTGAACCGCGGATGCAAAGTTCTTTCGACCATCGGGGGTGCGGCAGTGCAATCCATCTATCACGGCATGTCCCGATCAATCGTCCTGAAGCCAAAAAATGAGAAAATACATTCGTACACCAACCTCCGCAGGAGGTTGCCCGCCGAAGATCCGCCGAAGGCGAACGAAGGCGGATTTTCACACGCAGACCTCCTGTCTACGGTTGGCAAGCCAACGCTTGCAGATGCAATCGCATCACTGGAAAAAGATTGGAAACGTATCGGTGAGGCAACGAGCGGACATCTCAAAATTCTCCGTTACGACCTCGACGAATCCGATGGCTACACATTTCTCACAATTTCCTGCAACACATCGGAAGCGATGGGCATGAATATGACGACCATTGCCGCACAGGCCATTGGCGACTTCCTCGCGCAGGAACTGGATGCGGAACTCATCACAATCGCGGCGAATGTGGACAGCGACAAAAAACCGAGTAAGCGCACGCACGATCGCGGCCGCGGATACGAGGTCACCGCGAGTGCCGTGGTCCCCTCTTCTGTCATCGCGGAAGTTCTGAAGACGACGCCCGAAAAACTCCTCGCAGTTGCGGATGCCAAACTCCGCGTGGGATCGAAGATCGCCGGAGCCATCGGAAGTAATTTGCATGCCGCCAATGTGATTGCGGCTCTCTATCTGGCAACGGGACAGGACGCCGCTCACGTGGTGGAAGGATCACTGGCGGATACGACGGTCGAGGCGGACTTCGGACTTAGGGAATCGGACTTAGGGAAACAAACAACCCGAGGTCCGAAATCCTCTGTCCGAGGTCCTCTTCCTTCCAGAATTCGCATTACTACCCGTCTCCCCGCCCTCCTCGTCGGTGTGCGCGGCGGCGGTACGGCACTGCCCGCACAAAATCAGTGCCTTTCGCTCATCTTAAAACCGCAACGCGGGATGCTTCCCGCGCTGCGGCCCACTCAACAACTTGCGGAAACCATTGGCGCTGCAGTGCTTGCCGGAGAACTAAGCCTATTGGCGGCACAAGCCACGCAAACACTTGCATCTTCGCACAAAAAACTGGCGCGGTGAGAGGGTGGTTCTATTGCGAGACGGAACGGGTAAAATGGCTTTTTTAAGAGCAAAAAACGTCATGAGCGCAAATATTCCAGCGCGGGAAGCTTCCCGCGCTGGAATAGGGCAGGAATGATAGATACCCATGACACAGCGGCACCCTATTCAGAACGGACAAATGATGCTTGTAACAACGAACACATGTAACCGCATGCAAATCTTTGCGGATCCCGCTTGCGCCCGCCAAGTCATCGACAGTCTGTATCGTGCACAATTGCTTCATCCGTTCTTCCTCTATGGATTTGTCGTCATGCCTGATCACTGCCACATGCTGCTCCGTGTACCGGAAAACAGTTCCATCTCAAAGATGATGTATTGCTTTAAACGATCTGTGTGCTTTGAGGTGGGAAAACCAGTCTGGCAACGACGATTCCATATTCGTCTTATCGACAATGCGTGGGAAGCTCTGCGTTACATCCACCTGAACCCAGTACGACAAGGCATCTGCGAAGCGCCAGTGGATTATCCATGGTCATCCGCTTCTGGACGATGGGATATCACTGATCTTTCAGAATGGTGATACAACCCAGCGCACGAAGCTTCGTGCGCTGGGTTTCTGTGGCATACTGGCTCCGTGCAGCTCACCTGCCGCAACCCCTGGTGCCAGCAACCCTTCGAAGTCACGGATTCGGACCTCGCGTTCTACGAAAAAGTCTCGCCGGTGTTCAACGGGAAAAAGGCGCTTATCCCGCCACCGACGTTATGTCCGCCTTGCCGCAAGCAGCGTCGTCTCATGCATCAGAACATGTACACGCTCTGCAGGCGCCCGTGCAGTATGACGGGAAAAGAAATGATGTCCCGCTACCCCGCCGACACGCCCTTTCCTGTCTTCCATGCAAATGTATGGTGGTCGGATGCATGGGATCCTCTCTCGTATGGACGTGACTTTGACTTCTCCCGCCCATTCTTCCCGCAGTTTCTCGACCTTCGAAACGTCGTACCGCAGGCGAACATCACAACGACCTATGACACCCTGGAAAATTCTGACTACATCAATTACGCAAGCTATCTGAAGAACTGCTACCTCGTGTTTCACACCTCGTTTTGCGAGGATTGTCTCTACAGTGTCGGACTGAAGCGGTCGAAAAATGTGGTGGATAGTCTGTACACCTACGACTCGGAACTCTGCTATGAATGCACGAATTGCTGGAACTGCTTCAGCGTGCATTTCTCAGAGAATTGCCGCAACTGCAGCGATTCCTGGTTTTTGCGCGGATGTACCGGATGCAGCGAGTGCTTCGCCTGCACGAACCTTGCGAACAAACAGCATTGTTTCTTTAACAAACAACTGAGCAAAGATGACTGCAAGCATGCGCGCGACGCTTTTCACTCCGGAAACTGGAAGGCACTGAAAGCCATGCGGGAAAAAACGAAAAAGGAATTCAGCAGAACAATCGTACGGGCAACGCAGGGCCACCAGAACGAAAACGTCAGCGGAGACCAGCTGTACTCGTGCCAGAACGTGCACGACTCTTTTCACGTCGAACAAGCGCGTGATTGCCGCTTCTGCGAACGGTTCTACACAAACTGCGAAGATAGCTATGATGTGGACCAGTACGGTCAGAATGCATCACTGCTCTATGAGTGCGAGTGCTGTGGCGTGGATCTCTATGCACTGAACTTCTGCGCGAAAGTGCGTAATGGCTCATCGCGCGCTTCCTACTGCGACCACTGTTACGGCATCCGCGATTGCCTTGGATGCGTCGGCCTGCGCAGTAAACAATTCTGCATCTTCAATAAACAATATTCTGAAGAAGGATATGGCAGATTGGCTTCAAGAATCGCCACGCACATGCAAAAGACCGGCGAGTGGGGGGAGTTCTTTCCCGCGGAACTTTCCACCTTCGGCTACAACGAAACGATCGCTCAGGAATACTTCCCCATGACGAAAGCAGAAGTCGAAAAAAAAGGGTGGCGATGGAAAGATCTCCCCAGAGAGAATGTCACAGTAAAATCGGTCCCTGCATCCAAACTTCCTGACACTATCAGCGACGTTCCGGATGAAATCGTGAACTGGGTCATTGAATGCGAGCGAACCAAGCGTCCGTTCCGCATCACAAAGCAGGAATTAGACTTCTACAGAAGAATCTCATTGCCCATTCCCCGCCTTCACCCCGATGAACGCAGAACGCAGAGAATCGCTGACTGTAATCCTTCTATGTTATGGTCACGCCCCTGCGCGAAGTGTGGTAAGCAGATGGAAACGACATATGCTCCTGAGCGTCCGGAGATCGTCTATTGCGAGGAATGTTATCTGAGGGAAGTGTATTGAACGACCCTAGCGCACGAAGCTTCGTGCGCTAGGGATGCATTCCGAATACTGCTTACTTTCCTCAACACGCGAACCTACACAGGTATACTCAGTGCATCCAATGCCCTCTCCTCACTCCGCCATCGTCGGCTTCGGCATGTACATCCCGAGTAACCGCATCACGGTCGAGGAGATCGCGAAACACTGGGGCAGGGACCCGAAGGAAATCACAAGCGGCCTCGGGGTAAAAGAAAAATCAGTCGCGGGAGCCGATGAAGACAGCTTCACGCTCGCGTTCGAAGCGGGAAAGCAGGCCATCGAAACAGCGGGCATCCGCTCCTCCGAAATCTCTGCCATCTTCGCCGGTTCCGAAAGTCACCCCTACGCGGTCAAACCCACGAGCGGCATGCTGGCCGCCGCCCTCGATCTGCACCCGTTCTCGTTCTGTGCGGATCTGGAGTTTGCCTGCAAGGCCGGCACGGCGGGAGTGCAGATCGTGGATGCCTTCGTCCGGAGCGGACAGATCACCTATGGCATGGCTGTCGGCACGGACAAAGCACAATCGAAGCCCGGCGACGCACTGGAGTACACGGCAGCTGCGGGGGCGGCGGCAATCATCGTCGGACCCGACACATCCGAACATGCCATCTGCCGCATCGAACACACTATCTCCTTCACCACTGACACTCCCGACTTCTGGCGCACCGCAGAAGCCCCCTACCCCGCCCATGCTGGACGCTTCACGGGGGAACCGGGTTATTTTCTACACGTACGTCAGGCACTCACCGGCATTCTCGACGTCACGAAGACGAAACTTTCCGAGATCGATCACGTCGTTCTGCACATGCCCAACGCCAAGTTCCCAGGCAAGATCGCAAAAGAATTCAAAATCTCAAAGGAACAGATGCAAAACGGATTCATCGTCCCGCACATCGGCAACACCTACAGCGCCTGTTCCCTGCTGGGGCTCGTGCACGTGCTGAAGCAGGCCAAGAAACACCAGAAAATCCTGCTCGTGTCGTACGGTTCGGGCGCGGGGGCCGACGCCTTCCTCTTCGAAATGCTCCGGGATGGCCCCACCCTGCCCGCAGACGAGCGCCCCCTCCACTATATTTCCTACGGGGAATACCGGAAGAGTACGGAAAGAGAAGGTACCCGAAGCGTTGGCTGACGAAGGAGGAGTACAAAGAAGTCAAAGAGAACAAGGAACGCGATAGACAATGGTTCCCGAGAATAAGGAGCATTATCGTTGTACTCCTTGTATTCCTCGTCTTCCTTGTACTCCTTGTACTCTTCGTATTCCTTGTACTCTTCGTCCTAAAGTGTTCCATCGCCCTTTCTCATCGGGTACACTCTCACTCGTATTCCATGCAAAAGGACATCTCGCTTATTGGAATCGGCCAGACCAGGTTCGGAGAATGGTGGGGCAAGAGCCTCTTCACCCTCGTCGAAGAAGCAGTGGACAGTGCCATCACGTCCGCCCCCTGCTCGGCGCTGGATTTAGACTTCATCATCGTGGCCAACATGCTCGGGGAGGTGGTGAACGGACAGGCGCATCTGGGCGCCATCGCCTCTTCTCTGCTGCCGCACCATCCTCCCGCCATCCGGGTGGAAGCGGCCTGCGCCTCGGGATCGATTGCAGTGCATACCGCCTGCGCGTTACTTGAAAGCGGCAGAGCCGAGACTGTGCTCGTGGTCGGAGCCGAAAAAATGACCGATGCCTCGGGTGATGAAATCACCACCGCACTCATGGGCGCCGCCAACAGCGAGAAAGACGCTCCCTGCGGCCTTTCCTTCCCCGGGCTCTTCGGGCTTGTCACTCGCCGCTACATGCATGAATACGGCCTCACCCGCGAACAGCTGAACCTCGTGAGTGCACGGCACCACAGTAATGCCATCAAAAATCCTTTCGCACAGTTTCGGCAGGAAATGACCCCCGAACAGATCGGTGCAAGTACGCTCGTGGCGGATCCTCTGCGGCTTCTCGACTGCTCGCCGGTGAGTGACGGTGCTGCAGCCTGCATCCTCTCGACCAAGCACCGCTCTCCTATCCGTATCGCCGCCTCCCAGACGAGCACCGATACCGTGAGCATTACCGACCGGCCCACGCTCACCTCCTTTGCCGCGACCAAAGATGCCATGGAACGCGCACTGGATGAAGCGAATATTTCGAACAGCGATATCGCGCATGTGGAACTGCACGACTGTTTCTCGATCGCCGCGCTCATCGCGCTGGAAGACATGGGGTTCGCGGATCCGGGCGAGGGAATCCGGTGGTACGAGAAACAGCAAGCCATGACGGTGAATGCCAGTGGAGGATTGAAAGCCTGCGGTCACCCGGTCGCGGCGACGGGTATCAAACAGATCATCGATATCAGTAAACAACTGCAGGCATCCGGCAAGCGTTTCGGCCTCGCCCACAATTTCGGCGGTGTCGGTGCCACCTGCTGCGTGCACATTCTTCAGCACTCCACTCCATAATCATGCGAACCCCTGACTCTCCCGCCGTCGCAGCACGGGCTCTGGCCCGCCAAAAAAACCGCCTGCTCCCGGGCACACTGCTTTCGTTCACGACCGTCACCCATCCTCCCAAGGGATTTCCGGATCGTCCCCGCTTGATCGGGCTCATCGAGCTCAGTGATGGACAACGCGTCCTCGGAGTACTCACCGGGAGCATTGAACCAAAAATAGATCAGGTAGTGATTCCCCGCATGCACCTGAGCCGTGTGAATGCAGAGGGCTTACGGCTCTACGAAATCGCTTACGAACTCACGGAGCGCGTGCGCGAACCGGAATCGGAAACAAAGACATTCCCCGGCTACATCCTCGCGCTCACCGGCCCTTCGGGCGTGGGCAAGACCACGGTCTCGCTGCTGCTCACAAAAATGCTCAGCGATTTCACAGCCAAAGTGCCCATCGTCACGAGCCGTGCCCCGAAGATCGGTGATGATCAGGAATATGACTACGTGACGGTGAAAGAATTCGAGCAATTGGAACAAAGCGGTTCGTTGGTCGCATGGACGCATCTGTCGTCTGACTCGGAACAACGATCCTACGGATATCGCAAAGCAGACATTCTGGAAATCTGGGAGCAGGGCAAGCTGCCGGTCGTGGTAACGGAAATGCAGCTCTTGCAGGGACTCGCCGCGCATTTCGGCCGCCGCTCCATCCTCTCGTTTGGCCTGTTGCCACCCGGTTCGAGCAAGCGCGCAATGCTCAGCCACCTGCTGCACCGCATGCGGGCCCGCGGTCGCGAGACGGATGCACAAATCGAAGAGCGTCTCAGTAATGCACAGGCGGATCTGGACTATTTCACACGTGCCGCAGACTTGTTCGATCACATTCTTGTCAACGAAGACTTGGACACAGTTCTGCAGGTCATCAAGGGACATGTTTTAGAGCTTGAGAAAGCCTAGATACTCTCGCAACCTTTTGAGGATAACGACAAGGCCTCCTGCATTCAGCCTCGATGGTATTTATGGTATAATCATAAGATTTCGCTTGTGCGTGAACATACAAAAAAATAATGCCCATTCACTCGCTCATGTTCGGCTGGGAATACCCCCCGCGTCACCTGGGGGGACTCGGCGTGGCCTGCCAGGGACTCGTGCGCGGACTCGTCAATCAGAACGTGAAGGTGACACTCGTCCTGCCGTTCGCAGCGGACGGATCGAAAGACAATATTGATACGCTCTGCCCGCAGGAAGAACACATGCAGAAAATCCGTGTCGCAAGTCTGCTGCTGCCCTACGACTCGCCCGAGCTCTATGCGCAGCGCATTCAATCGATTCCGAATGAAACGGCACAGATCTACGGCGAAAACCTCGGGAGTGCGGTCCACGTATTCACCGAAACAAGCGTTGAAATGACCAAACACCTCCGGCCGGACATCGTGCACGCGCATGATTGGATGACCTACGAGGCAGGACTCCGTTCTGCGCATCATCACAACAAACCCCTGGTCGCACACATCCACGCCACGGAGCTGGATCGCACGCATTTCCATCCGAATGAGTGGATCTACGGACGCGAGCGGTGGGGATTCGAACAGGCGGATCACATCATTGCTGTCAGCAACTACACGAAAAATATTCTCGTGCACCATTACGGAATCCATCCGGACAAAATCTCCGTCGTGCACAATGGCAGCAGTGAGCAACCAATCCAACATCCTACCCCCTACCCCCTCGCTCATCATCGCCACCCCATGGTGCTCTTTCTCGGACGCCTCACGATTCAAAAGGGTCCGATGCACTTTCTCGAAATGGCATCCATGGTGCACCGGTACGATCCGAACGTGCAATTCGTCGTCGCGGGAGGCGGCCACATGCTCCCCTCTCTCGTAAATCAGGCAGTCAAACTCGGACTGCAGGATTGCATCATCTTCGCGGGGAAAGTGACGAGTGATGAAGCGCAAAAACTCTACGCACAGGCAAGCTGTTTCGTGATGCCCTCGCTCTCGGAACCCTTCGGACTCGTGGCACTGGAAGCGATCGCACAGGGAACGCCCGTCATTCTGAGCAAGCAATCCGGCGCGAGCGAAGTGATAGGACACGCATTCAAAGTGGACTTCTGGGATACCGAAAAAATGGCGGACTGCGTGCTCACGATCCTCCGCGAAACATCCCTCGCCTCCCAACTCACATCCGAAGCCCCGCGCGTGCTGCAACGTCTGACGTGGGAGAACCAGGCGAACAAAGTCGTCTCGATTTACAAAAACCTCCTCCATACCTAATCCCCCTACGCCCTAATCCTAACCCCTAACCCTCAATAAAATGCCTCCCCGCATCTGTCTCTACTTCCAAGTCCATCAGCCCTACCGGCTCCGCGATCTGCGCATCACGGAAATCGGTAAAGGCAAAACCATGGACTACTTCGATCATGACAAGAACCGCTCGGTCTTCCGCAAGGTTGCCGAGAAGTGCTACCTGCCGGCCAACAGCCTGATGCTTTCGCTTTTGGAGCAGTACCCGGATTTCGCCGTTGCCTACTCCCTCTCGGGCGTCTTTCTGGATCAATGTGAGGAGTACGGACCGGATGTCTTGGAGAGCTTCCAGAGCCTCGCCAAAACAGGCAGGGTGGAATTCCTCGCCGAGACGTACTACCACTCGCTCTCTTCCATTCAGGATACGGAGGAATTCTGCGAGCAGACCGCACTGCACATCCGCAAGATCGAGGATCTGTTCGGCATGACTCCGACCGTTTTCCGGAATACGGAGCTGATTTACTCGAATGAATTGGCACAGACAGTGCGGCTGATGGGATTCAAAGGCATCCTCGCCGAAGGGACCGACCACTTGCTCCAAGGCAGAAGTGCGAATCTGCCGTATACGCCTCCGCGGTTCAGGCTCCCGCACTGCAAAGAAATGCTCATCGCCCGTCACCGCCCCTTCAAGAAGCGATCGGAGAATATCGCCGTGCTGCTCAAGAACTATCGCCTCAGTGATGATGTGGCTTTCCGCTTCTCGGACAAAAGCTGGGTGGGCTTCCCGCTCCATGCAGAAACTTTCACCGACTGGCTGCTCGGCGGCGGCGGACACAGCGTGAACCTGTTCATGGATTACGAAACCTTCGGCGAACACCAGTGGGAAGACACCGGCATCTTTGAATTCCTGCGTACCCTCCCCCACATCTGGCAGGAACGCGGCGTGCAATGCGCCACGCCCTCGCAGGTCATCGATGCATGGGAACAGAGCACATCACCAGTGTATAACGCACACAACGTAATCTCGTGGGCCGACACCGAGCGCGATCTCTCGGCGTGGCAGGGCAATCAGATCCAAACCTCCGCGCTCAAGGCCATTCATGCTCTGGGACCGCTGGTGAAAGCGACGGGCAACCCCGATCTCATCCGCACGTGGCGCAAATTGCAGACATCCGACCACTTCTACTACATGTGCACCAAGTACTGGAACGACGGCGACGTGCACAAGTACTTCAGCCCCTACGACTCGCCCTACGAAGCCTATCGCCGCTACAGCCATGCGCTGTGCGATTTGAAATCTCGCGTGGAACCCGTAAGGGCGTCTCGGCGGGACGCCTCAAGCAAAAAACGTAAAGACGCACCGGCGGTGCGTCTCAACAAAACAACACACAGCAACCGCCATCCAAAAGCTAAAAGCTAAAAGCTACCAGCTATCAGCTTCTTCCCTTCGCTCTCCCCTTCTTCATTCCTCCCTCCAAGAAATGCCCCGCTCTCTCGTCATCGGCAACGGACAGGTGCTCGCCGCATTCGATGAACGGCTGCAGATGCGCGATCTGTACTTTCCCCATGTGGGTATGGAGGATCATACGGGTTACGGCAACGTGCACCGCACAGGCATCTTTGTGGAGGGAAAAGGATTCGCGTGGTTCTCGGACCCCTCGTGGTCGGTCGAACCGCGGTACCGCATGGATTCTCTCGTGGGCGAATCGAAACTCAGAAACGAGCATCTGGGTATCGAGCTCATCGCCGAGGATTACGTCCACCCGTTCTACAACTTCCTCATCCGCAACTTCCGCATCCGGAGTCTGGACGGAAGCTCAAAGAAAATCCGCGTCTTCTTCCATCACAACCTGTTCATCTACGGCGACAAACAGAAGGATACCGCCTTCTACGAACCGTTCACGAACACCGTCATTCACTACCGCCAGACGCGCTACTTTCTCATCGGCGGCGAGACGAGTGATCCGGATGCGTGCGTCACCGGACGCGTGGGAACGGGAGAGTACCAGTCGGTGCTCCGCAGCAAAGAGCGGCTGGTCACCTGCGGCATCGGCAGTTACAGCATCGGAAAAGCAAACTATCAGGGCTTCGAAGGAACATGGCGCGATGCCGAAGACGGCGTCCTCAGCAACACAACCATTGATCAGGGCTCGGTGGATTCGACGGTGGGCATTCATGCCATCGTGCCCCCGAACCGGGAAACCACCGTCACGATGTGGCTCTGTATGGGGAAAAATCTCGAGGAGGTGGTGAACCTGCACCAGATCGTTGCGACGGAGGGTCAGCAGCGGCTGCAGAGTAACTGCCACAACTACTGGAAGAGTCTCGTGCACATGGCACAGCAATCTTTCGGGAGCCTGAGCGAAAGAATCGTGGATCTCTACCGCAGGAGTCTGCTCCTGATCCGCCTGCACGCGGACAACGCCGGCGGCATCGTGGCAGCGGCCGATGCGGATATCATGGCATTCAACCGCGACACCTACACCTACGTGTGGCCGCGGGACGGCGCATTCATTTCGCTCGCGCTGGATCAGGCACACCTGCACGAGGTGACGCGTCGCTTCTTCGAATTCTGCGCGCGTGTGCAGACACCCGACGGCTACCTGTTGCACAAGTACAACCCCGACGGCTCACTGGGCTCCTCGTGGCACCCGTGGTACCGCGACCAAGAAGCGCAGATGCCCATTCAGGAGGATGAAACCGCCCTCGTGATCTATGCGCTGTGGAAACACTTCGAACGTGTGCAGGATTTCGAATTCCTGCAGGAGATGTATGAGAAATTCGTGAAGAAAGCAGGCCAGTTCCTTACGGAATTCCGCGAGAAGTCGACGGGGCTGCCCTTCCCCAGCTACGACCCGTGGGAGGAACACCGCGGCATTTTCACCTACACGGTCGCAACCGTGGCAGCCGGCCTGCACGCGGCGGCGCAGATCTGCCAGATCCTCGGCCACCACACACACTCCGAACGGTTTCATACCGCTGCGGACGAAACGCGGCAGGCACTGCACTTTCACCTCTACGACGAGAAGGAGAAACGCTTCATGAAGATGATCCGCCGCAAGGACGGACGCACGGTCGAACGGGACCTCACGATCGACGCGAGCATTTCTGCGATTTGGAAACTCAACGTGCTCCCGGCAGGCGACCCGCGCGTCGTCTCGACCATGGAACAGATGAAACAAGCGCTCACCGTTCATACACCTATCGGCGGGCTCGCGCGGTTCACGCACGACGTGTACCACGCCAAAGTACCCCTCACGTCCGAAATCCCGGGCAATCCGTGGATCATCACGACGCTCTGGGAAGCGCAGTGGCGCATCGCGCAGGCCAAGACCTTAGATGACCTCAAACCGGCAAAGCAGGCTCTCGAATGGGCGGCGGACCGTGCTTCCCACACGGGCATTCTCCCGGAGCAGGTGCACCCCATGACGGGGGAGCCGCTCTCGGTGGCTCCGCTCGCATGGAGCCACGCGACATTCGTCGAAACGGTGCTTCAGTTTGTGGAGAAAGAACGGGAATTAGCTTGTTAGCTTCTTAGCTTCTTAGGGACATCGTTTCATTTTTTCTCACGTTCGTTTCGCTCACCACTTCCATTCCTAAGAAGCTAAGAAGCTACAACCTAAGAAGCTCCCTGTGCTATGATCCTCCACATGCGCCCGTCTTCGCATTTGTCTCCGCCGCGGCTTCGCACATTCATTCTCTCCTGTTTCGCTTTCTGTTTTCTGATCCCAGCGGCCGGCGCGCAGGCAGCTTCTTCGGCAAGCTCTGTGACATCGGGCAGCGGAACCGTGGATATCTGGACGGTCCGTGCCGAGCGTTCGGCATCATTCGGAACACAATGGGAACCCTTTGCCCTCGTGCACAAAAGCTGGCTCACGAAATGGCAGAAAGCACACGAAAAACTCCTTTCGCACACGGACACCTGCCACCTCAATGTGCGCAGCGCGAATCGCGACACGCTCCTGCCGGTCACTCTGCAGTGCTATCGCGGCCAGCTGAATCTGGAACGAGATGCTCTCACGAACGAGCGGGAAGTGATCAGCCTGTGGCCCGGCATCCCCACTGAATCAAAGACAGCGATGCTCCAGTCCATCGACGCGCTCCTGAGCGCCACCCAGCCGGTCATCGATGCCATTGATGCCAAAGTATTCACAACCCTGGATGCCTTTCAGGACGTACGCACGAATCTGCGCACGCAGTACCGCGCCCCCTACTGGCTGGCCTCTGCGCACTTTCGTGCCGATGCCGCTCTCACATGGTTAGATCACCTGTTGATCTCCCTGCGCACCCTGACGCAGGAAGGAACGCTTGAGACGAAGACGCAGGAAAAAGTCCTTTCCGCCCTCAACTGCTATGCAGCTGCGGAACAACTGCTCGTGACCGCCGGCAAAGCAGAAACACCGGATGCTTCACGCAAGAATTTCTCAGAAGCAGGCACGCTCCTCGCTCCCTGCGCCTCGCTCCTCACGGAAGCACAAGCTCTCGAACCTCATTCTTCTTCATCTTCCCACTAATTTCTATGTTCCAGGATGACAATGACAACAACGGCAAGAAACCGACCCCTCCGCCCGCGTCTCCGCTCCCCGAGGAAGACGATAGCAACTTGGGCGACGACTTTACGAAAGCGGGCGAAGGCAAGGATCTTACGAATGCCGACCAATGACGGTTGCTCTGGATCTCAATCGGGCACTCGATACCGCTCGGAGGGCAGCCCAAACAGGCGCGAAGATCGCTATGAACAAACGGGCATCCCTGGAAAAACTTGTGGTGGAAGCGAAGGAAATTACCGATTACGTCACGGACGTGGACCGCGCCGCACAGGCAGCCATCATCGCCATGATCCGTGACTCCTATCCGGACCACCGCATTCTGGCTGAAGAAGACGGTGCGGAAGGACTGGGTGACCCTTCCTCTCCGTTTCTCTGGATCATCGACCCGCTCGACGGCACCAAGCCTTACGTGCATGGTAAAAACGAGTTCGCCTGCATCATTGCTCTTCAGGAAAACGGCCAGACCGTTCTCGGCGTCATGGAACTGCCCGCAAAGAATGAAAGTTTCTGGGGAACGCGCGGAGGCGGCGCATTCTTCAACGGCAAAGCGATCACGCACCTGCGCCAGACACGCGATCTTGATGATGCGATCCTCTGCACGAATATGGGAGGGAAATCCCGCGGAACGGATAAGATCATGACCTTCACGCATCCCCGCTGCGCCTCACTGCAGAACTACGGCTGTGCAGCCGTCGAGATGGCGGAAATTCTCAAGGGCGGGAATGACGGCGTGTTCTTTGATGGCGTGCATCTGTGGGATGTCGCGCCCGCCAGCTTACTGATTGAAGAGGCCGGAGGCCGCTCCCGCACCGAACTCAAAGATCCCGAAAATCCGAGGGGAGGCGTGCGCTGCGTCGCTTCGACGGCGCCAATTTTTGAAGAGCTTTGTCGATTCGTGTTCAGGTAAACACAAAAACATAACCGGTTCGAAACAAAACAACACAAAAAAATCTCCGGAAACGCGCCGATGTGGCGGCGATAGCGGAGGGGCTCATCGGCGCAGCGCTTTCTTTCGTCCTTTCTTTGTCGCGCCTGACAAAGAAAGGACAAATCAGCCATAGAA
>Ga0247841_10005559_pt1 | contig 20291 bp, 20 predicted proteins | sample LaCruzMarch2015__2_FD_192410 | JGI IMG/M metagenome (GOLD analysis project Ga0247841, IMG submission 192410) | Freshwater microbial communities from meromictic Lake La Cruz, Castile-La Mancha, Spain - LaCruzMarch2015_18m | ecosystem: Environmental > Aquatic > Freshwater > Lake | place: Spain... | reverse complement strand
TTTGCTATGGGTACACAATATTAAAAAGGAGGAAGTATGAAGAATTTTATTTTTATTTGCCTAATTGCTCTTTCTGCTCTATTTGCTTTGACATTACCGGCTAATGCTCAGAATTTAAACATCGCTTACGTTGATCTTCAGAGGGTTATGCTTGAATCTGACAAAGGCAAGGAAGCAAAAAATTCACTGACAGGCGAAGCCGAGAGGTTAAAGAAGTTATTGGACAGCAAACAGGAAGAGTTACAAAAAATGAAGGATGTAATAGAGCGGCAGAGCGCCACAATTACCCCGGATGCAAGGGCCGGAAAAGAGAAAGATTATCAGAATAAACTGAAAGATTATCAGCGATTGGCCAATGATTACCAGACTGAACTGCAGCAAAAAGATGGAGAGTTTACCCAGGTAATATTAAAAGATGTTGAACAGGTAATTAAAACCATAGGAGAAAAAGATAAACATACCCTTATTCTCGAAAAAAGTCAGGCAGGCATACTCTTTGCAAGCCCTTCAATTGATATAACGAATAAGGTAATTGCTCAATATAATGATTTCGTGAAAAAGAAGCCAGCTACTAAAAAATGATTACGTTAAAAGATATTGCTGAAAAAGTAGGGGGCTGTTTAGCAGGTGACGGGAATATTGCCATAACGCGTATTTCAGGTATTAATGAAGCGCAGGAGGGTGATATAACATTTCTATCCCAGAAAAGTTTCAGAAAACATATAAAAGACACAAAGGCATCGGCCATTATTGTAGGTGAGGATATAAATCCTGATGATTATTCCGATATAAACCTTATCATTGCAAAAAATCCTGGACTCGCATATGCCAGGGCAGCACAGATTTTTCATAAAGGATATCCTGAAGAGAAGGGAATAAGCCCTTTAGCTTCTGTTTCAAAGGGCGCAGGAGTGTCAGAGACGGCAAGCGTATACCCGTATGTATATATCGGCAATGGGGCGATAGTCCAAAACAATGCTATTCTCTATCCGTTTGTTCATGTAGGTGAAAATGCGGTAATAGGAGAAGGCACGATAATATATCCTCATGTTACGATATACGATGGGGTGATAATAGGTAAAAATGTAATCATTCACAGTGGTGCAGTGTTGGGAAGCGACGGGTTTGGCTATGTCTGGGATGGATCGAAACATGTGAAGATCCCCCAACTCGGAATTGTAGAAATAGAGGATGAAGTGGAGATTGGAGCGAACGTAACGATTGACAGAGCTTCTCTTGGAAGAACTATCATTAAAAAAGGCACAAAAATTGATAACCTTGTTCAGATTGCGCATAACGTGTCCATTGGTGAAAATTCTATCATCGTGGCTTTGGTGGGGATTGCAGGAAGTTCCTCTGTGGGTAACAATGTAGTTCTTGCGGGGCGGGTTGGCGTAAAGGATCATGTAAACATCGGAAATAACGTGATGGCAGCGGGAGGAACAGGGATCACCAAGGATGTTCCTGATAATTCTCTTATCTCTGGTACGCCCCATATGCCGCACAAGGAATGGTTAAAGCTCCAAAGCTATCTCAAGAACCTGCCAAAAATGTATGAGAGGATAAAAAAGATAGAAAAAAGACTCAATCCGGAGGCCAGAGATGATTGATATTAATGAAATAATGAAACTTATGCCTCATAGTTACCCCTTTCTCCTTGTAGACAGAATTCTTGAATTCGAACCTGCCAAAAGAATTGTTGGTATAAAAAATGTGACCTTTAACGAGCCTTATTTTACAGGTCATTTTCCGCAAAGACCGATTATGCCCGGTGTACTCATTGTTGAAGCCCTGGCTCAGACAGGAGGGGTTCTTGCATTTAAAAGCTTTCCGGAGAAAAAAGGTCTGGTATTTTTTACGGGCATTGATGGTGCACGTTTCAGGAAACCCGTGATTCCAGGAGATCAGATAAAACTTGTTTTAGAGGTCATAAAACACAGAAGGGAAATATGGGTTTTTGAGGGCAAAGCCTATGTTGACAGCGAAGTTGTTGCCGAAGCGAGAATTATGGCAATGTTAAGACAGGAATAAGGAGAATACATTGATACACCCAACTGCAATCATTCATAAAAATGCGCATGTCGATTCTGATGTCCATATAGGCCCTTATTGCATTATTGAAGAAAAGGTGAAGATCGGAAAGGGAACAAAAATCCTTGGACACGTTGTTATCCAGGATGGCACCGAGATTGGCGAAAACTGCACAATCAGCTCTTTCGCGTGTATCGGCAGTCCGCCGCAGGACCTCACATACAAGGGCGAAGACACTACAGTCGTGATAGGGCATAACAACATTATAAAAGAATATGTGACAATTAACAGGGGGACACCGCACGATAGCGGTGCAACTAAAGTGGGAAACAACAACTTTATCATGGCATATGCCCATATTGCCCATGACTGTGTTGTGGGGAATAATATCATTATGGCAAATTGCGCAACGCTTGCCGGACATGTGGAGGTGGATGACTTTGTTATTTTTGGCGGTCTCTGCGCAGTACACCAGTTTTGTAAAATCGGGAAATATGCCTTCATAAGCGGACTTACAGGTGTTCCAAAAGATATACCCCCCTATATAATAGCTGCCGGGAGCAGGGCTAAGCCTTATGGACTGAACGTTGTGGGCCTTGAGAGGCATAATTTTTCGAAGGATGAGATCTTAAAATTAAAAAAGGCATACAGGCTTCTCTTCAGATCGTCTTTGCCGCTCAGTACATCACTTAAAATAATTCAGGAAGAATTAGACGGTGACAAAATTAAAGAATTGATAGATTTCATTAATAGCTCTAAGAGGGGAATATGTCGTTGAAAATAGCCCTTATCGGCGCTGGTCATATGGGCAGGATACACCTTGGAAAACTGATTGATTTCGGAGATGTTGAGGTCGGAGGGGTTGTTGATGTTGACAGGAATACGTTAAACAGCATAGTCGAAAAACATCAAGTACCAATATTTACAGACTATAGAGATATTCCTGATGGTATGGCCGGGGTTGTCATATCAAGCTCAACCGGGACACACTACGAAGTTGCAAAATATTTCCTTGAAAAAGGCGTCCATGTTTTTATTGAAAAGCCGATAACATCGGAAATAGGCGAGGGAGAAGAGCTTGTTGAACTTGCAGACAGACAGGGATTAACCCTGCAGATTGGTCATCTGGAGAGATTTAACCCGGCGTACAAGGAGGCAATAGCTCACATTGAAAAACCATTGTTTATCGAAGCCCGAAGAATGAGTAATTTCACCGGCAGGTCCACGGATATTGATGTAGTGTTGGATCTGATGATTCACGACATTGATTTGACACTTTCTATAGTGAAAGAAGATGTAACGGAAATAAGGGCTCATGGCTTAAATTTTGCCTCTGATAGGCTGGATATGGTGAGTGCATGGCTTGAGTTTACAGGGGGTTGCATTGCCTGTATAACTGCGAGCAGGGTATCGGTTAATAAAGAAAGGAACATCACAATATTTGAGAAGAACAAACAATATTTTGTAGACTTGCTGAGTGGCAGATTAACAGGTAAAACCAAAAAACAGGATGGAAGTATCGAGACCATCGAATACGAAGCAGATAAGGTGGATTCTGTAAAAGAAGAATTGTCTGAATTTATTTATTCGATCAGAGGTGATAAAACACCGTGTGCCGGAGGTAAAGAGGGATTAAGGGCCCTTGTCATTGCCGAACAAATCAAAGCATATATTGCCAGAAACAAAGCTTAACGGAGAGCTTAATAAAGAGATAGTCATCATAACCGGTGAGCTTTCTGGTGAAATTCATGCATTTCACCTCATTGATGAATTAAAACATTCTTTTGATTTTCAGTTCAGCGGAATTGGCAGCAGCAAACTCAGAGACACGGGCGTAAATATTGTTTACGATTACAAAAATATATCATTAACCGGCCTGAGTGAAGTATTTTCAAAGCTTCACCACATTCGTGATGCATTCAGCAGAATCAAAAAGCATTTAAGAGAGAGAAAGCCATCGCTGCTAATTCTGGTGGATTTTCCAGGCTTCAACATGAGAATAGCGAGGTTTGCGCATAACCTTGGCATTCCGGTCATCTATTTTATTCCACCCCAGATATGGGCATGGAGAAAGAAGCGGATATATAAAATAAAAAAATATGTGAATAAGGTAATCTGTATTCTCCCTTTTGAGAAAAAAATATATGAAGATTATTCAATTGATGCAGTCTATGCGGGACATCCGTACATGGAAATAGTTAAGCCTTTGCATACGAGAGAGGATTTTTTAAGAATGGCAGGGATTGACGGAAAGGGTCCTGTTTTAACGATTATGCCCGGGAGCAGAGATAATGAGATAGAAAAGCACATGCCCATTCTGATAGATATAGTCGAAGCGATTGATAAAAAGGTTGAAAACCTGAAAATATTGTTGCCTCTGGCTGAAAATATTGACCGGAAGATTATTGAAAAATACCGGAAAGAAAATATAGAGATCACTTATTTAAAGGGCTTGGCATACGATGCTCTCACAAATTCTGACCTAGCTATCATTGCATCAGGCAGTGCAACCCTTGAGGCGGCAATCCTTGGAACGCCAACGATTGTTATATATAAGATATCAGCTTTATCGTATGTCTTTGCGAGACTGCTTGTAAAGATTAACTATATCAGTTTGCCCAATATCATTGCCGGAAAAGAGGTTTTCCCTGAATTTATTCAAACATTCGATGTTGAAAAGATTGCAGAGAAAGCGCTCTATATGTTAAGTAATGGTAAGGAAAAGATAAAAACCGAAATTGATAATATGAAAATAAAACTTGGAAAAGAGAATTCTTATAAGATGGCGGCAAAAACAATAATAGAATTTTTGGAACATACATATGGCACTCTACCTTAGACTTCTTGCATACCTGAAACCTTACTGGCAGAAACTTGTTTTTGCCATGATTTTTATGGCCCTTGTCGCATCCACAAACGGTCTAACTGCATATATCGTAAAACCCGTATTGGACAATATATTTTTCGAAAAAAACGCAGCAATGCTCAGCATAATCCCATTCGGGGTAGTTATACTCTACCTTTTAAAGGGTATTTTTGATTATTTCCAGGCATACCTGATGGGCTTCGTAGGGCAGAAAGTGATTACGGATATACGGGATGAAATTTTTAACGCATTACAGAAACAGCCCCTCGCATACTTCGACAAGACTCCAACGGGTACGATAATTTCGAGAATAATCAATGATGTGACACTGGTGCAAAGTGCTGTATCTGATGCTTTTACGGCGATCCTGAAAGATATCTTTACCATTGTCGGCCTCATATTTGTTATTTTTTACAGGGATTGGAAACTTGCAGCCATTGCCTTTGTTGTCCTGCCTTTTGCGACATACCCTATCGTCAGCTTCGGGAGAAGATTGCGAAGGATAAGTACAAAAACACAAAAAGAGATGGCAAAATTAACCAACTTTTTGCACGAAACCATCACCGGCCAGCGAATTGTCAAGGCATTCTGCATGGAAGAATATGAAAGCAAGAGATTTAAGGAAGAAAACGAAACACTGTTTCGTATTATCTTAAAGCGCTATAAAATACGGGCACTTTCTTCTCCCATAATGGAGGTGCTTGGCGGGATCGCTATAGCCGCCATAATCTGGTATGGAGGCAACGAGGTTATATCCGGCAAGTCAACACCGGGTAATTTTTTCTCCTTCACGGCAGCGCTTTTAATGCTATACGAGCCGATCAAGAGGCTCAACCGGGAGAACCACAACATACAACAGGGACTTGCCGCCAGCCAGAGGGTGTTTGAGGTTATTGACCGCAAACCTGAAATACTTGAACATGAAGATGCAATAAGCCTTGAAAAGGTCAAGGGTGTTATTGATTTTAAAGATGTATTTTTTAAGTACGATGACAAGATGGTGTTGAATAACATAAATTTGAAAATTAACCAGAACGAAATCCTTGCTATTGTGGGAGAAAGCGGGGTAGGGAAGACGACTCTGGCAAATCTTATTCCCCGTTTCTATGATGTGGCAAGAGGGAGCATAGAGGTTGACAATATCGATATAAGGAATGTAACCCTTAATTCTTTAAGAAGCAATATTGCTCTTGTTACACAGGATGTAATCCTCTTTAATGACACCATTAAGTCCAATATCTGTTATGGTGAGGCTCAGGATATGGAAAAAATCGAAGAGGCGGCCGGAAGGGCGTATGCCCATGATTTTATAATGAAGCTCACCAAACAGTATGATACCGTAGCTGGCGAGAAGGGCATGCGTTTGTCGGGCGGACAAAAACAACGGATAGCAATTGCAAGAGCCCTCTATAAGAATACCCCGATCCTTATCCTTGACGAGGCCACAAGCTCTCTCGATGCAGCTTCAGAGGTGGAGGTGCAGAAGGCCTTTGATAATTTAATGAAGGGCAGGACAACGATTGTCATTGCGCACAGGCTCTCCACCATAATGAATGCGCACAGAATTATTGTCCTCGAAGGAGGAACAATAGTCCAGAACGGAACACACAAGGAATTGATAGAGATAGAAGGACCTTATCAGAAACTGTATGAACTGCAATTCAGAGATACTTCATCAAGAAAGGTGATAAAAATCCCTAAAAAGGTTAAAAATGTTTAAAAAAGCAAAATATATTATTATGTTACAGGTACTTCCCCCGTTAGTCTATGCATTGATAACCTTCATAAAATTGACCACAAAAGTGCGCCATGTACATTACGAAACCGCTTACAGGATGTGGGATGACGGCGACGCATTTATTGTTTGCTTCTGGCATGGAAGACTGCTTATGATGCCTTTTGCAAATAGAAGAGGGAAGGGGAAGGTCTTGATAAGCAGGCACAGGGATGGTGAGTTTATTGCGCGGATCATGACTTATTTCCGTCTTGGATCTATAAGGGGTTCCTACAGAAAAGAAGGAAGCATTTCTTCGCTCCGGGAAATAATATCTGATTTGAAAAATGGTTTTGATGTAGCCATAACACCTGACGGCCCTAAGGGGCCAAAGTATTGTGTAAAGAATGGCATTATAGAACTTGCGAAATTGACGGGAAAATCTATAATGCCCTTAACCTACGGCGCAAGTAAAAAAAAACTTTCAAATCATGGGATAGCTTTATTCTCCCATACCCTTTTTCCAGGGTTGTTTTTCTGTGGGGAGACCCGATATACATAAGCAGGGATGCCTCTCCGGAAGAAACCGAAGCGAAAAGAATAGAGCTTGAAACAACGCTGATACAATTAACAGAAAAAGCAGATGAAATTGCATGTGGAAAATAGCCTATAATATTCTTTTACACATTTTACTGCCGTTTTTTCTCCTGTTTTCGCTGACAAAAAAGAAAATAAGGAGCAATCTTGCTGAACGTTTGTGGTCAAGTACAAATAATGCTGATTTAAAGGGTGCCATCTGGATACACGCAGCCTCTATCGGCGAAGCGATTATTGCCGAAACTGTAGTGAATTATATGCGAAGCAGAAGCGGTTTTGATAATTTCCTCATTACCACAAATACATACTATGCAAGGGACATGCTTCGTAAGAAATTTAATAACAGGATCAGCGTATATTCCCTCCCATTTGATTTAACGTATTCCCTGAAGCACTTTATCGGCAAATCCACCTTCAAGTCCCTGCTCATCGTGGAAACAGAGATATGGCCGAACCTTGTCTGGCAAGCTAAAAAGCGTAATATACCTGTTATCATCATTAATGGAAGAATATCTGATAAAACCTACAATAAGTACCTGTTTTTTTCATTTTTTCTTAAAACCGTTTTTTCTGACATACGCCTTGTCCTTGCTCAATCAGAGGAGCATGCAAAACGTTTTAATGCCTTGGGTATGGATTCAACAAAGGTTATAAATACTGGTAATATTAAATATTATAGAGAGTTAGATATAGTAAATGATAATACACATAAAGAAAATATGATAACATTCGGAAGTATAAAAGAAAAAGAAGTAGACATTATATTTCAGGTTATTGATATATTGAAAAAACGTTTTTCCCGGTTCAGATTTTTTATTGTACCGAGAGAGTTGAATCTTGCAGACATGATTGAAAATGGGCTGGCAAATCGTTTTAATACGATGAGATATTCTGTGTACAAAAAATCATCCGTTGAGGCAGTTCGAGCCGTTGAGGCAGTAGTAGTCGACACTGTTGGAGATTTGCTTGATGTGTACAAGAAGAGCATTGTTGCATTTGTTGGCGGGAGTCTTGCTCCGTATGGGGGACAGAACATCCTTGAACCGTTATTCTTCGGCACCCCTGTTCTTTTTGGCCCTTACATGGAAAACTTCAGAGATATCGCCGGCACTATACTGGAGAACGGGGCAGGAATTATGGTTAACAACGCCGAAGAACTTTCTGATAAAATCAGTTTGCTCATTGAAAATGATGAATTGAGGGAAAGAATGGGAGAACAGGGACGCAGGATAATAGGGACGCAAAAAGAGGTTATGGAAAGGGCTATTGACATCATTACGGCAACACTTGAACAAGGGTAGAAGCCAATAAGCAGTTAAGAGGTTATAATGGAAGAATTTACTCAACTGGTTGAACTTATGGCAACGCTCCGCGGAGAAAAAGGTTGCTCATGGGATAAAAAACAGACAACTAAAGCGTTTAAAACGTTTCTATTAGAGGAAGTATATGAATTAATCGATGCCATAGAAAAGGACGATTATAAGGCGTTAAAAGAAGAACTGGGCGACCTTTTGTTTCATATTGTCTTTATCTCCCAGATTTGCAAAGATGAGAAACAGTTTGATATTAAGGAAGTTGTTAGTTTGGTATACATGAAGATGCATAAACGCCACCCTCATGTGTTTATGGATGCGCCCTCCGACAAACCGATTGAGAAAAAATGGGAAGAAATCAAAAAGAATGAAAAAGAAAATTATTCACTGCTGTCCAATATCCCATCTGCAATGCCTGCCTTGCTAAGGGCTTATATTATTTCAAGAAGGGCTGCACATGCCGGTTTTGATTGGGAAAACGTTGATGGCATTTATGAAAAAATGTCGGAAGAAATAGAAGAACTGAAGAGGGCAGGGCAATCAGGCGATGCCGGGCCAATAAAGGAAGAAATAGGCGATCTTCTTTTTACAGCGGTTAATATGGCGAGATTCTATAATGTAGATCCTGAAGATGCATTGAGACTGACGTGCGACAAATTTATCAGACGCTTCAGTTATATTGAGTCGAAAATTGAACTAAAAACATCGTCACTTTCCGAAATGGATAGTTTGTGGAACGAAATAAAAATTATTGAAAAAGAGGGGGGTTGATCCCCCCTCTTTTAATCTGCCTTCATAACGTCAGCTGCCTGAGGACCTTTTGGCCCTTTGGTGATTTCAAATTTGACCTTTTCACCGGTTTTGAGTGTTTTAAATCCATCCTGCTTAATTGCTGAAAAATGAACAAATACATCTTCCCCATTGTCCTGCTCAATAAACCCATACCCCTTTGCATCGTTAAACCATTTTACCTTACCTACTGCCATACCACGTGACTCCTTTCATTAAATATTAAAGCGAATCTGCAAGACGCTTTAGAGGGTATATTATGATTATTCATAAATACTGTCAAGCCAAATTTAATGCCTTTGTAAAAAGTGTTTCCTATTGTCATTGCGAGGGGCGAAACGATGCGGCAATCCAATCATATTAAAGTGTTATGTGAAGCGAGATTGCTTCACTCTGTTCGCAATGACTGCAAGCTGGACTTTTTATGATTGCATCAAATATGTATATCCGGAAAGTTATCAACGATGTTTCGCTACCCCTATTTGCCGGCACAGGTGTGCTATCGGGCACACGCTGCATTTCGGCGAGACAGGGTTGCATATATTTTTGCCGAATGTAACAAGAAGGGTGTTGTAAATAATCCAGTATTTTTTGGGCAGCACCTCTCTGAGAGACGTCTCTGTTTCATGAGGATGTTTTGTTTTTACGATTCCCAGCCTGTTTGATATTCTGTGCACATGGGTATCCACGCATATTCCAGGTTTTCCGTAGCCTTCTGTAATGACAAGATTGGCTGTTTTTCGTCCTATGCCTTTAATTTTCAACAGTTCATCTATTGAATCAGGAACCCTTCCGTGATAGTTTTCAATAATAATATGGGATACATCCCTGAGGGTTATGGATTTATTTCGATAGAATCCAACCGGATAAATCAACTCCTGCAGTTTATCAATTGGAATTTTCAGAATATCTTCCGGTGTTTTTGCTTCTTTTGTAAGCCTCTCCATTGCTTTTTCAGTCGTTTCATCTTTTGTCCTTAGGCTTAACAGTGTGCCTACCAGAATAAGAAAAGGGTTCCTGTTTTCTCTTTGTGAAATTTTTGTAACGGCTGGAACCTCGTCTTTGAAAGTACTTTGCAGCGTCTCGACCATTTCTTTAAAAGGAAAGGGGAAAGATAGTTTTAAGTTTTGAGTTTTAAGATTTAAGTTATGAATTAGTGAACCATCCTTTCCGTGCGCTCCACGCTCCACGCTATTGTTATCAGCCTGCCTTTCACCTTTTACCTTTTCCCTTCAGCCATCAGCTTATCTATCCATCCCATCATATGCTCCGCGTGTGAGCCTTTCCAATAGACCTTCCTGCACGAGGGGCAGGCCTTAAATTTGTCATAACTGTGGAGCACGTATTCAGGCACGAATTGTTCAATGTCGATTTTTTTTACATTATCGAGGGGCATATTGCACCTTATGCACCGGCTCATCAGCATATCTTTATGAATAAAGGGTTTGATCAGGTCTCGAATCTCCCTTAGCTGCCCCTCAACGTGCTCTGATGTTATGCTGATACATGCATCATACGGCACACTTCCAATCGATCTCCGTGTAAGAAAAATGGGTTTTTCAGGTTCGTTTTCACAGGATTTTAAATACTCGATGTTGTGAATGTAAGGTGCGTCTATACCGAGCATCCTCAGGTATCTTGCGAGTTTGCCGAGCATTGCATCGCATACAAGTTTCATCTTGCAACTAATGATTTTGTTGTCTTTTTAGCCTGTTTTATTATCTCTTCTTCCCCCGGGACGTATCTGTTTTCCATGAGGACTTTGCCCATACAGATCACTGTGTCGACAATATATCCGTTCGATGCATAAACGATGTCTGAATAAATATCAAGTCCCGGATTGAGTTCGGGGCGACTTAAATCTATAAGGATGATATCGGGGCTGTTTCCTATCTTTATCTCCCATTCAGGCAGGAAGAATATGCTTGCAGCGGTTTTAGTGGCAAGATCGAATGTTTCTCTTGCAGGCAGCATTGTCGGGTTGTTTGTGGAAAATTTTGCAAGAAGCGATGCGTATTTCATCGTTTCGATGATATCAAGATGATTATTTGATGCACATCCATCTGTACCGAAACAAAAGGGTATATTAAGCCTGTTTTTTACGAGGTGGTGGGGAAAAATCTTGCCTACAGAGAGTTTCAGGTTGGATACAGGGACGTGAACCAGCTTTGCGTTATTGTTTTTCAATATTATACAGTCGTTTTCATCAAGCCAGCAACCATGACAGCCGATGAACCTCTCCGAGAGAATGCCGGTAGAGTTGAGAAATTCCGTTGGAGAAAGTCCATATTTTTCCTGAGAAAATTTTGTTTCTTCTCCTGTTTCGGAAAGATGCATATGTATAAGGATATTATGTTTTTCTGAAAAATCGCGCATCCACTGAAGACTTTCCCTGCATACGGTATAAACGGCATGGGGGCCGAAGGTGAACGTAACGTATGGTTTGTATTTTTCGGATAATTCGAATAGTTTCAGATTAAGTTCAATCTGCTCTTCGCCTTTGTTTTTATCAAACATGTCAATAAAAACAGCGCTTATAAAGCCCCGCACGCCCATATCGCACACAGCCTTTGCCGTAGCCTCCCAGAACCAGTACATGTCGTTAAATACCGTTATCCCGTTTTTAATCATTTCAAGACAGGCAAACTTTGATCCCCAGTAAATATCTTCTTCGGTTAATTTGGCTTCAAGCGGCCATATTTTGTCTTCGAGCCATGCCTTGAGGGGCATATCATCAGCATAACCCCTGAAAAGCGCTGTCGCTGCATGCGTGTGGCCGTTTATAAGGGAGGGGAGGGCAGCCTTGTCCTTGCCGTTGATTATTTTATCTGCCTTGCGAATACAGTTTTCGGAAATCTCTTCAATTGTTCCATCTTTTATGAAAATGTCTCTGGTGTTTCCGTTCAGCTGTACGCCCTTTATCAAAGTGTTCATGAAAAATTTCTCTCACATTTTTTCACGCAGTTCCCCTTATTCAAAATTTCTTTCAAGAAGTGTTGCGATGAATATTTCAATGGCTTTCATGTTTTTTTTCCAGTTTTTGTCCAATTCTTCCATTGTAAGGGGTTCTTTGAGGATACCGTTACAATAGTTGTCAATAGAGCATATACTGGCATATGGAATCTCGTATTCCATGCACAGGGTGGCCTCTGACGGCATTGTCATACCTACAACATCCCCGTGCTGTTTAAGCAGTCTTATTTCTGCTTTTGTTTCCAGCCTCGGGCCGATTGTCTGGATATATATACCGCCGGATTTCACTTTCATTTTAAGTTTTCTGGCAAGATTGCAAACATACTTGAAGAGTCCGGCATCCATCTCGGGGATAATGAACTTCATTTCCTTGTCATAAAATGAAGCCGCAATCCAGAGAGATATGAAATCACGGGGAATAACAAAAGTCCCCGGTGGTATTTTCATTTTAAGGCTTCCCACAGAGTTAACGGATATGACTTTTTGAACATTCAGGTATTTAAACGCCCAGATGTTCGCTCTGTAATTAATTTTATGCGGAGGTACGGGCGGAGAGCCGTGTCTTTGAATAAAAACGTTGCTGTTGTTGCTTATCTTTACATATGTGTCGCCATATGGTGTTGCTATCTTTTTCTCATCCCATTTGGCGAAGATTCTTGATTTTAATAAAGATGTGCCGCCGATAATGCCGTTCATGTTGAAACCAGCGGGTAGCGGGTAGCGGATAGCGGATAGCGTATAGCGGATAGTGAATAGCGAATGAAAAATTGATTGTACACGATGACTATTTACTATTAACAGGTTTGGAGAGTCAAGGGTTTTCTAAGCGGACAACAAGTCATGTTCGATGTTCGGGGTTCAAGGTTCAACGTTGAACTTAGAACATTGAACCTTGAACAAAAATTACTCTCCACGCTTTTGCCAATAGCTATGAGCTATGAACCTTCCTGAATCATCTCGAGGAATTTTTCCTCGCTCAGGACCGTGAGACCCAATTCCCTCGCCTTGTCAAGCTTTGAGCCTGCTTCTTCTCCGGCAACTACATGTGTGACCTTTTTGCTGACAGAGGGGGCGGTTTTTGCACCGAGGGATTCTGCTTTTTTTCTTGCCTCATCCCTGGGCATGCTCTTCATGGAGCCCGTAAAAACGAATGTGAATCCCTCTAAGGTTTTTTTGCTGACCGGCCCGTATTCGATCTCTACCCCTGCATCAAGGATTCTTCTGATCGTTTCTCTGTTTTTCCCATCACTGAAAAAAGCAACAATGCTGCTTGATACCTCCGGTCCTATTTCTGGAATATTGATGAGCTGTTCTTCTGTTGCTTCTGCTAATTCTTCGATATGCTCAAATCGTTCTGCAAGGAGGGTGGAAATGTGCTCGCCTACATTCCGTATGCCGAGGGCATAGATAAACCTCGCAAAAGACCGTTTCTTTGAGGCGTTGACGGCGTCGACAATATTTTGGGCAGATTTGTCGGCCATCCTGTCAAGGCTTGCCAGTGTTTCCTTTGTCAGATAATAGAGGTCGGAAACATCCCTGATAATGCCCTTGTCAACCATCTGTTCCACAAGTTTTTCTCCGAGTCCGTCGATGTCCATGGCCCGCTTGGAGGCAAAGTGCTCAATGCTGCCTTTTATCTGGGCAGGGCAGTTGATGTTGATACAACGTCTAATAGCTTCGCCCGGTGGACGGATAACCTCCTCGCTGCAGACGGGGCATTTCCCGGGCATCTCAAAAGGCTTCTCTGTTCCTGTCCTATTTTCCTTCAAAACCCTCACCACTTCCGGGATTACATCTCCTGCCCTCGAAACGATGACGGTGTCGCCTATCATAATATCTTTGCGTTTTATTTCATCCTCATTGTGAAGGGTTGCCCTCGACACCTCAACACCGCTTACCGTAACAGGTTCAAGTATGGCAACCGGCGTGAGTGCACCGGTTCTGCCCACCTGAACATCGATCTGTTTAATCATTGTTGTTTCTTCGTGGGCTTCAAATTTATAGGCGATTGCCCAGCGCGGAGATCGGGAAACAGCGCCCAGGATGTTCTGGTAATCGAGTCTGTTTACCTTAATAACTGTGCCGTCAATCTCATATGGGATTTGATCTCTCATATCATGTATCTTTTTGTAGTGTTCGAAAAGCTCATCGATATTCTTGCATAGTTTTGCGTACGGATTTACCCTGAACCCGCATTTCTTCAGATAGTCGAGGAACTGAAAATGGGTTTCGAAATTTACCCCCCTGATCTCGCCTGCGGCATAGCAGAAGATATTCAGTTTACGGCCGGCTGTAATCTTTGGATCAAGTTGTCTCACTGAGCCGCTCCCGGCATTTCTCGGGTTCGCAAAGAGCGGTTCTCCGGACAGCTCACGCCGCTTATTCAACTCCTCAAATTCCTTTCTCCCGATATATATTTCACCTCTTACTTCAAGAAGCTCCGGGATGGGAACGCCCCCTGCGCCGTTGATTTTCATGGGTATTGACTTAATAGTCCTGAGATTCTGCGTTATATCTTCGCCTGTGTAACCGTCCCCCCTTGTAGAGCCCAGTATGAATTCACCGTTTTCATAGACAAGTTCAACAGCGAGACCGTCTATCTTTACCTCCATGACATATTCCACATCGGTGACGTCAAGCAGTTTTTTGACCCGTTTATCAAAGTCTGTTACTTCATCAGCAGACATGGCGTTTTGAAGACTCAACATGGGCATAGTATGTGCCACAGTTGAAAATTCTGTCAGGGGTTGCGCCCCGACCCTCTGTGTTGGCGAGTTTGGGCTGAGGAATTCAGGATAGTTCTCCTCTAATTCCGTCAATTCACGCATCAGTCTGTCATATTCAGCGTCTGAAACCACCGGGTCATCCAGTACATAATACCGATGGTTATGATGGTCTATTTCTCTTCTAAGCTCATCTATTCGTGATTGAACCTTATCTTTATCCATACCTTCTCTCACCATTTCAATTTTATCAGAACCATGAAAAAAGTAAAACAACTCGAATTATTTAATTAGAGGATTTTCTTCATCAAATTCGAATAATTCAAACCCTATTCCTCCAGGGCCGGTAAAATAAATTAACCGGAGCAAACCCAACTCTGTACGCGTAAAACCTGCTTCGGGGAATTGTTCCGAAACAGTATATCCATGTGCTTGAAGCTTCTGCCGCCAGGCTGGTACATCCGTTACCCTCAGGCATATATGCGGGACCCCAACCACGTGGCCTATCGGGTGAACAGGGAAATCGGGACGAGGCAGGACGTTCGGTTCTGTCAGCAGCTCCAGTACCTGCTGATCACCGGCATGAATGAGGGCTCGTTCCCCCGGTCCGATATTGCCGCGCGGACCGCGTGTCAACAAGCGAAATCCCATTATATCGGTGAAAAAAGAGATTGCTTCATCGATGTTATCTACCCACATGCCCGCATGATGGATATTGATGCATTTCATTTCAGCTCCTCCAGCCTGATTCTTCCTCTCGCAGAGGCGCAGATTATTTTTTGTCTTTCAGGTTTTGTTATCGTCAACCAGGCCGACCATTGCTATTTTATCTTTTTTCGGTGCACGTTTCACTGAATATTCCAGTTTCATTGCCTCCGACTTGCTCATCATAGGCGATTTAGCCGCAAGCCTGAAAGGCAGATGCGCCCTCACGTATTTGCTCCCTTTCCCGGATTTATGGGCCTCAAGCCGTTTTTCAAGATTGTTGGTGACGCCGCAGTACATTGTGTTGTCGCTGCATTGCAATATATATACAAGCCAATTATCCATTTATGATTTTGTTTCCTGCCTTATCCGGCCAGCGTTCCATTTCAGAATACACCTGTTACCATATCAACTCTATGAAGAAATTTAAACAAATTTAAACCCGGATTTATCATTAGAATCACTATCGTTGTCGGAACATCCCCGCAAAATGATGGATTAGGAATCGATGTTTAGCTACCCTCTAAACTTCTAACCCTCTAAACATCAATTCTTTACCTTCCGAGTATTGCCAGCGTTTCCATGTGGGATGTGTGGGGGAAAAAGTCGAAGGGAGCTACTTCTGCTATAGCGTAACCCTGCTCAAGAAACTCTTTCAAATCCCTCGAAAGGGTAGAGGGATTACATGATATGTAGGCAATTCTTTTCGGTTGAATGCTGAACATCAATTTCAAACCTTCTTTGCTTATGCCCTCCCTGGGGGGATCGACGACAAGAAGATCGACGTTGCTTAGCGGAAGAGTTTTCAGGACGTTCTCAACCCTGCCTTCATGGAAAGCACAATTTTCGATCCGGTTCATGCGGCAATTTTCTTTTGCAGTGGTAATGTTTGTATGGGATGAATCAACCCCGATGACTTCCTTCGCATATTGGGAAAGAAAGGTTTCAATGGGGCCTGTGCCGCAGTAAAGACCCAATACCTTCCAATTGCTTTCATGCTGCACAAACTCCGCCAACCTGACATATAAAAGATGAGCGGCCTTTGGATTTGGCTGAAAAAACGATTCCGGATAAACCCGGAAACTCATGTCTCCCATCGATTCCGTAATATATGATGTGCCGAAAAATCTAAAAGACCTTTCGTAGTGAATGACATCCCCGGGCTGGTCGTTTATGATCCTGTACAGGCTTTTTATGTTCGGGACTTCCTGTACAAGGGCTTGCCAGAGTTCTGTCATATCTGGCAGCTTGCCCTTCGCTGTTTCGATGATAACCATCATATTGCCGGTAGATTTTGCCTCTCTCAGGATGAGATGTCTAAGAAAACCTTTACCTGTGAGCGGGTTATAGGCTGAAAGGTAGTTTTTACCGGCAAAACCTGTAAAGAGCGGAATAATTTTGTGGATTATGTTGCTAAAGATATTGCATTTCACGATAGGCGTCACATCCCATGCATATTTTCCGGATAATGGAACCCGTTTCCGCATACCAAGTATGATGCCGTGCCCGTCTTCGCCGAAGGCAAGTTCTATTTTACTTCTATAGAAATGTATGTCCGGCGATGGAACAATAGACGTGATTCTGATATTTGCAGTATCTATTTTCCCGATCCTTTTCATGGACTCTTTTAAGTAATTTTCTTTAATCTGAAGCTGTTTTTCATATGAGAGGTTCTGCATGGTACAGCCGCCGCATATATCAGAATGAAGACATGCGGGGTTGACCCTGGAAGGGGAGGGGATTTCAATTTTCAGAAGCTCCCCATAGGCAAATTTTTTATTATTTTTTACTATCCTTATTTCTGCGATGTCGCCGGGAACACAATCCGGAACAAAAACAACGAGTCCTTCATGCTTTGCGACTCCGTAACCGTCCGGAAAGGACATGTCGGTTATTTCAACGGAAAAAACGGTATCCATAAGTTACTCCCATTAATATTTTCATGTAACACGGTGTCGGAACATCCACGCTAGTAATTGATGTTTAGAGGGTTAGAAGTTTAGATGGTTAGCTAAACATCTAAACTTCAAATCATCCGAAATCCTTTACCTCTTAATCACAACATTTCTCGCCTCTCGACGGTTTGCTCCGGGGGCGGTTTAATTGCGAGGTCATTACACGAGCAACTACCCCGACACCTTCCTGACGATATATTTGGGATAAACTCTTTAAGTGTTCTCATCCGCATATATCCGATTTCATCCTTGTTGCAAGAGATTTTTAATTCACGCCGTAAATGATACGGAAAAGGTGGTTCCTCCGGATATTTTGCAGTCATCAGGAGATTTGCAATGACGGCACAGAGAAATGTTTCCCGGACATATATCCTGATCAGAAGGCAGATAAGTGCACCGTTTACTTTTGCAGGATACATCAAAACCAAACCGCCGCCCGTTGATTTTCATCCTCAGCAGTTCAAGTCCTTTGCCGCCGGCGCCGAAATCATAAGGTTTTTTGGAGCTGTACGATTCAGTTTCCTCTGTATGAAAGAGACCGTCGAATATATACTGCTGGTTTTCTTCAGTAATGCCGATACCGTAATCTGTAATATGAAGCCATATTTTGTCTTCTTTCTGTTCCATCGTAATTTCAATGAGTCCCTCATCAGGGGTATTTTCGATGGCGTTCTTTACAAGACTTTCAATGATGTCCCTTAAAATGACGGGGTCCATGGAAATGAAAAGGAAATTTTCCCCGTCAATCTGAAAACGGATATTCCTGCGGGCAAAGAGGTGTTTCATCTTTTCGAGGACAGACTGAATAAAGGGAGACAGGTCGATGGATTGAAAATTATGTGTGCTGCCGGAAAGATGGTGGCTTGTCCAGTCTTTGAGCGCTTTCCAGTGAGAACGGATGTCGGACGGTATTTCGGATAAAACCTCCATGTGCTGCCAGAGGCGATCAATATCATCGAGAATAACAAGCGCCTCAAGTTCCTGGGATACATTGAATATTTCGTCGGTTTCCTGCGAGATATTAAAAAGGCGCTCCAGATTCCGTTCAAGAGGTTCAATGAGCCCCTGAAAATTTGTTATAAGCGACATGGTTTCAAGCTTGCGCCTCAGGATACGGATGTTTCCCTGAATGACTGCAAGTGGTGTTTTCAGTTCATGCGAGATATGGTTAACGGCCTTGGTTTTTGCCCTGTTGAGGTTTTCAAGTTCTTTGTGGGATTTGATAAGGGCATTATGGGCTTCTATACGTCCAGTAATATCTTCAAAGGATATAATAAGTTCACCTGTAATGAGCATGACAGGAATGAAATTGATTGTCTTCACTGTATTGTCCTTGCAGGTTGTATCGAAAGTCCTCGGCATTTTTTCACCTGGTTTTGTGTTTTCAACGTCGTCTATCCAGTCAAGAATAGCCTTCTTTCGATAATGTGTGTCCGGATAAGCCTTTTTGAACCACATTTTTCCTGTGGGTATGTCTTCCAGAGTATAGCCGAAGATTTCAATAAATTTCGGGTTGATGTACGTGAAGCATCCTTCCTTATCGATCATGGCTATACCGAAAGGGGCATTATCAGACAGGGTTTGAAACCTGTTTCTCTCATTTCTGATAGCATCCTCAGCCTGTTTCCTTTCGGTGATGTCTCTCATGTAAATAAGATAAACCGGTTCCCCGCGAAAGGTAGTGCTTGTGGCTGAAACCTCGATGTAGATGGTTTTTTTGTTTCTGGTAATACCCTTGAATTCGTATCTCGAAGGAACAGGTTTGCCTTTCTGTCTTCTCATATTGATATCTGTTACCATTTCAAAATCATCAGGATGGACTACCATTGTAACCGGTTTACCGGTTAGCTCTTCAGGTTTTTCATATCCAAACATCTCAACGAATCTTCTATTTACATACTGGTTGATGTTTCCATGTATAATGGCAACACCGTCGTTGGAATGCTCAATGGCGGTCCTGTATCGTTCCTCGCTCTCCTTGAGAGACTGCTCGGCCATCTTCCGCTGGGTAATGTCCTGCATGGTACCTTCATAAAAAAGGACTTTCCCGTCTTTATCCCTTACAACCTTCACATTTATTGAAATCCATTGCAGCGTTCTGTCCTTGCGGTACATCTGAACTTCGAAATTCTGGGCAGCGCCGTATTTCTGAAGGAGCCCGATAAGGTCTGCACGCCTTTCAGGATTTACATAGAGCTGGTAAGCCATGTCATCTACTGAATTGATGAGGTCTTCAGGGGAATTAAAGCCATGAATGAGGGCAAGGGAGGGGTTGGCGCTGATAAATCGCCCGTCAGGGCTTGTCTGAAATATACCTTCTGTGGCATTCTCGTATATATAGCGGTATTTTTCTTCGGCTTGACGGAGGGCGGCTTCAGCCTCCTTCAGTTCTGCCTCCGAGTGTTTGAAATCAACAACGCACTGATGAAGTTTTGATAATTCGCTTATAAGCTCTTCTCTTGTCAGATTCTCATAGTTCACAATAAGATTCCTCTGCGTGGTTCTGGTTATCATTATAGAATATTTTCAGGCTTTGGAAAGAGTAATTTTATAGTAATTGATTAATTTATCGTAATCGATGCTTTTTTTGTGACAATCGTTGATAGGAGCTATGATAACCCTTTA
>Ga0247841_10005558_pt1 | contig 20292 bp, 17 predicted proteins | sample LaCruzMarch2015__2_FD_192410 | JGI IMG/M metagenome (GOLD analysis project Ga0247841, IMG submission 192410) | Freshwater microbial communities from meromictic Lake La Cruz, Castile-La Mancha, Spain - LaCruzMarch2015_18m | ecosystem: Environmental > Aquatic > Freshwater > Lake | place: Spain... | reverse complement strand
AATTAAAACAAGCACTTCACAAATATAATAACTTTAGACCACATCAAAAACTCGACAATCTTACTCCAATCCAATATATTAACAATATCTTGGGAAAATTGTCTCATTCAATATGAACCAGTACATAAACCTTATACGTGTTAACATGTAAGCAATATGACGAATTTTGAGGTTTTTATGAGTGATAATGAAAAAACCGTCGACAATGCCGAAAAAATAGCGGACGGAGAATCATTTGCAGATGCTCTAAAGCCCGCAGCAAGTTGGCAGACTTCGGTCGGAAAAGTATTGGCAGGTGCAGGAATCGCTTTTTCTGCCTGCGTTACGTTCATCGGCGTAAAATGCCTATTGAGCGGGAAGAAATTCGGCGATCAACTCGGAGACGAAGAGTTCGGGAAAGCAATTGCAAAACTTGGCGGCGGCGTAATGACAACACTTGGAGGATTCGGACTTGCAACCAATTATGTTGCATATTCCAATGCAGATGCGGCGAGCAGAGCAAGAAACTTTGTCGAACTCCAAGAAAAACTCAACCAACGCGAGCAAAACAGAGGCAGAAAATAGCCTACAACTCCTAATCCGGCACAAAAATTGCTTAATTATCCGTGAACTTGCAAGAGGTTGCCATGGATACCAGCATATATGTAGCATTATCGAAAGAAATCGGGATCTTCCGGGATATGGAAGTTACCTCGAACGATCTCGCCAATATGACGAGTACCGCATATCACGATAGCAAATTGTTATTTAAAGATTTTCTTGTCGAAGGCAATAAAAAAGAAGGCAAAGTTGCTTTTGCCAACGACATCGCAACCTACCGTAATACCGAACAAGGAACCATGCAAACCACAGGCAATCCACTCGATGTGGCAATTAACGGCAAGGGTTATTTTACGATACAAACACCGCTCGGCGAACGCTACACAAGAAATGGCAACTTTAGAACCGATTCAGGCGGAAATTTAGTCACTTCCGACGGCTATCCCGTACTCGACGAAAGTGGTCAGAAAATAACCTTCGACGAAGCCGATAAAATTATCCAAATTCGTGATAACGGCTCGGTAAATGTCGATAATACTGAACGGGCAAAATTAAAAATCGTCGAATTTGATAATGAGCAATTATTGCAACGGGTTGGTAGTGCATTTTATAAATCCGAAGTTGAACCCAAAAATGCAGAGAATTTTACCGTCGCCAGTGGCATGCTGGAACGCTCAAACGTAAAGCCGATTAACTCTCTAACCCATCTTATGTATGTTTCAAGAAGTGCATCGGATACTGCCAATTTTATTAGTACAGTCCATGCATTAAAACGCAAAGCTTCCGATACTCTTGCAAAGCTTTATTAGACAAAAATTTATTAGTTATAAAGGATTAAATAAATGTTTCTTTCTTTGGATATAGCGGCAAGCGGTCTGCAAGCTCAACAAACCAATGTTGACGTAATTTCGCACAATCTTGCCAATATCAGCACTACCGGCTATAAACGCCAGATCCCCGAATTTCGTGATTTGCTTTATATCGATTTACGCCGGGCAGGATCTACTTCAAGTGATACCGGCACAATAGTTCCAACCGGAATTCAGCTTGGTCTTGGTGTGCAAACCGCTGCAATCCATCGGGATAACACCCAAGGCACTCCGAATTCCACCGCCGGTTCTCTTGACTTATCTATCAGCGGCAAAGGTTATTTCCAAATCACCCTACCGGACGGCACCACAGCATATACCAGAGACGGAACTTTCCAAGTTTCGGCAACCGGCGAGATTGTAACTGCCGACGGCTATCCGATGACTCCGAGCATAACCGTTCCTTCAAATGCAACCGAAATAAGCATAAATGCATCGGGTGTAGCAGAAGCAAAAATTCCCGGACAAACTACTCTGAGTAATTTAGGACAGATTCAGCTTGCAACCTTCATCAACGATAATGGTTTGCAAGCAACCGGCGGCAATTTATTACTTGAATCGCAAGCATCGGGAACGCCGGTAGTCGGCACTCCGGGCTTAGACGGAGTCGGCTCGATTCAACAAGGCTATTTGGAAAACTCCAACGTTAATGCGGTAAGCGAAATCACCTCTTTGATCGTAGCCCAACGAGCATATGAGATGAACACTAAAGTTATATCGGCATCGGATCAGATGTTGCAAAATCTTGCCCAAGTAGGATAGTATAATTTTTAGGGCGGCAAAATTTAATCGCCGAAAATTTGGCTTTATGAACAAAAAATATTTAATTTCGGCAATACTTGTTTTGCTTTCGGCAGGCAATTGCTTTGCCGATAATTTCACCGTGGGCAATGCAATCCCGGTTATCGAGGAAGCCTTAATCAAAGCCGAAGCCGGCAACGAAGTTAAGGCAAAAATCAATAACGCAAGCGACAACCAAGAAATTGCCAATGCGGCCGGCAGAATTTCCGCAGAAATCGACAATTTAACTATAGATAAAACCCGTAAAACCTGGCAAGCGAATCTGCTGCTTAAAACCGATGATAAAAATCTTGCTCCGATAGCATTGGCTGGGCGTTATGAAGAAATTGTGCAAATCCCGGTATTAAAACGCACCGTGAAATCAGACGAAATTATAAGCGAAGAAGATATAATAATCGACAACCAGACCTCAAACCGCATACGCAATAATACAATAAAAGACATCGGTGAACTGGTCGGCAAATCGCCAAAGAGAACTATATCGGGAGGTCGCCCGATTCGTATTGACGAAATAGCCGCACCGATTGCAATAAAAAAAGGCTCTCGGGTAACTTTACTCTATCAATCCGGCAATCTTGCGATTAAAACTATCGGTGAGGCAATGGAAAACGGTTCCAAGGGGGATCTTATCAAAGTGAAAAATATTGCGAGCAAATCAATATTACAAGGCAAGGTCGAATCACCCGATATTGTCCGCATAACTTCGGCGGAGAATATCGATGAATAGATTTATTTGTTTTATTGTGGTCGGCTTATTGATCACCGGCTGCACTTCGACACTCGACCGCATCAACGCAATCGGCAAACCGCCGCCACTTGCAAAAGTTGAAAACCCGGCAGCGGAAAGCAAGCCGATAACTTGGCCGCTCCCCGAATCTCCCAAGCCCGACAAACAAGCAAATTCGCTTTGGCAACCAGGTGCCAGAGCCTTCTTTCGTGACGGCAGGGCGGCAAGAGTCGGCGATATTTTACGGGTAAAAATCAACATTACCGACCAAGCCGAATTTAACAATAACACCACCAGCACCCGATCTGATAATGCCGATATTGCTGCACCGGTCTTTTTGGGCTTGGAAAAGAAATTAAAATTACTTCCGGGCAGCCCGAAAGGTGCATCACTTACAGATATAACCGCAAGTAATTCAAATCAAGGCAACGTAACCGCAAAACGCAAAGAAACCGTGCAAACTCAAGTAGCGGCAATCATCACTCAAGTTCTGCCTAACGGCAATTTTGTTATAAGCGGCAAACAAGAATTTCTGATGAATTATGATATTCGTGAAGTCTCAATCCAAGGCGTAGTACGTCCGCAAGACATCGACTCGGGAAATACGGTCGATTCCACCCAAATCGCCGAAGCACGCATCACCTACGGCGGCAGAGGACAAAATATGGACGTTCAACAAAAACGCTGGGGTAGCCAGGCTATCGATGCAATATCACCGTTTTAGTTTGTGATTCGTGACACGTGATGACGTGACAGGAAACACGAATCACGCAACCACATAACCACGAGACAAATAACATGATCGAAATCGCTTTATATCAACCCGACATACCGCAAAATCTCGGCAGTTTGCTCAGGCTTTCGGCGTGTATGGACGTAGTTTGTAATATCATCGAACCTTGCGGATTTATTCTCGACGATAAAAGAATCGCTCGGGTGGGCATGGATTATATCGAAATCGCAAAAATGCAACGTCATGATTCTTGGCAAAAATTCCTTGAATATGCGAAGCAAAATAATCGCCGCATTATTTTACTTTCCAGCAAAGCCGAAAAAAATTATTGCGACTTTAAATTTCAAACTCAAGATATTTTGCTTTTGGGGCGTGAAAGTGCAGGTGTACCTTTGGAAGTTGCCGATTTATGCGACGCCTCGGTGACAATAAAAATCGCTGCAAATACTCGCTCGCTTAACATCGCGATTGCCGCAAGTATGGTGCTGGGTGAGTCTTTGCGTCAAGTGAGATAATTACCTTCCCGTAATCACAAGCTGTCCTCCTGAAGACAATACCGTACTACTCGCAGTAGTGCAGGTTGCAGTATTATATCCGGTCATAACAATTTTTTTAAGCCTAATATTTCCGTTAGAGCTGGAAGACCAAACCACGCCGTCCGGAGTTAATCCGACACCAGATAAAGTTGTACCCACCCCGCATGCTGCACCGCGATCAAGCTTATTGATCATATTTCCGTCGGAATCAAACTCCTGCAATCTGTTGTTATCTGAAACCCATATATTATCATTACCGTCTACAAACGGATAGATAAAAAGAGTATTTGCAAATTGTCCGTCATTCGCGCCACCTGAGGGAGAACAAGCGTCACCAACGCCAGTTGCAAACGAAGGGTTGGTTCGACAATCTGGAGTGGTATTACTCCAGCCAATGCTTAAAAGCCAATTTCCGGCAGCATCAAATTTCTGCACTCTGCGATTAAAAGCATCACCGACCCAAATATTATCCAGTGAATCAATTGCGATTCCTTTGGGGCCTGAGAATTTACCGTTAACAACACTTGCTGCATTGGTGCCGCTCGGGGGAATTGAATTTATATAATTAGCGTTAAGATCATATTTATTGACAATATGGTTGGCAGAATCGACAATCCATAAATTATTGCGGCTATCAAATGCCATATAACCGCCGTATATTGACAGATCCCCTGATGCAATATTAACCGTAGATAAAACATTGCCGTCGGCATCGAGCTTTTGAACATTACTTCCGGTATTCCACCATAAATTCCCACCATGATCAACCGCAAGTATTGAGTATACGGCTTGGGCAAATTGGGAAAGATAATTACCGCGTATATCAAACTTCTTGATAGTTGAAGTATTAACCCAATCATTTACGTAAATATACGGGCAAACATTCCCGGCCCTATCACTTGAAATCTGCATTTGCGGTCGTTCTTTATAGGTCACGATATCATCAAACGTAGTCGAGTTCTTTTTCTGAACGTAATTTGCCGCATATGCAGTATCAACAACACTTGCATCGCAATGACAATTGACCAATTCGTCGGCATCGCTTGATCCGTTATTAAATATAACCCCGCGATTCGTATATCCGCCATGTCCATTGCTACCATGGCTGATCAAAGCATAAATCGATCCCTTAAGAGCTGTTCCGTCACTGCGAATCGCCCCTCCGCTAGTATCACGCAAAGTTATTGCTCCGCATTTGGCTCCGGCCGGGTTATTGGTAAAAGAATTTGCATATGTCATTCCGACATCTACCGCATAACGAATCCGCCGTCCCCAACCGTCATACATATAATCAGCAGGCAAGCCCAATGTAACCGCAGGAACTGCTCCTTCGGCTACCGCAACCGTAGAGCCTGCAGAATTATTTACGTAGCGATTATTCTGAGTTGCCGAGATACAAGTTCCGGCATCACTAGCCTCAATACCGTATGTTGTAGCCCCCTTAAGGATAGTAAGCCCGGCCGGACACGGCAAACGATCATTGGTGATCCTAAATGCCAGCATTGCTTTGTCGATTTCCGCCATTTTTTTAAGCGTTGATGATTGTCTGGAATTCTCAACCACAGAAATTCCGCTACTGACCGCCATAGCGGTTACGACGGAGATTATAATAATCACCATCGACATCTCTAAAAGAGTGAAGCCTAAAATTCTCGATTTTATGTTATTTGGCTTTATCATATGCAACATATTAGCATCTATCACTATAAATTCCAAATAATTTGTTTTTGAATTGTTGACAGCTTATCACTATCAAATAAACAATATTGATCATGTTATAACTTCATTCAATATTAGGCAATATAATGGATTTCGGAATTTTTAAGGCATTTTTTTCAAGCTTATTAGACTCTCTAGATATTATAAGCCGTCTCGATCCGCATAGTTACACAATTATGCTCTATGCTTTTTTATACGGAATTGCTACCGGAAGCTTTGTTACCATGGCGAGCTATCGCATTCCGCTCGGTCAAGATTTGATTTTCAAACCTTCTTACTGCCCTAAATGCCACTCCAAAGTCGGGGCAATCGGCTTGATTCCGGTGTTTTCCTGGCTTATCCAACGAGGCAAATGTCGCAATTGTAAAAGCAAAATATCCCTTCGCTATCCGTTAATCGAATTATCACTCGGGCTTACATTTTGCCTAATCGTTTATTTATACGGCTTAACTCTTAATACTTTATTGTTATTGTTACTTGCAAGCGAGCTTCTCATTCTTATCGTAACCGATTTGGAACATTATATAATTCCCGATTCTATCCAAATTGCATTGCTAGTTACCGGGCTATCTTACCGCATTCATTCGGGATCGGAACTTACCGACATATTTACAACTTCTATATTCGGGCTTTCAATCGGACTTTTGCTCCATTACGGATATTTATATCTGCGTAAAAAAGATGCTTTGGGACTCGGCGACGTTAAATTTCTTGGTGTTGCAGGTGTCTGGCTTAGCTTCACCTCATTCGTGCCGTTTTTATTTATTGCAGGAGTCATCGGCACTTTAACCGGTCTTTTATGGCGAGTTTTAAAAAGAGGAGAGGCATTCCCGTTCGCCCCTGCCCTAGCAATTTCTCTGCTTATCAATGTATTATTCCCGTATATTATGGGGTAATGCGACGGTATTGGGAAAAAGGTGGAATACTTAGACATATTTCACAAATCGCTATAGCAATTAACCTTTTAATTGCTATAAAAACCGCCTTCGTAAATGGCGGTTTTACGCTGCGATAGCCAAGCGGACAACCTTTTTATTTACTCTAAATAAAAAGGAGAAATACTATAGATTTAGGCGTATAACATGCGTTTGGAGCGAAAAACGCAGTGTACGACTTGTACATGAGTATTTAAGCCACAAAACAACACATTATACGCCAAATATAGTAGAGTTGGGTAGATGTCTATTAGCCGTGGATCATTTCTCCATGCTGGGTTTGATCCAAGCCGATACGTTGATCGGTTTCGGATAGTGATAGACCCATAGTTGCTTTGATGATCTTCAAAATAACAAAGCTTACCACTGCACAATAAACAATTACTACGCCGACCGACAATGTCTGAGCAACTATCTGTGAAGTATTGCCTTCCAACGCACCTTTAACACCGCCGATAGATTCAAGAGCGAATACACCGGTAAGAATTGCACCGATTATTCCGCCGACGCAATGAACTGCAAATACGTCTAGAGTGTCGTCGATTCCCAATTTATATTTTAGGCGTGTGGCAAGGAAGCAAACAACACCGGCGATTGCACCTATATATAAAGCACCGGTAGCATCGACAAAACCCGAAGCCGGAGTAATCGCAACAAGACCTGCAACTGAACCCGAGATAATTCCGAGAACGGTCGGTTTTTTGCTATGAATCCACTCTGCCGCAGCCCAAGCAATCGCCGCAATTGCACTTGCAACATGGGTTACCAACATTGCCATACCGGCACGTTCACCCGAAGTTACTGCAGAACCGGCATTAAATCCGAACCAGCCCACCCAAAGCAAAGCCGCACCGACCAAGCTCAAGCCGATATTATAAGGAGGGGTATTTCTGCGGTTTTTGTCAAAGTCAAAACCTTTACCCATGACGATTGCCGCCATAAGACCTGCAATACCTGCATTGATATGAACAACCGTACCGCCTGCATAATCCAAGGTAGTGCCGAATCCGAGTAAACCTTTATAATCGGCAATATTAAGACCTCCCAACCAGCCGTGATCGCCCCAAACCCAATGGGCAATCGGGATATAAACTAGAGTGAACCAGCTTACGACAAATACCAACATCGAGGAAAATTTAATCCGAGTCGCAACCGAGCCGAGAATCAAAGCACCGGTAATTGCAGCAAATGTTAGTTGGAACATAATATAAACAGTTTCGGGAATTGTCCCTGCAAGAGGAGAAACCGACTTAGTTCCGACACCTGCCAACATGACCTTGCTTGCACCGCCGATAAACATTCCGTCGCCTTGTGTAAAGGCAAAACTATAGCCGTAAATTATCCAAAGAACGCTGATTACACAGCAAATTGCAAAGCTTTGTCCAAGTACGCCGAGTACGTTTTCTTTGCTCACCATTCCGCCATAAAACAAAGCAAGCCCCGGAATGATCATCAGCAAAACGAATGCGGTAGCAACCAACATCCACGCAGTATCTCCCGAGTTAATCGGCGAAACGGCTTCATCGGCAAAACCGAGTTGCGGCATCATCAATGCTGATAAAATACTAAATAAAATGAGAAAAAATTTCTTCGGAAAACCAAAAAAAGACATTGCAAACTCCTATCCGACGCACATCTTTCATGCGTACCTTTAAGTTAAACCCAAATTCGAATTATTGCCTGCAAACGGCTTGAGCGACGGATATTAAACTACCCTTATTATTACTAATATTGCTAACATACCGATTTTTGCTTGGCAAGTCTATTTTGTTAAATCCACTGCTATGCTTAAGCCAACAGGCTTTTTACCGGCAAGTAAAAAGCGGTAAACCTGCAAATTTTCAAATACGTGGGCAACATAATTGCGGGTTTCTACGAAGGGGATTTTCTCAATCCAATTTATCGCACTGCGTACGTCTTTTTGTGGACTGCCAAAATTTGCCTCCCATTGTCGCACTCGCCCCGGCCCTGCATTATAGCCTGCAATTGCCATGATATACGAGCCGTCGAATCGTTCAATCAACTTACTCAAATACAAACTGCCGATTTGGGTATTATAATCTGGCTGAAACAACCTGTCGGCAGAAAAACCGATACCTGCTTTTTTGGCGGTTTCGTTGGCAGTACTCGGCAAAAGCTGCATCAACCCGTGGGCGTTTGAAGAACTTACCGCATTGGCAAAAAACTCGCTTTCTTGGCGAATTAAACCCAGTACCAAAGCTTTTTCTACATCATCGTTATTTACCGAAATTATTGGCCAGCCGCTATCTAAAGAGACTATATTTTTTTGCAGCAATTTCTTTGATGCCCTTACACCAAAATCTATACGCTTAATTTCACGCCCCAACTCGCTTGCCAAAACTCCTTCCGGTTCGGATTTTGCATTGCTCGACAAATAATAGATAAATCTTGCCGCAAGATCAGATTGCTTAGCTTGGGCAAATATATTAACCAGCCTAACCAATTCTTTTTGTTTGAATTTGTTGCGTTCTTCACTCGAAGGCGTAGCACTTGAACGAATTACGGTTTTTGCTTTTTTATTAAGCTCCCAAGCCGCAACTTGTCCGTAGAAAGTGGTTGAGTAATGCGATGCTTCGCCAAACCAACGGGCAGGATTGCCTTTATTGATTTTTTCGGCTGCACGAGCCGCCCAATAAGCTGCTCGTGATTTACTGGCAGGAGAATCTAGCTCGTCAAACAATATAGAAAATCTGTTATAGGCAGTTTCAGGAGAATGTTTATATTCAAGATCTATCCAACCCCGCAACCACTCGGCTTCTTTATATGAGTTACCGGCTTTTTTGTTTTTATGTTTGGCAAGTAATTTTTCCGCCAACGTTATATCGTCTTCACCGATTGCATCACGAATTTGGCGATCAAAAATATTCCACCATTTATCGGCGTAAGGAAGCTCGGAAGGTGCAGCAAGCAAAAGTTCTCGAACGCCTTCTTTATCACTGCGTTTGACCCGCCAAAGCAATCTAGCATATAACAACCCGGGGTGGTTTTTTAGTTTCCCGGGAACTTTAATAACATCAAAAGGAGCGTGGGTTGCATCTTCAAGCAATGCCAAGCGTGCCTTAAACAGCAACTGATAATCAAGCGGAGCATATTTAATTATGCGTTTTGCTTCGTCGATTTTGCCTTCCCAAATTAAACGGTCAATGCGAGCGATATGATCTTCACTGCGTAAGAATGAACGATATTTAGTAATAAATTTTTCTTCTGCCGCTTTGCCGTAACCGTCATTTACCCAAGCCAAACGAATAAATTTCTTTAATTCTTCGGGGTTTTTGCTGATCTTTTGTTTAACGAAATTAGTTTGCGGTGGGTGTTTCTCAAACCATTCGGCAAGCACTTCATCAGAAGGATTATCCGCCATTAGGGCAACTTCGGCACGCTTTTCAAGGGCAGTGCGATCCGGCCAATCGGGGTTATTATCGAGAAAATCGGTTATCTCGGCAAAGCTCGCATCGGATTCGGGATCCTTAAGATATTCCCAGGTGAAATATTTGGCAAGCAATTGATTATCGGCAAGTTTGGCATGCGAAATTGCCTCGCTCCAAACCTTCTTTTTGGCAAAAATAAATGCCGATTCAACATGCATTTCATCTACGGTTGCAGCGAGCCCTTGCGAAATAGGTAATAAAAATACAGCAATCAAGAATTTTGCCGCAGCGAAATGTTTATATGCCATTATCTTATAACCTTAATGTCAATTGCAAGATCGAGTTTTTCCCAAATTTTGTCAGCAGTGACAACCGTATATCCGCCTAATTTTCCGGCAGCCAGACATATTTTATCTGCCAACGACAATCCAAAAGATTTCGTATAAACATAGTAGGAAGCCGCAAGTTCGGCAATTTCTCGAGTTATCGGAATGAAATTTATAGGGAGTTCGTTTATACAAGAATCAATTTCGGATTTTGAATATTGCTTGCCGTATAATTTGCATGTAACTTCGGCAAGATTAAGCGTAGTCATACTCGCTCCGTGTTCGATTAAATCCATAACAAATCCGGCACCTTTTTCTTCTTGCAACAAAGCCAGCAAAGCCGAGGCATCTAAAATAATCTTCTTCTGAATCATTCTTTTTTTGCCTGCTCTCTACGTTCGGCAATCAACTCACTTGCCAGACTAACCCCCTCGGGAATCCGCTCTCTCATCATCTTTTGCATGCGCCTTATGGCAATTCTTGCATTAGATATATGAATTCCCGACTCATCAAGGGTTAAGGTTATAGAATCACCTTCCTTAATACCAAGTTCTTCTCGGTATAATGACGGTATAACCACTCGACCGCCGCCGCCTATTTTTGTATGAACCACATTCATGACATTTACCGCTCAATTTGACATTTGTTTATGATTATGCCATATGCACGCAAAAATGTCAAGCACTTGCCGCCGTGGCTTTTCGTAGCTCAAACAATTTATCGACATCTAGGCTTGCAATATCGACATTTTTACCGATTTCAAGCGAATAATCGGGGTTGAAGGGATCGATTTTGCCGGCTTTTTCGAGTTTCTCATTGATTGCAAGATTCAACTCACGCCATTGTTTTCCGTATTTTTCATCGGCTTGATAGAGCAACGAATCAAGCTGAATTGCCGCTTGTAAGTCTTTCTCAAGCCCGGCAATTTTTACCGCCTCACCGCCGATAATCTTTAATGCTTCGAGTTCAACCGATTTTACAAAAGTTTGGGTGCTAACTTTGGCATACCCGGCATCTTCATTTTTGCTAAATTTACCTTCGACGATCGGCAGCACGATGCCTTTGCCGGTGGTGATATAAATCGCATCTTCAAGGGCTTTGGCAAGTGACTCGGTGTAGGTTTTTTCGTCGCCTTGCGGCATGATTTGGGCAAGCGATGCCAGTGCAAGGCTGATTCCCTCAACAAACGACATCGGGTTAAAACGCATAGTGCCGCTTGCTTTCCACAAGGCGACCAAATCGGGAGCAGTGCCGCCCGAACCTAGCTCAACAGCACCTCTGCCGTCATAAATTTTGCCGATTGAATAAGCCGTACCTTTGCCGTTTAATTCTATATCGGTAGCGAAATCACCGTAGATATTGTTGAGTGCAAGCACGGTGTCGCTCACCCCTGCAGTCATATAACGCACGGTTGCCTCACCTGCCGGCAATAACTCAACATTAAGGTTCGGATATTCAGGCAGTAAACGTTCCAATTCATCACGCACGAGTTGATAATAAGGATCGGGATCGCCGAATCCGAATAATATATTGCTCCTACCGCTTTCACCGGCAGTTTTAAGCACGCTTTCAACCATTTTATGCACTCGCTCACAATCAAAATGGGTGACCATTGCCACGTCGCCAACCGCCAAATGCTTGCTTGCTATGAGATTGCCTTCTTCGTCTTTGATCAACAAATCACCGGCAATTTCTGCTTTATATTCAATTGCTTTATAATGATCCCGTGTTGCCGATGCCCGAATAATCTCCGAATGGCTCGCGATTTTAAATCCACCGGCGGCTTTAATGCCGTCCCAAACGTCACGCACATATTCACCGTAAGAATGGTTGGGCGATAAAATCAAAGTATCGACTTTTAGCTCACTGGTTGAAAGTCTTGAAAATAAATCATCGACCAGCAAAGAGCCGAGCTTGTTAGGATTATCTCGATGACGTGCGAAAAATGCGATTTGCCCGCTCAAATTTTTTGCGTCCAAAACTTCCTGCAACCATTTGATCAAAGTAGCATCGCTTGCTTTCAAAACGGTTTGTTTGGTGCCGTGGGCAATTTGGGTTTGCACCGAGATATTTGTGAGTTCTTTTTCCGCCCAATCTTTAATGCTTTTTTCGTCGAATGCGGAAATACGGATCGGAGTGCTGCAACTAATTTGCTGAGAAGCGATTTTGGTCTCGACTCCGTTTTCAGCGAGGAAAAACACCGTAAAAACGGTCGGATAATCGATAAATTTAGTCACTCGGTTCTGCCCTTCAACCGGCGTAAATGCAGCGACCCGCAGCGGAGTATTTGCGTCCCATTTGGGCGGTTTAACCAGCGAATTTTGCGATAATTTATCCGATGTTCCTCGCTCTAAATTGATTTGGGTATCGTCACGCCAGCCGGCATTGGGGCTGCCGAGTCCGAGATTGCCACGGAGTTCTTTAACTTTGCCGGCAAATTTGCGAAGATCATCTTCGCTTTTATTAAAATTGCATTGCGAACGCAAATCTTGCAAATGCTCGTTTATTTCGCTTGCGGAACCATTAAAATGCAAAGCATTACGTTTTTCCAAGGTTATGATCGTCTCTAGAATCTGCTCGTCGGTCGGAGTGATGCCGGGACCTTTAACGTAGATCGATTTAGTATCGGATTTAATATAAGCCACCGCATTTTTCACGGTTTCGGGGTTTAGCACCCGTTTTGCCAGATCCATACTTACCGGCTCGGTAACATAGCTGATTTTCAGATTCGCCAACAAACTCAACATGGCATTAAATGCAACTCCGGCACCTTCTTCAGGTTTGGTAATTGCCAATTTATAATTCTCGCCCATCTTCAATCCTTTTTATACGATATAACAATATAGTTAATCTATAAAACATAAGATGTGGTTTCAAGCAAATAAATCAAAGCTTAATCGTTGAATATATCTACATAGGTTTTATAAATATAGGATTGCCCGTATTTTTTATCTTCACCGCCCCTTGGAACAAGAATTTCCATTTCCACAAAGCGATTTACGATTTTTTGAGCCCCTGCTCTGGTAAATCCCGTCCATTTTCTTACCAATGCGACATTTACGATCGGTTGTGCATAAAGTTTGGGAAGGAATGAAACCGCACTCTCTGAAGAGCGTTTGTCGAGCGATTGAATTTTAGCCATATCTCTTTCTCGCAAATCGGTTATTTTACTTACGGTTTCTATGGCTTCGTTTGAAATTTCAATTACTCCGTCGAGAAAAAACTCTACCCAGCGAGAAACTTTGCCGGCATGATAATCGCTTAATCTTTCATAATAAAGCTCTTGATGCTTCTTAAAAAAAGAGGATAAAAATAAAACCGGCTTTTCAAGAAAACCTTCTTGCCACAAATAAAACGTAATCAACATACGCCCTGTCCTCCCGTTGCCGTCTAAAAACGGGTGGATAGTTTCAAATTGCGAATGTAACAATGCCGCCTTAATTAGCGTCAGCGTAGAATCTTGCGAATGTATAAATTTCTCGAGATCATTTAAAGCATTGTGCATTTCTAGCACCGGAGGCGGCACAAAACGTGCGTTCTCGGGACGAGTTCCTGCGATCCAATTTTGACTCTTTCGAAATTCTCCGGGATCGGGAAAATAGCTTGCCCTAGCCTTGTCCATAAGCACTTGGTGCAACTCACGAATAAACCTTAGCGATAAGGGAAAATCCCCCTCACCGAGCCGCTTCATTCCGTATTCCAAAGCTTGAATATAATGTATAATATCGTCAACATCTTTGTGACGTGAAGTATTAACGTAAGCACCTGCTTCGATAGCATCGATCATAGTTGCTTGCGTCCCTTCAATTTGACTTGATGAAGCCGCATCTTTACGTAAATACATAAGCAGAAAATAATTTGCATTCGGCAATAACTTGGTAATACCGTCAAGTTTACCCAGCAACCGGGTAGCATGATCATTTTTCTTTAAAATTGCAGAATCAAAAAAAAAACCATCTTTGGGAGGAAACGGATTCGGCACAAAAGCATCAAAGCCTTCTTTTTGCTTGATATTTCTACCTATCTCAATTTGCATAGTTAGTATCCGCTTAAAAATGAATGGATACCAACTTAACATTTAGTATCCATTTCGTCAATAGATGGATACTAACTATTCAAATTTGCATTATTCCCACTCGATAGTTCCGGGCGGTTTGCTCGTAATATCATAAACGATGCGGTTGATGCCACGAACTTCGTTGATAATTCGGGTTGATACTTTGGCAAGGAATTCATGGTCAAAGTGGAAGAAGTCGGCAGTCATACCGTCGCTCGAGGTCACTGCACGCAATGCACAAACATATTCATAGGTTCTGGCATCGCCCATAACGCCGACGGTTTTAACCGGCAACAAAACTGCAAAAGCTTGCCAGATTTTGTCGTAAAGCCCGGCTTTGCGGATTTCTTCGATGTAAATCGCATCGGCTTTTTGCAATAAATCAACTTTTTCTTCGCTGATTTTGCCGGGAATGCGGATTGCAAGACCGGGGCCGGGAAATGGGTGACGACCGACCATATCGGTAGGCATGCCGAGTTCAACCCCGAGTTTACGCACTTCGTCTTTAAATAATTCACGCACCGGCTCGACAAGTTCCATTTTCATGCGAGCAGGCAAACCGCCGACATTATGATGCGATTTGATCGTCACCGAAGGGCCGCCGGTAAAGGAAACCGACTCTATAACGTCGGGATAAAGCGTGCCTTGGGCAAGGAAGTCTGCACCGCCTGCCATTTTGGCTTCATTTTCAAATACTTCGATAAAAGTCTCGCCGATGATTTTGCGTTTCCGCTCGGGATCATCTTCGCCTTGCAAACGCTCTAAAAACAGCAATTTAGCATCGACATAAATCAGATTTATATTGAAATAACTGGCGAATAATTCTTTGACTTGCTCGCCTTCATTTGCTCGCAAAAGCCCGGTATCGACAAATATACAAACCAACTGCTCGCCGATTGCCCGATGCAGCAATGCCGCAACTACCGATGAATCGACTCCGCCGCTAACTCCGCATAAAACCCGTTTGGTGCCGACTTGTTTACGAATCGCCTCAATCGATTGATCAAGAAAGGATTTCATGCTCCAATCACCCTTGCAGCCGGCGATTTTGTGGGTAAAATTACGCAGCAATTTGCCGCCGTCGGGAGTATGGGCAACTTCAGGGTGGAATTGCAGCCCGTAAATCTTGCGTTTTTCGTCGGCAATTGCCGCAAAAGGTGCGGAAGCGGTCGAGGCGATAACCTCAAAACCTTGGGGAATAGAGGTTATATTGTCGCCGTGGCTCATCCAGATCGGATATTTACTGCCGTTTTGCCAAACTCCGTCGAATAATTTGCTGCTTGCTTTAACTTCGATCTCGGCACGTCCAAATTCCCGGTGGTCGGATTTTTCGACTTTACCGCCAAGTTGCTGGCAAATCAGCTGCTCACCGTAGCAAATGCCCAAGATCGGCACTCCCATATCAAACACAACGTCATGTGCTTTGGGAGAAAAATCGGCATGCACCGAAGCCGGCCCACCCGATAAAATTATCGCTTTGGGGGCGAATGCAGAGATAGTTTTAGCATCGGCAGTGCAGGGTAAAATCTCGGCATAAACACCGTTCTCACGCACCCTACGGGCGATTAACTGGGTTACTTGCGAGCCGAAGTCGATTATTAAAATGCGATTATTATTCATATGTAAGACCTTTATAATTGCTATAGCCTATACATAAATAACGCCCGACTTGCAACCTACAACTTGCAACTTAACGACTCTCCAATTTCTCCCGAATCAAGCTTGCCGTAGTTTCACAGCCATATAATGCGATGAATGAACCCATACGCGGTCCGGTGGTTTGTCCGAGGAGGATTTCGTAAAGGGCAGAAAACCAGAGTTTGAGATCGGCAAATGGGTGGTTTTTGCCGATTGCATAGATCTTATTTTGCAAAATAGCGGCAAGATCTTGATTTTCATCATTATGCGTCAATGCAATATTAAGCTCGTCGCCGACTAAATAATCATGCAATTCTTGCAAAGCTGCGGCTTCAATCTCATTCGGCAGGCGATATTTTTTGTTAGGCTTGATAAAATCGTTATAATAAGTCACCGCATATTCCGCCAAACGGTCGAGAAACGGGCAGGTTGCAGGAGTTGCATCTTGCATATAACGAGAAATGAAGCCCCACAATACGCCTTTATCTTGGGGATTGCAAACACTCGCCAAATTAAGCAACAAGCTGAATTTCAAACCGCTTTCCGGCAAAGGCGGATTGCCATTATGGATATGCCAAACCGGATTATCGAGTTTTTTCACCGCATCATGCTCGGCGTGATATTTTTCCAAAAAGGTTAGATAATCGTCAACCTGCTGGGGAATAACATCAAAATACAGACGCTTAGCCTTGCGGGGTGATTGGAACATGTAGTAAGCAAGGCTTTCTTGCGGTGCATAACGCAACCATTCGTCGATAGTGATGCCGTTGCCTTTGGATTTGGAGATTTTCTGCCCTTTTTCATCTAAAAACAGTTCATAGCAGAATTGTTGCGGTGGAGTTCCACCGGCGATTCTGCAGATGCTGTTGTATAATTCGGCAGAAGGCAAATGCTCTTTGCCGTACATCTCAAAATCAACCCCTAAAGCTGCCCAACGCATGCCCATATCGGGTTTCCACTGCAATTTGCAATTGCCGCCGGTGACCGAGATTTCTTCTTTGCTGCCGTCTTCTTCCTCATAAACTATAGTGCCTTTTTCAGGATTGGTTTCAAACACTTTGGCAAGCAAAACCTTGCCCGAGCGAGGTGAGATCGGCAAAAACGGGCTATAAGTTTGTTGTCTTTCTTCACCTAATGTCGGCAACATCAAATCCATAACTTTTTGGTAATTGGCGAGGATTTTTAGCAAAGTTTGGTCAAACATGCCGCTTTGATAGCATTGTTTGGAGCTTTTAAATTCATATTCAAAGCCGAAACGATCAAGGAAAGAGCATAGTTTGGCATTCATATGATCGCCGAAACTCGCATGAGTTCCGAAAGGATCGGGAACCGAAGTCAGCGGTTTGCCGAGTGCGGCAGTGAGCATCTCTTGATTAGGCAGGTTGTCAGGAACTTTACGCAGCCCATCCATATCGTCGGAAAAGCAAATCAGTTTGGTCGGAATGTCGGATATTTGTTTAAACGCATTTTGCACCATCGTAGTGCGAGCAACCTCACCGAAAGTGCCGATATGCGGCAAGCCCGAAGGTCCGTAGCCGGTTTCAAACAATACGTAACCTTTGGCAGGCGGAGTTTTGGCAAAACGTTCGGCAAGGGCGAGAGCTTCGCTAAATGCCCAGGATTTGGCTTGGGAGAAATCTATTTGCGTCATAATTTTAATTTTTAAACTTTACTAGAATATTTGCGGTTAGGTTATTTATCGTCGGAGTATCGTTATTGAAGTCAAGCGTCAATTCTTTTACGATAATCTTTATCTTGAAATCTTGGGTTTCACCTTCAACTAAAAACTCTTCTTGATTGATGTCTTCGGGTTCTTTTTCCTGCCAAGCTTTTTGCTTGATAACTTTGTCCAAATCAATCGTAATTTCGTCTTTTTGTCCTAATTTGCTAAAAATATATTGCGATTTCCCGTCAAAACTCACATGTAAAGACTTGGTTTCGCTGAATTTAATCTCATTTATTCGTGATTTTGAGTGGATATCAAATTCTCCCATATAGTCGTAACCAGAGATTTTAATAGTAGTTTGCGGGTGGTCGTAATATATATATTTCTTTGCCGCGACCGTCGCAGTTGAAGAGTTAGGAATCCAATCTTCGTTGTGTCGATCCCAACGTTGTACATATTCGATGCCGACGAGTTTTAAGGCTTTTGAGGAATCAAAATTTCTGTCGTTGCCTAAATTGTCCAGGAAATCTGCAAATAAATGCAATAATTTTTCACGGTCGCGATCTCCCAAATAATCAACAATTGAACTGATCGATTTGCGTTCGCTAAATTTAATATAGTTTTTTGCTTTGACGATTTTGCCGACTTTGAGCATCTCATTTTTTTCCAAAATGTTTTGCAGTCTTGAGAATTGGCTGTTTATTGAAACTTGTTCGACTCCCCAAGGTCCGAAAGATACTATAAAACTAGCGATCACCAGCGATCCGATGATATTTCGCAATGAGACGCTTTGAGCAGATTTTATGTTAAATAAGGCAAAAATCAACCAGCACGTTCCCGCAACAACGAGATAACGGTCTTCGGTGATGCCGTAATCGAATATTCTCTTGCTAATTGCAATTGCAAGCAGAATCAGCGGGGCGATGAGGATCTTCGGCAGATTGCGAACAAACCAAACCTGAAGCCCGGAATTATTTTGTGCGATCGGAAAAACCGCCAGATAAATAACGATTCCGCTTGCTCCGAATAGACTAACCATTAATGCGACTCCGCCGTCTGGCAGCATAAAATTAAACAATATTTTTGCGATATATGCATAAAGAACCGCCGCATAAATTAGCCATAACGGCAAAATAACATTGCAGAGTAATAACCGCCAAAGCTTATTATATTCGTCTATTTTAACGTCAAATTTTCTTGGGATTCCTGCCATTGCAAATAATGGGGCGGCAAAGCAGGTTATTATTATCCAGCTATATAAATATAAATCGCCGAAATTTGCTTTGAAAAGAAAATCGATACTCGCCAATATGGTAACTATTCCGAGATAGGTAATCAAGGCGACGAAAAAAGTTAGGGTTATGCGGTTATTTAGCCGAAAAGCAAAAGTCCAATTGGTCGAATTATTAGGTTTTGCCAAATAAGGTGCGATAAACATCGCCATAAAAGCGACAAAACAGAGCAATAATTGCCCGTAATGAGCGTGCGGCGATAAGAATATCACTATAGAGGGGATAGCAATAATAATTGCGGTAGCTAAATAGATTTCAAAGGCTTGGAATCGGCTATTTTCAAAAAACAAACGTTCATAAAATAAGCGTGCGGCAATAAAACCAAAACACCCCGTTGCACATAAAATCAATAGACCGAGATAATCTGAATTGTGATTTTCAGCTTGCGATAAGGTCAAAATAGTAAACAAAAAACTACAGGCAATCGCAAACGGGAAGCGTTTTACGGTCTCGCCCAAGCTGAAATCTTTAAATGCCGATATTGTCATAATAATCCTAAAAACAAATTACTGCTTAATATACCTGCTCGATTCTTCAATAGGCAATAAGAAATTGATAATTTAGTGAAATACTGATTTTACATCTCGAGATTATTGCATTATCTAGGCAAAAATCTTAATCTATCTTGGTTTTGCAACGTTGTAAAAATTCTTGAACGGAAATATTATTTTCTGATACTGAAATTACAGGCTCACAATTATTAACCAAAACATCTATGGCGTGATTCTCCGATAAAAACAAGAAATGCCTTACATTGTACAAGAAATCTGATGCAGTGCATGTTTCATTATAAAACCACTCCAAAAAATCAGAGTGAAAAACCTCATAAACAATTCCTCTCGGAGAGGGCGGAAGCAATTCAAGTGTCCTAAGATAATCACCTTCGTCTATTTTTCTATAAAGCAATACATGCCTGAAATAAAAATGAATAAAGTGATTATTTGTTTAGTCCCATAATTTTATGGTTTGGATTTAAATTAAAAGCAGTCGGATTTTGATCGAACTGCTCGATGATTATATCATAAGGCGTTTTATATTTCAAAGCTTTTAACGGTCTTTTGAGG
>Ga0247841_10005557_pt1 | contig 20297 bp, 19 predicted proteins | sample LaCruzMarch2015__2_FD_192410 | JGI IMG/M metagenome (GOLD analysis project Ga0247841, IMG submission 192410) | Freshwater microbial communities from meromictic Lake La Cruz, Castile-La Mancha, Spain - LaCruzMarch2015_18m | ecosystem: Environmental > Aquatic > Freshwater > Lake | place: Spain... | reverse complement strand
ACCCATCCCACCGCCGATACACATGGAAACGAGACCGTACTTCAGACCGAGTCTTCTCATCTGGTAGAGTGCCGTTGTGACAAGTCTTGAACCGGTGCAGCCGATTGGGTGACCGAGGGAGATGCCGCCGCCAAACATATTGCATTTATCCGGATTGACTTTCAACTCTCTCATGCAAGCAATAGCCTGGGATGAGAATGCCTCGTTAAGCTCGATAAGGTCAATCTGGTCGAGTGTTAAATTTGCCTTTTTCAGCGCCTTTCTTATGGCCGGGATGGGACCGAGACCCATATATGCCGGATCAAGCCCGCCGTTTGCCCATGAAACAAGTCTTCCCATTGGTTTTATGCCGAGTTCTTTTGCTTTGTCCCTTGTCATAATGACTACTGCTGATGCTGCGTCATTGAGGCCCGAGGCGTTGCCGGCAGTAACTGTTCCATCTTTCTTGAATGCCGGGGCAATCTTTGACATCTTTTCAACGGTCGTGTCCATAGGCCTCTCGTCAGTGTCGAAGATAAGGGGATCACCCTTTTTCTTAGGAATGACGACAGGCACAATTTCGTCCTTGAAGAGTCCGGCTTTGATGGCTGCCATGGCACGCTGGTGGCTCAGTGCTCCGAATTCATCCTGTTCAAGACGGGTGATGCCGTACTTTGCAGCAATGTTTTCTGCAGTCAAGCCCATGTGGTATCCATAAAAGATTTCCCAGATGCCGTCAAGAACCATAAGGTCAATGGCTTTTGTGTCGAACATCCTTGCGCCGAAACGTAAAGATGGAAGTGCAAAGGGTGCAAGGCTCATGTTTTCCATGCCGCCCGCTACCACAACATCGTTATCACCGCACTGAATTGACTGTACGCCGTTGATAATTGCCCTTAATCCTGAGGAGCAGACCTTGTTGAGGGTATATGCCGCGGTTTCTTTTGGCACCCCACCGTTGATGCTTGCCTGACGGCCCGAGTTTTGTCCGAGTCCTGCCTGAAGAACATTACCCATGACAACTTCGTCAATGATAACCTCTTTTAAACTGCTGTCGTAATCATAATATTTTGCTTCGAGTTCCGTATCGGTTTTCCCGCCAAAGATATCCGGCGCAACATCTTTATCCTTGTTCTTTGAGGGCCTGATTCCTGCTCTTTTTATCGCCTCTTTGATTGCGATTCCTCCGAGCTGTACGGCAGGTACATCCTTAAGGGATTGACCAAACTGACCTATAGCTGTTCTTGCGCATGATACAATTACTACATCTTCAACATCTCTCATAATTTGCTCCTTTTTTATTCATTTGAAAAAAATTTCACAATCTTTTATCTCAATTACAAGGGGTTTGTCAACCATTTTTAATATCATAGACATAGGGGAATAAAAGCACCTTTTTATGCTGATAAAAAATCTTTAAGGAGACGAAAATGCCAATACATATTTTAATAAAAAGTTTTGGAAAAGTTTAACTATAAGAATTGACAAGGAAAAGTTAAAATGTTAAGAATATCTCTCAATTTAATAATCTTATTGAGGTTTTGCATTGAGCGGAGCGGCACAGGAAAATAGAAAGAGTGAAAGTATGGATTTGAATATATTAAGACATAGCACGTCTCACCTTATGGCTCAGGCGGTGAAAGAACTTTTTCCTGAGACCAGGGTAGCCATAGGGCCATCGATAGAAAACGGATTTTATTATGATTTTGATTACCCTCCCGGTTTTACGGAAGAAGACCTGTTGAAAATCGAAGGGCGGATGAAAGAAATTGTTCAAAGAGATATTCCAATCGAAAGAAAAGTTGTGAGCAAGAACGATGCCCTTGAAATGTTTAAAAATTCCGGTGAAACATATAAAGTGGATATCATCGATGCAATAGAAGATGATGAGGTAAGCCTTTATAAGCAGGGTGGTTTTACGGACTTGTGCAGAGGTCCCCATATTTCGTCTACAGGTAAAATAAGGGCTTTTAAACTTTTGAACCTTGCAGGTGCATACTGGAGAGGCGATGAGAAAAATAAAATGCTCACAAGGATTTATGGGACAGCCTTTTCAGATGAAAAATCACTGAACGAATATCTGCAGTTTCTTGAAGAGGTAAAGAAACGTGACCACAGAAGGCTTGGTAAAGATCTTGACCTTTTCAGCATTTCCGATGAGGTTGGCGCCGGCCTTGTCATATATCACCCGAAAGGTGCGTTGTTACGGTACCTCCTTGAAGATTTTGAACGGAAAGAACATTTGAAGAGGGGTTATCAATTTGTCGTAGGGCCTCACATTCTGAAGCTCGAAATGTGGAAGAAATCGGGACATTTCGACAATTACAGGGACAATATGTATTTTACAAAGATTGATGATGTTGACTATGGCATAAAACCTATGAATTGTCTCGCCCATATCATGGTATACAAATCGGCCATCAGGAGTTACAGGGACTTGCCCATAAGGTATTTTGAGCTTGGAACTGTAGCCCGGCATGAAAAATCAGGTGTTCTCCACGGCCTTATGAGGGTTAGGGAATTTACCCAGGATGACGCACATATATTTTTAAGACAGGATCAATTGCATCAGGAAATATTAAACATCATCAATTTTGTGCGCGATACAATGAAAATTTTTAATTTTGAATATGAAATGGAGATAAGCACAAGACCTGAAAAATTTATCGGTGCTCTTGAGGACTGGGATAAAGCGGAAACCATTCTCAAAGAGGTTCTGACCGGCGAAATGATACCCTTTGATATAAATGAAGGTGATGGAGCCTTCTATGGCCCGAAAATAGATATTAAACTGAAGGATGCCATCGGGAGAAAGTGGCAGTGTGCAACGATACAATGTGATTTCGCCCTCCCCGAAAGATTTGACCTTCATTATGTTGATAGCGATGGAAAGAGAAAGAGACCTGTAATGCTCCACAGGGTAATCCTCGGTGCACTTGAAAGATTCATGGGTGTTCTGATAGAACATTACGGCGGCAAATTCCCTGTATGGTTATCGCCTGTGCAGGTAATCATCATGAATATTACCGATGAGCAGGAAGCATATGTAAAATCGATGTATCAGCGCATGATTGATGAAGGGATAAGGGCGGAACTTGATACAAGGAACGAAAAGCTGAGTTTGAAGATACGTGAAGGGGCAATGGAAAAAGTTCCTTATATGGTCATAGCAGGCAAGAAAGAAATGAATGCAAATCTTATCACTGTAAGGATGAGGGATGGCGGGGAATTGAAGGATGTCAGGTTAGAAGATTTTGTTGATAGAATAAGAGAAGACAATATTTTCAGGAGGTGAGTTTTATAGCAAAGGATGCCAAGGATACAATCAATATTAACGAGAAAGTAAAGGCAAGAGAGGTCAGATTGATTGACGATGAGGGGAAACAGTATGGTGTTGTCCCCACATTCGACGCATTGAAGCTTGCGAGAGAACGAGGTTTGGACCTTGTTGAGGTTTCTCCAAAAGCAATACCTCCTGTTTGCAAGATTATGGATTATGGTAAATTTAAATATCAGCTTGCAAAGAAGGCACAGGAGGCTAAGAAAAAGCAGACTGTAATACAGCTGAAAGAGATGAAGCTGGGCCTGAAAATCGAAGAACATGACCTTATGTTCAAGATAAAGCATGTTAGAGGCTTTCTTGAAGAAGGCTGCAAGGTGAAGATTGTTATAATGTTTAAGGGCAGGGAAGTGCTCCATGTGGATATGGGCGAAAAGCTTGCACAAAAGATGATAGAATCTATTAAGGACGTTGGTGAACTGGAACAGAAACCAAAATTTGACGGCAGGAATATCGTAATGGTATTTGCTCCACCGTAAAGGAGGCTCATATGCCCAAAATAAAGACGCAGAGAGGTTTAGCGAAACGGGTTAAGGTGACCGCGACTGGCAAGATAAAAAGGTCAAAAGCGTACCACAGTCACCTTCTCTCTTCAAAAACACCGAAGATGAAGAGAAGATTGTCAAAATCTGATACAATCCATCCGTCTGATGCGAAAAGAATAAAGAGTTTAATACCTTATTTATAAAGAAAGAGGTGCAGGAACATGCCAAGGGCAAAAAGAGGAGTTAAAGCAAGAAGAAGAAGGAAAAAAATATTAAAGCTCGCAAGAGGTATGTACGCAAGCAGGCGTACAACATATAGCGTAGCAAAACGGGCTGTATTTAAGGCATTAACCTATTCCTACAGGGATAGGAGACAGAGAAAGAGAGATTTCAGGACATTATGGATAGCACGAATTAATGCTGCCTGCAGGGTTTATGGAATACCCTACAGCAGATTTATAAACGGATTGAAGGCTGCCAATATAAACCTCAACCGTAAATCTCTTGCAGATATGGCAGTCAATGATCCTGCCGGATTTGAGAACGTAATAGTCAAAGTAAAAGAAGTGATGGTCCAATAATAAATTCTCCAAATCTATTCTGTTGTAATGTATAGGTGACGCTTGGACATAAACGCCTTAAAAAATAAGGTTGAGCAAGAGATTTCCTCTGTAAAAAATATTGATGATCTGGAAAAGATAAGGGCCTTTCTTCTCGGGAGAAAGGGAATCCTTTCCGAATATATTGATCGAATAAAAACCTTGGACAAAGATGAGAGGAAGATATTCGGCAGGGAGATTAATCTATTAAAACAATGGACCGAGGAAAAACTAAAAGAATTCAAACAGTTTTATGAGGACGAAGAGAAGAATAAAAGGGAGCAGGCTGTCTGGATTGATATTTCCATGCCTGGTAAAATCCCGGTAACAGGAAAAAAACATCCAGTTACACAAACATTGGAAGAAATCATCAGGATATTTTCTTCGCTTGGGTTTTCTGTTGCTGAGGGCCCTGACATTGAATCAGAATACTATAATTTTGAAGCCCTGAATATTCCGCATGATCATCCGGCACGCGATATGCAGGATACGTTTTACATCAAAGATGGTGTTGTACTGAGAACGCATACCTCCCCTGTTCAGATAAGGGTAATGGAATCACAGCTTCCTCCCGTAAAGATAATTGCCCCAGGAGCGGTTTACAGGTGTGATAGCGATGTATCCCATACACCCATGTTCCATCAGGTAGAGGGGCTTATGGTGGACAGGCATGTAAGATTTTCAGATTTGAAGGGTATATTGAGTATTTTTATCCAGGAAATGTTTGGGAGCAATACCCCCTTGAGATTCAGGCCGAGTTATTTTCCTTTTACAGAACCATCTGCAGAGGTTGATATAGGCTGTGTTATCTGCGGGGGAAGCGGCTGCAGAGTATGTAAAGATACTGGATGGCTCGAGATACTTGGTTCCGGCATGGTGCACCCGCAGGTATTCAGGATAGTCGGGTATGATCCGGAAGAAGTGACAGGTTTTGCATTTGGTATGGGGGTCGAGAGGGTTGCTATGATTAAGTTCGGCATAGATGATATAAGGCAATTTTATTACAATGATATACGATTTCTTTCTCAATTCTGAGGTTTAACTTTGAGAATTCCCTTTGAGTGGTTAAAAGATTTTGTTGTAATAGACATAGAACCGCAAGAACTGGCAAAAAGACTTACCATGCGGGGATTTGAAGTTGAGTCTTTGGAGGAGTACACCCCGTCCTTCAGAAATGTTGTTGCAGGCGAGATAGTTTCCATTGACAGGCACCCCAAAGCTGACAATCTGAGTATATGTACCATTGATAATGGCAGCAATGTCCTTCCAGTTGTATGTGGTGCAAAAAATATCTCAAAAGGCGATAAAGTCCCCTTTGCAATGATAGATGCGAGACTGGCCGATGGAGCAGTTATCGAAAAGAAAGAGCTGAGAGGCGTTACTTCTTTCGGCATGCTTTGTTCAGAAAGGGAGTTGGGCCTTTCAGATGACCATAGCGGAATATTCATTCTGGAAGATAATGCAAAGCCAGGAGAACCTCTTGAACATATTCCGGGAGTAAGTGATGTTGTCTTTGACATAAGCGTTCCCCCTAACAGAGGCGATTGTCTCTCAGTATATGGAATTGCAAGGGAGGTCGGGAGCATACTTGACCAGAAAATAAGGATTATGCCGTTTCTCATCGAAGCCGAAGAGACAGGGAATATTGATGATTTCATTTCTCTTGATGTTTTTGATCTTGAGGCATGTCCCCGTTATGTTTTAAGAATGATTAAGGACATAACGATTAAAAAATCTCCCTTCTGGATAAGAAGCAGAATCAGCAAATGCGGGATGAGACCCATTAATTCTATTGTAGATGTTACGAATTATGTCATGCTGGAGTTTGGGCAACCGCTCCACGCCTTTGATTATGATAGACTCAGGGGGAACAGGATTGAGGTCAAATTAACGGATGCCCCGACTGTATTCCGTACGCTGGATGGCGAGGATAGAAAGCTTTCGTTAAATGACTTGCTCATATGCGATGGAGAGGAGCCCGTTGCAATAGCAGGCATTATGGGCGGTGAAAACTCTGAAATTACAGAGAGTACAAAAAATGTTGCCTTAGAAAGTGCATTTTTCAATCCTTATTTCATACGGCGAACGGCAAGAGGGTTGGGCATCAGGTCTGAAGCATCGCTAAGGTTTGAAAAAGGGATAGACATTGATAATGTTGGTTTTGCTGCTGAAAGGGCTGTTCTTTTAATGCATAAGCTCTCGGGCGGGAAGGTTGTAAAGGGACAAAGGGAAGTCTATAACAAAAAGGAATTGAACCGAATTTTTGTGAGCTTTGGAAGGATAAATGAAATCCTCGGAACGGCTATCGAGCAGCGTGATATAGTGAGTGCCTTGAGATCAGTAGATCTGCATGTGGTGAAAGAGGAGGAGAGCGGTTTTCTGGTTTCAATACCTCCATTCAGGCATGATATTAATGAATATGTTGATATTATAGAAGAAATAGCGAGGATCCACGGCTACGATCATATACCTGCCACAACCCCGGTAACAGCTGTAAAAACCTTGAAAAGGGATAAAAAAGAAAATCAAACCAATATTGCCAAAGACTATTTTAAATCGGCTGGTTTCAATGAGTTAATTAATTTTGCATTTTTTAGCGTTAAAGACATAAATAATTTTTTCATTACACCCCCTGACGAAAGGGCTTCATACATTAATATTATGAACCCCATCTCAAAAGACTATGAAGTTATGAGGACGTTTATTGCTGCCGGGGTATTGAAAAATATTGCTTACAATCTAAACAGAGGCGCAAAAAATCTGAGGTTTTTTGAGTCCGGGAAGGTCTTTTATTTAAGTGCAGAAAGCCTCCCTGTCGAGTATCCTGCTGCATGCTTTGCTATGACCGGGCGGGAAAGGGGGTATTTCTGGAGAGATAAGCACCCTGAATACGATTTTTTTGATATAAAAGGTGTTCTCGAAGGGCTGGTGAACTGTTTTGGATTGGATATTCACATCGAGAAAAGCGTGGAACCTTTTTTAAATTCCAACAAATCCGGTGACGTTTTTGTTAATAACGAAAAAGCAGGCTGGATTGGTGAAATTAAGGATGAGGTTTTAAAAACCTACGAGATTGAACAAGAGGTTTATTGTGTTGAGTTGAGGTTCGATGTAATCTGGAAAATGAGTCGTTTTAATGTTATTAAATACGCACCGATCCCAAGGTATCCGCAGGTAACAAGAGATTTTACTTTTTTGATTGCTGATAAAACGCCGGCTTCTTATATAATTGAAAAAATTAAAGGTGTGTCACCATTAATAATTGACGTAGGTGTTTTTGATATGTTTAAAAAAGAAGCGAGAAGTGTATCTTTTCGGGTAGTATTTCAATCTTTTGAAGATACATTGAAAGATGAAACAGTGAATATTTTGCAGGATATTATTATTAAAGAGGTTACAAACATAGATGGAGTAATGTTAAGGGGCTAAGGAGGGATGTATGACCAAGATAGAAATTGTTACAAATGTGTATGAGAAGTTGGGTTTTTCAAAACGCGAGTGTGCAGATATTGTTGACAAATTTTTTGAGGTTATCAAAGAAACACTGGCAGATGGTGAGAATGTTAAAATTTCCGGCTTTGGCAATTTTATTGTGAAACAGAAAAAGGCAAGAAGGGGAAGGAACCCGCAAACAGGCGATGAAATTGAGATTGCGAAAAGAAAGGTATTGAATTACAGGTTGAGCCAGGTTCTAAAAGACGCAATAAACGATAAATAACATTTAGAGATATGATAAAGATATGACCTCAAATATCCCGGACAGGATGTTTTATAGGATTAAAGAGGTATGCAGTATAACCGGCCTTAAGCCCCATGTGCTGCGATATTGGGAACAGGAATTCAAAGATATAAAACCTGTCAAGAGTTCAAGGGGACAAAGGTTATACAAAAAAAAGGATCTCGATGTAATACTTGTAATAAAGAGATTGCTTTATGAACAGCGATACACGATCGACGGGGCAAAGAAACACATGATGGATAAAAAAAATATGTTAGTGTTGGAACATATTAAGGACGAACTGACAGAGGTCATTGAGATTTTAAAAAAAGGAGACTGATCATGAAGAAAATTATACCTGTAATCTTGCTTGCCTTTCTTTGTTCATGCGCGGCAGGAACTATACATGTGGCAAAGAATGAAGCGGAGAGCTACAAGACTACATATGCAGATGCGCATGTGCAAAAGCTTTCCAAAGAGAACGAAGCCTTGTTAAAAGGCATTTACCAGAGACTTAGCATGTCGAACATTAATATCTATAAAGAGGGAATAGGGATTACCTTACTTAGCGATCAGAAGAACGAAAAACTTCATTATATTATGATCAATATACGACCTTCAGAAATAGTCTTCAACGAAAGCTCTACTACTCCGGAGCAAAGGTTTTCATACGTTCTTCAGAATTCTTTCCCTAAATATTTAAAATTAATAAAGAAAGAAGACCTGAATCATGATGACATTGAAGGATTAGCCCTCGGTATTTACTGGCCTGTGAGAGATTTCTCGCAGTGCGATACTTACGGCGGGTTTATAGAATATATCCACATATTTTTTATGAAAGAAGATGTCTGGGCTATGCTTGACGGGAAAAAGAACTTTGTTGATGTAATTCAGAGTTCCGAGGTAATTACAAGCCTGAATTTAAAACCGGCACAAAACGTAAAACCAGTGTTTTAAGGTCAGGGTTCGAGGGGTCAAAAGGGGTCAAGGGTTCGGATGATTGGAAGATTGGACGATTAGATGTTTGGCCAACCTTCCAACCCTCTAAACCTCCAGCTTGCCGGATTTTCATATTGGTATTCCGCCAATTTTTTCTGCATTCCCTGTAGTGAGTGATGGAAAAGGGGAAGGGGTAAATGAGAGTATAAATATGATAAGTATTATGAAAGCGATACATTTTCTTCTGCGACCTATTTCTGTTTCCATATCAAGCGGCTGCGGATGCCGCATACCAAAAATCAGAAGGATTATGACTAACATTAACCACCCTGGATTATAAAATATAGCGATGATGGCAAGCGTAGTGATAGTTCCAATAAACACCCATCTGCTTTTATCACCGAAAACTGCATATATGATATGACCGCCATCTAATTGTCCCACAGGGAGGAGATTAAGGGCTGTTACGAATAACCCTACCCACCCTGCATAGGCAAATGGATGCAGAACAAGGTCATATCCTGGAGGTATTTTTCCTACAATTAATTGCTGGACGATCTTGAAGAGCAACGGGTCGCCAAGTTCTATGAACGATGTGCTGCCCGATATGGACTGAATATCGGATAATTTAATGCCCAAAATAATAAACGGAACAGCCACAAGAAAGCCCGATATTGGTCCCGCAACCCCGATATCAAACAACGCCTTTTTATTGACAATAACCCCTTTCATTTTTATGATGGCCCCGAATGTGCCAAACGGGGACAGTGGAAATGGTATAAAATAGGGCAATGTTGCCGGTATGCCATATTTTTTACTCATAAAATAGTGACCCATCTCATGGGCAAGAAGTATGGAGATAATTGAAACGCTATAAGATGAACCACCCACGAAATACGTCGAGGCAATTGTGAATAAGAAAAGAAGGGCGTGGATCATTTATGCCTCTAAGAGGCCATATTCTAAAAGAATACGGTCAAATTTTGATCCTCTTTTTATTTTTGTATCGAAATCAGTGAGCACATCAAAAAAGGCTATGAGGTCCTTTCTTTTTAATTTTTGACTTGTCTTTGACAGATTATACGCATAAAAAGGTTTTTGATAGGGGAAATGCTGCCTTCTATCGGAAGGCTTCAAATCCAGGCCTTCTTTCCACTTATTAAAGGTTTTTAAAAAGTGACTGTATTCTGAGCCTGCCTTAAAAACCTCTTCCATATCTTTTGCCTGCAGCATCAACCGTGTTTGCTTTACTAAATAGCCCTGTATAGCAAGGATGTGAAGGCCATTCAGCAAAAGATTTTCAAATATATTAAGTGCCTCTTTTTTTTTCATTAGTGCAAGTGCATCAAACAGGGAGAACAAACTTTCCTCATGTGTCTCGGTGACAACAGACAAGACGTCCTTTGATTTTATTTCTTGTTTTTCACCTATGAAATTTATGATTTTCATCAATTCCATTTCAAGGATAGATTCATCTTTAATCTTTTCTTTTAAAGCCTGAAAACCTTTGTCAGTCATAATCTTGCCGTGTTTTTTCAGTATACTGAGAACACGTTCTTTAATGCGCTTACCCCTTTCTTTCTCCAGGACAACAATGTTGCCCTCAATCGGCTTATGAAAATCGTTTGAAGCGGATGTATAATAAAGTATGATTTGTATTTTTTCCTTCAGCGACAGAAGTTGGGTTTTAAGTGTATTTATCAGGTCATCAGGGGGGTCTAAAAGGACCAGAATAAAATTATTCTCAATAAAAAGTGCAGAAGCCTTCTCGATTACCGAATTTTTAATATCCTTGCCGGCGGCTATAAGGACCTCGGGGTTATCTACCGATTTTCTTGAAAGGATATGCACATCTTCTAAAACATTTTCCCGGACGCCCAAAGCTATTATAATGTCGCTCATTTGCCGTTAGATTACTATACTGTTCAATGTTTTGCAATATTAAGAGGCGATGCATGCATTGTAAATGTAATTTATTTTTGATTGACATAACTTATCATATCTAATAAGATTTCCCCAATGAAAGAATTTTTTAAAGATATGTTTTTAGACCTCTACGAGAACTTCACGGAAGTTTTCCTCAATGTGATAGTCATGGTTATCGTTATGATAGGCGGTTTTATCATAAGCTGGTTCATAAAGAAGCTTATTGCAAGACTCCTCATGCTCTTTCGGTTTGACAAATGGGCAAAGGATGTCGGTATTGTAAATTTTCTTGAGAAGGGTGGTGTTCAGACTCTTCCTTCGTTGATCCTGAGCAAAATAGTTTACTGGATATTCATAGTGGCTTTTTTCTCTTTTGGCCTGAATTTCATCGGCATATCGCAGTTTTCGGAATATGCCTCAAGGATTGCCAGCGCACTGCCCCATATAGTTGTTTCCCTTGTAATCATTGTGATGGGAATAATATTCAGTAATTTTATCAGCCGAGTTATTACCATGACGTGTGAAAACGCAAATATAAAATATGGTGATTTCATTGCAAGGGGAGTACGTATTTTCCTCACCATAATTACATTTGGAATTGTTTTTGAATATATCGGTGTTGGCAATACCATAATCACTATCAGTTTTTTAATCATATTCGGTGGAATTATCATGGCGCTCTCTCTCGCGTTGGGAATAGGGTTAAGCAATGTGGTTGGAGATTTAATCAGAGAACGGGTAAAAGCAAGCGCCGAAAAGAAGAAAGAAGAACATCAGCTGCATAGCAGGTAGCGTCTGAACCAGTTTATCGCAAGTTCAATTGCCTTTTCTCTGTGTGATGTAACAGAAAATACATGATCCCCACCTTTAATTATGGAAAGTTTTTTTGGTTTTTTGATGTTTTTATATATTGCCTTTCCTTCATGAAAGGGGACCGTTTCGTCTGCTTCTCCATGTACTACTAAGGCACATGATAATTTCCCGGCCTCAGACAAGAGGTCGTATTTTGAGAAATCGTTAAAAATTGTTTCATTGAATTCTATATCCGATATCCTGCCGCCATCCTTTTTTTCTAACATGTATGGTGTGGCCCATAAGGATATGCACTTTATTCTTTTGTCTTTTGCGGATGTTACTATGCACGTAGAACCGCCAAAGCTGCTCCCCAATATACCAATTTTTTCAGGGTCTACAAGGCGATGTTTTAAAACATACTCAACGATCGAATCTAAATTTCCAATCCTTATCGTTAAGGTGGTATCTTCTATGTTGCCTTCGCTTTCGCCGCACCCGTGATAATCGAACCTGCAGACAGCTATTCCCTCCTGGATTAAATTTTCCGAAAGCGCAAGATATTTCGAGCTTTCCTTTGAGCTTATCAAGCCATGGGAAAGAATAATACAGGGATATTTTTTATGACCCTTCGGTGTTGCGAGTACCCCTTTAATACTGTGCTCTAAAGATTTAATCTCAAACGGCTCGATCATGGTTATTTCCCTTCAGATTGGCAAGGCAATTTTCAAGACTGATCAGGTTTAACACATCCTCTCTATTGTATTCAAGAAGAAGATTAAGCGCTTCATCCCTGCCATATTTTATATAACTCTCCCAAAGTTTAACGGCGTCATATCCGTTCATACCTTCTGTTTTTCTTGATATGCCGAACATTTTTTCAAGCGCTTTCAAACCTCCCTTAATACCCAGTTTCTTTTTTTCTTTAAACAGGTCGATAGAGTTGGCTGTTGCCATTATATCAAGGTTTAAGTACTTTTTTATGAGGGGGAGATCGAAGCCGTCGCCATTGAAGGTTACCACGGTTTTTGTGTTACATATTATGGTCTCAACGTTATCAGTGGTTATATCGTTGCCATAGAACTGCACGAATCCTTTCTGTTCGATGTATATGCCTATGACGCATATATTTCCCTGCCTGTCTGTTTCGATATCAAGATATGCCTTCACAGATTACGTCCTCAACGTAACAATACCAATAATACCCATCGAGAAGAAGAGAAGATTTGAAAACCAGGCGGCAAACAATGGGGGGAAGATTTCAGAATATCCAAAGGACAGAGAAACCGAATGGAAAAACCAGTAAAATATTCCGAGAGAAATACCGGAAAAAATACCTTTTGAAATATGTTTTGTTTTGGAATACCTCAGTCCCACGGAAAAGGCAGCAAATACCATAATGAGGTTTACAAAAGGAGAAGAAATTTTGTTGTACAGATCGACAAGATATCTTCTGATACTATGCCCATCCTGTTTTAATTTTTTTATATGTCTTTCAAGCTCTTTATATCCCATTTCTTCAGGGTTTTTTTCTATCACCTTAAATATCGAAGGGTGTTCGTTTATTACATCCTTCACCTGAGCGTATGTCTTCTTTGTCTTTATACCATCATCGCCAAATGTCCTTTCAACAACATCGGTGAAGAGCCAGGAACCGTCTTTCCAGACGCCTTCTTTTGCATCAGTCCTTTTTTCAATAGAAAAATCCTTTGACAATTCCAACAGGGTGAGACCCTTTATCCTGTCTTTTTTAATGTCATAAAAATCGATATTGCAGATTTTATTGTCTCTCTTAAACCATATCCTGTCGTTTTTAAAAAAAACATAGGGTTCTTCCTTTTTAATTTTTACCCGATAGACATATTCAGCCGTGCTGAGGGTTACCGGTACAAGCAGTTCCGCAAGAACAAATGAAAAAGCTATGAGTACCATGGACAGCACCACCAGCGGTTTCATTAATGATGCTGTACTTATTCCTGAGGTCCTTATGGTAATCATCTCATTGTTCCTTACCATCAATATAAGAAAAATTAACATTGAAATGAGGAAGGATAGGGGTAAAATCAGGTTCAGATAATAAGGTATTCTTAAAAAAAGATAATATACACCTAATACAAAGTTTTTCGATGAAGAGGTAAAAATGTCCATATGTTCAAAAAACTCGATTGTCATGAACATTATCAGTCCTGCAAGTTCTGTAACGGCAAGGATCTTTAATACGTTAGAAATAAGGTATTTATTTAACCTTTTCAAAATAGTAGCTCCACATGTATCGAATTCTCTGTGATAATGCAACGTGATCCTCACTGTTCAAATTCCTTAACAGAAAGAGACCTGTCACGGCTATGACAATATTTGGCACAAGCGATGTTATGAGCGCGGGTGCGTGTATCGACCTTCCCGCATTTTCGGTAAATGCCATCAGCATGTAATAGATGATAAACAGGAGAAGACTGTAAAGAACGCCTGAAAAACTGCCTTCTACCTTTCTCCTTATGCCGAGAGGTATGGTGAGAAAAACAAAGGCAAGCGTTGAAAGAGGTATAGAGATTTTTTTATAAATTTCAAGAAGGTATTCGTATTTATCGTTTGCGTTTGCTGTTGCCATAGCCTTTTTGAGCTCTTTCACATTCATTTCATAGGGTCTTTTCCTTAAGGATGTGCTGCCTGGGAGCATATTTGTGAGATTCATAGTGAATGCATAATTTTTAAAGTACAAGCTTCTGTATACGTCATCTGTTTTTTCCCATCTGTGCAAATTACCGTTTTCCAGCAAAAAAAACAGGTCCAGCGAAACGGGGTCAAGATTTATCAAGCCTTTATTTGCTGATATGGTTTGCTTTAAATTTTTGTCTCTGTCATCTGATACGATTATCCCGGTGAGTGATTTATTTTTTGTGTCTACCTTGTCGATGTAAATAACGATACCAGGTATAGTGTCGTTGAATATTCCTTCTTTGTCTTCAAAGGTAATACCTTTTTTGATGATATTTATGAGGGTATTTCGGAATTCTTCGCTGCTTGCAGGGAGTAATGCTATTGAATTTATAAGTCCTATGATGGTTATTGCTATGGCAAATGCTGCCAAAGGGTGAAAAAGACATTTAATATCAACTCCGCTGGCTTTCAGGGCAAGGATTTCATTTTCTGTGGAGAATCTGCCCAGCACAACGATGGTGGACAATAAAAAGGCCATCGGCAAGGTAAACATGAGATAAGGCGGCGAAGAATAAACAATTAATAATATTATGTCTTTTAAATCAACGCCTTTATTGATCACAAGATCTACCATTTTTCCGATGCGGCCCAGCACAAGTATGAAGGTGAGGATGCCCAGCGAGAGGAGAAACATAGAAGATAACTCTTTTAACAGGTATATATTGAACCTTATAGATATGTTCCGAAAAGACAACATCTCATTACATTAACATTCATGTGTTGATTATGTCAATCCAGGTATTTCCCCGGGTCTGTGACTTGACATAGTGAAATATAAAGCTATAATTGATGAGCACCGATTGAATCTTTGCCGTCTTTCGGCAGTGCGAAAGATTACAGATTCAAAGAAAAAAGATAAAGGGGGATGTATGCCATATGATGCAACGATGATGGCTGACTGGCAGATTTCTGAGGCCGCCGAGGAACAGATGAAGTCTATATGGCAGCTTCAGGAAGAGATTGGTCTGCAGAAAGACGAGATAATTCCATCCGGCAGGGTCGGCAGGATAGATTTTGCGAAGGCCCTGGAGAGACTTGGCGACAAAACAGACGGAAACTATATCGATGTAACTGCAATTACACCAACACCCCTTGGTGAAGGCAAAACAACAACAACAATGGGGCTTATTGAAGGACTGGGGAAAAGAGGAAAGCTGGTAGGCGGTGCAATACGCCAACCTTCAACAGGGCCCACAATGAATGTTAAGGGAAGTGCTGCCGGAGGGGGCAATGCACAGGTTATCCCATTGACCGAGTTTTCACTAGGGCTTACGGGAGATATGTCTGCAGTCACCTATGCCCATAATCTTGCCATGGTTGCACTTACTTCAAGGATGCAGCATGAAAGAAATTACAGCGATGAGGAGCTCGAAAAGAGAGGCCTGCGCCGTCTGGAGGTTGATTCAAAAAATGTGCCCATGGGGTGGGTAATGGATTTTTGCGCCCAGACCTTAAGAAATATCATCGTGGGTATCGGGGGGAGAATGGATGGTTTTACCATGCAATCCCGTTTTGATATTGCTGTAAGTTCGGAAGTAATGGCAATCTTGTCAATTGCCAGGGACCTTAAGGATTTGCGTGAAAAAATCGGGAAGATTACGGTTGCATATTCAAAAAGCGGAAAGCCCATAACAACAGAGGACCTTGAAGTGGCAGGTGCCATGTGCGCCTTCATGAGAGAGAGTATAAACCCGACACTCCTGCAGACAGTGGAAGGTCAACCGGTTTTGGTGCATGCAGGACCCTTTGCGAATATCGCAATTGGCCAGTCTTCAATCATTGCGGACCGTATCGGGCTTAAAATGTTTGATTATCACGTAACAGAAAGTGGATTTGCAGCAGACATCGGTTTTGAAAAGTTCTGGAACGTCAAGTGCAGGATTAGCGGTTTGAAGCCTAACGTTACAGTGATAACTGCCACGATAAGGGCATTGAAGATGCATGGAGGCGGCCCGAGAGTTGCACCGGGTTTACCGCTTCCCGATGAATACAGGAAAGAAAACCTCCTCCTGCTGGAAAAGGGATTACCAAATCTTATCCATCATATCCGTACAGTAAAGATGTCCGGCATCAAACCCGTGGTTTGTATCAACGGTTTTCATACTGACACAAAGGATGAAATCGCCCTTGTTTGCAGGTACGCTGAAAATGAAGGTGCCCGCGTTGCTTTTTCTGAACACTGGCTTAAAGGAGGCGAGGGAGCCCTGGAACTTGCAGACGCGGTTATTGATGCCTGTGAAGAGCGGGTTGATTTTCAATTTCTTTACCCAATTGAAATGCCTTTAAGGCAAAGGGTTGAAGTGATTGCAAAAAGTGTTTATGGTGCTGACGGTGTTTTGTGGATCCCCGAGGCAGAGGCAAAGGCAAAAAAGATTGAAGCTGACCCGGAGAAAAGAGACTATTATACTATGATGGTGAAAACCCACTTAAGCCTATCCCATGAACCGGAGATTAAGGGCGTTCCAAAAGGATGGATATTGCCGGTCAGAGATGTCCTTATATATTCAGGTGCAAAATTTTTATGTCCCGTAACGGGCGCTATAAGTTTAATGCCGGGAACGAGTTCTGATCCTGCATTCAGAAAGATAGATATTGATGTAAATACAAGGAAGGTTAAAGGGTTATTCTAAATCCGGGATTATTGTTTAAGATTGAATTGTGAAAGCCTTTCGCTTATCTGTTGGGCTGTATTTTTTAAATGCTTGATTACATGGGGCAACTTGTCGTCGCTTAAAGAGCGTGAAAATCCTACCGCACAAACAGCACCTGCAGGGACACCATCAGTGTAGATTAGAGTTGCCACAGCCCTTATGCCTGTCAAATACTCTTCAAGATCGAGGCTGTATCCCAGGGTTCTTGTTTTTTCTACCTCTTCCAGAAAAAGGTCTATATCGGTGATGCTGTTCTCGGTATATTTTGGTAACCCGCTCTCTTTGAGAAAGTCCCTTATCTTTTCGTTGTCCATTGGTGAAAGGAAGGCTTTGCACAGCACTGATGCTGTTATAGGAAATGCGGCTCCCACAGGCGAAGAAATCTTAAAAGTTTTTTTTGTTTCTATAGCATCGAGGACTTTTATCACATTATCTTCTCTGACACAGAGGAATACTGTTTCATCAACAAGCCCGATAAGCTTCTCGAGAAATGGTCTCGCAATTGTTGTGAACTCCCCTCCCTTAAAAACATTTTTTGAAAGTTCAAGTAATTCCTGCCCGATAATATATTTCTTGGTGGTTTTATCCTTGACAATGAATTTTTCATTCTCAAAGGCCTTGAGTATCCCGAAAACAGTACTTTTGCTTATGGACAGTTGTTTTGATATTTCTGTGACGCCAAGAGGATTACCGTCTTTTACGATAAATTTTAAAACTTCTACAGCTTTCTTGAGGATCGGTGCATTGTACATAATTCAGTATAGTGAACAAATATATCTGAAACAACCTTATTTGTCAATGATAATATTGATTTATTTTGTTACGATCAGTTCTCTGTCCATATGTTTATTATAATGAACGCCGTTTCACAATTGTTTCAGCAATATTGACGAAAATATTGATATATAATCAGTTGAAAAACAGGGATAATCTGATAATAATATAGGACTGAGGTTTTTATGACGCAGCATAGAATAACATTTCTTCCAATGGATAGAGTTTTCATAGCCGAAGATAGCGAAAACCTGCTTGAAATTGCTATGAAATACGGTATCCATATAAACGCATCCTGCGGAGGTAACGCTGCTTGCGGCAAATGCAGGGTAAAAGTTGTTAAGGGGGATGTTTACGCGCCCATCCATCCAAATATACCCCAATGGGAATATGATGCCGGGATGCGCCTGGCCTGCACGACTTTTCCGCGCGGTGATATTACCGTGGAAATACCCCTTGAATCGCAGATTGACCGGTCTGTCTTAAAAAGAAGGCGAAAGGCGCCGCACATTCTTTCTGCCGTTGATATAGGTCGGCTTGTGAAAGGATGGGAGGTTGATCCTGCTGTATTTAAAAGGTATATCGAACTTCCAGAACCTTCTTTACAGGACAATATATCGGATCTTGGCAGACTCATGAGGGAGATTAGAAGAAAGTTTAGTATTGAGAATATATCTGTTGATTTTAAGATTCTGACAAGACTGAGCAGGGTTTTAAGGGATTCCGGTTGGAAGGTTACTGCAACAATTGTTCTTACGAGGAAGGGTTGCAAACTTATTAATGTAGAGCCCGGTAATGCGGAAGATAAGAATTTTTCTATTGTTATTGACATCGGCACAACTACAGTTTGCGGTCAAATCCTTGATCTTGCCAATTGTTCGGCATTAAAGCTGATGACCGAGCACTCAGATAGCGGGAGTGATGTCTGCACACTTGCAGAATCGTCTGATTATAATGCCCAGATTAGTTACGGAGAAGACGTTATTTCAAGAATCATGTATTCCCGGAGAAAAGGTGGACTGAAGAAGCTTAATGAAGTTGTTAGGGGAACGATTAATAATGTCATAGAAGAACTCCTTGAAACAAGCGGGGTCAGCATTGAACATATATCACACCTCGTGTTTGCCGGGAACACTGCTATGACACACCTTGCCCTCGGGATTGACCCGAAATATATCATGCTCTCGCCGTATACTCCTGCTGCCGCACTGATACCGCCCGTAAGGGCAGCGGATATCGGTGTTAACGTGAATGAGCCTGTGCATGTCTATATATTCCCCTGTGTTGCTTCATATGTGGGAGGTGATATTGTTGCCGGGGTGCTTGGTTCGGGTATTTCAAAGAGGGATAAAATTACGTTGTTTATGGATATAGGCACAAACGGAGAAATAGTGCTTGGCAACCATGACTGGCTCATGTGTGCTTCCTGCTCTGCGGGCCCTGCATTTGAAGGCGGCGGTATTGCATTCGGGATGAGGGCAGGGAAGGGTGCTATCGAACAGGTAAAGATTAATCCGGCAACTTATGAACCTATGATCCTCACCATAGGAAGGGCGAAGCCTTTAGGAATATGCGGTTCTGGACTGATTGACATTGCTGCGGAGTTGATAGAGGTCGGACTGATTGACCGGAATGGCAAGTTTAAAAGGGATTTGCAGACAGAAAGGCTAAGGGCGGGAGAGAGCGGTTATGAATATGTTCTTTGCTATACTTCGGAGACGCAGATAAACAGAGACATTGTAATTACCGAAGCAGACCTGGATAACCTGATCCGCACAAAGGCTGCCATATATGCCGGGTGCAGGACACTTCTCGAAAATGCGGGTCTTTCATTTAATGATATTGAGATGGTTGTTATTGCAGGCGGTTTCGGGCATTACATCGACATTGAAAAGGCCCAGACTATCGGGCTTTTGCCTGAATTACCCCTTAAACGGTTTATATTTGTGGGTAACGGTTCACTCCTCGGCGCACGTTTGCTCTCCTTATCGAGAGGATTTATCGATGAAGCGGAGAAGATTGCCAAGATGATGACAAACCTTGAATTGTCGAATAATAATAGATTTATGGAAGAGTTTGTTGCGGCGATGTTCCTGCCTCACACTGACGAGAAGGCGTTCCCGGGGGTTATTGGGAGGCTGAAGGGGGGAAAGGCAGGGAAAGGCGGTTGAATGAGGTGAGTAGGGGAGAGTGAAAGGGGGAAAGCAGGAAATACAGAAGGTTAGAAGGTTTGAGGTTTGGAGGTTTAGCTAAACTTCCAAACATCTAATCATCTGTCAATGGCGGTGAACAGTGAAAACCCCCGGTATGTCACTGCGAGCGATCCTTCCCCTATCTGTCATTGCGAGGGCTTTAGCCCGTGGCAATCTCGATTTG
>Ga0247841_10005555_pt1 | contig 20312 bp, 17 predicted proteins | sample LaCruzMarch2015__2_FD_192410 | JGI IMG/M metagenome (GOLD analysis project Ga0247841, IMG submission 192410) | Freshwater microbial communities from meromictic Lake La Cruz, Castile-La Mancha, Spain - LaCruzMarch2015_18m | ecosystem: Environmental > Aquatic > Freshwater > Lake | place: Spain... | reverse complement strand
AAAAACGGCAATGATAAAAAGTGAACGCCCTTGTTTAAAATGCTTCCAACAGGAGAACAGCCAGTCAAACGTTAAGAAAACATTATCTGGTTTCGTTTCGGATAAAAGGACGTTCCACTCTTCTCTCAGGCTTTCGAACTCTTTGCTGTTTTCGATGATTACGGTTTTTAGCATATAACTGCTTACTTCAATAAAGGCACCAGCCCCATGGTTTTTAATTTAAAAACAGAAACGGTATCATTGCCTCCGACTCCTACCCTTCTCAAAGTAAATGCATTATCCCCGCAATAAACAGGGCCTTGCAACATAGTCAGGGCGCATCGGTATCCTGCCTGCGAAACTAGGGCAATAGACTTTTTATTAAAATCATCCTGCTCTCCAAAAGGATAGGCGAATGCCGTCACTTTCCGCCTAATATTTAATTCCAGTATTTCTTTTGACTTTACCAATTCTTCTTGCAGTTGCCCATTCAGAACCGATGAAAGTGAGATGTGGGAATGGGTATGGGAACCAAATGTAATGTTATGATTCGACATCTCTCTTATTTGTTCCCACGAGAGACAACAGGATAAAACTGCTTTTTCATCAAGCGCGAACGCGCCTCGTAATATCCCTGTTAAGGTTTTCTGCTCTTCCGGCGTAGACCTTTTAAATAGATGCGCAATCGCATAAAATGCTCTTTGTTTCTCCTTGTTCAATTTAAATTTGTGATTTTTGCCCAGAAAAGAAAAATTAACAGTTTCTTTCTGCGTACCTTCCAGTATATCAACCAGCATGTCCCACCAAAACGCCCTTTTGTCATCGATGAAAGAAGTCGAGGCAAATACTGTTGCCGCGAGGCTGTGTTTCCTTAAAATCGGATAAGCATATTCGTAGTTATCGGCATAGGCATCGTCAAAGGTGATAACAATCGAATTATCCAGCTTATTCGAAGCGGAATCCACGTATTCCAATGCCTGCTCTAAACTGATGACATTATAATTTTTCTTCAGATACATCATCTGCTTATCGAAGGAAGACGGATCAACGCAGAGATCTTTCAATAAGGCGTTTACTGTGCTTAAGGGAGAAACGCGGTGATAAGCAAGGATTATCCCTTTCGGGCGCTTTGAGAAGATATTAACTACATTACCAATACCAAAATAATAAATAAATCCGTAACCTGTTTTTTTATACATGAAAGTTATTTTTTATCTCCTACTAAAGCCAGAGCGAAAAATACCCACTGCTTCAAACTTAATGGATTATACGCGATAGCCTTGCTAAGAAGCGGAATAGAGCTTTTATAATCCTTGATCCTGATGAATTCACGCGCAGATGCCCTCAAACATAGTGCCTTTCTCTTTCGCATAAGCAATTTGTAATATAACGTTTTCTTGCCCCAGGTTGAGTATTGCAAATCCAGAAAGTTAATCGCATTCTCGCAGTTAGCGGAAATCTTTGAAGCTTCGCTTCGTTCGTTTACGGTGTATGTGCCCAGGATCTTCCTTAAGTATCCTATCCTACAGGTTTTTGCTAGCCGTAGCCAGTAATCATAATCTTCGAAACCGCTGAATTCTTTCTCTTCGGAGAAAAACCCGACTTTCTCAATACAGCTCCGTTTCATAACTATTGCAGAGGTAGAAAGGGAATTACCGCGAAAAAACAGGTCTTCGTATGTCGTATGCGGCCCATAATAATCTTTCCTGATAACGGTATTATTTTTAATATGCTTTTCACCGTGACAGACACAATCGATATCGGGATGATCGGTAAAATACTGTTCAACTGCCGCAAGCTTTCCCGGGAGAAACACATCATCGGCGTCTAAAAAAGCCACGTATTTGCCCTGCGCTTCTTTTAAACCTAAATTACGGGGGCGCGCGGGGCTACCGCTGTTGTAATTACAATTAATAAGTATTATTCGACGGTCTTTCTCTACATATTTGCTTACCGTGTTAACGGTATTATCTGTTGAGCCGTTGTTGATTATCAACATCTCCCAGTCGGTATGATTCTGGTTTATTGTACTTTCAATGGCCTCCGGAATAAATTTATCGCCGTTATAAACTGGCGTTATTATTGAAAATTTCATTATTAAGGATATTTTTTGGCTCTGGGGTTAACTCTTGCTTTACCTGATTTATAAATGGCTCTAGGGTAATATCATTGATTGGAGTAAAAAAAAGGCTGCGTAATTTCAGGCCCATTTCTTTATAATTGGTTTTTTCAAATTGAGATATATCAATATACCTTTTGATCGCCGACAATAGCTCATCAGAAGAGAAACATTCTGTTGCAAATGGGATATCGATTCCGGCAACAGGATTAAAATTAAGAGCGTTTTTTCGCCCCAAACAAATAACCGGAAGCCCCCTGGCTATTGCTTCTGCCATTGTGCTAGAGGCGGAGGAGATGACAAAGTCAACATCTTTAAATGCGGTATATAAATCACTAAAACATGGCTGAAAGTTATCCGGTAAACGCCTGATTGTTAAGTACTTTAAAATTAAGTTAAGCTCTGTTATCGGGTGTGGTTTTACCAGTATCTCCAGCTTAAAAGAAAGTTTATTTACAGCTTCAATGATCATTTCTAATATCTCTACTGATTCCATGATATCATACGGTAATAAAGCCAGTGCGCGGTTAGGGCGGTTATTTTTAAAGTCGGGACATTTATTTTGTTGATCATTAAAAACATTGGCGTATCTTAAGGAGGCAGCTGGGAAACAGGAAAGCGAATCAGTAAATCTATTTACAATACGGCATTGATACGCGCTTGTTTCAAGCAGAATATCCGGGGCAATATTTGCTTTCACTTCTGACTCGCTAGGTATTAAGCTGACAAGATTAGGGGAATGGATAAATAACTGAGCCCCAATAAGCTTTGTTTTAGGAAAAGATTTCCTACAGCCCGCTATCAAAGCTTTGTCTATTACCTGGTTCTCAAACCATTGAATTACTTCAACAGGTTGGAAATCCTCTTTTTTTAAACGAATAAATAACCGGTAGGTCAATACCGCATCCATGCAAGAAAAAAATAATTGTTTAAATTTTTCCTCTTTGATTATACCTTTCGTATCTATACCCCGAAAGTCGACCGTTGCAATTTTAAGGGTGAGAAACCATAGTGGGTAAAATAAAGCGTTTAAATAATCTTTAAGGGCAAGAAAATCCTCTCGGATAATAAAATGTGTTGCGCTTTTCCTTAATTTGTTTAAAAACGGTAAATAGTTAAATCCAAATCCAAAGAATTTTGGATGTACTATTATATGAAAACCATTCTTATTTAGGTATTGATATAGGGATGGAAAATACGAATCTGAAAATTGCCCATCCTTAGAAATATTCGTATTTTTTAGATAAGTATCGACTACGATAGAACTAAAACCAATAATTTTCTTTCGTTTAAATAATGCCTTTGAAATTAATGAAGCTAAATAGCGCGAGGAATTAATTATTATAAATTTCAAATAAGTCTTAAATAGCCTCATCCAGGCGTCAAATAGGTTTTCTAGTTGCAATCTGTTAGAAGTAACTTTTACAGTAAAATTCTGATTCAAAAACCAATCACTAATATTTTTAGCAAGTGTTGGCGATTCTAGTATTATTAATTTTGGAAGTTGAAGAGAGTTAGCCTTGTCTGAATAAATCTTTTTAATCAGCTCTATGTAAACGAAAAACTGAAAAATACTTGTATTCTCTGCATCCCTTGAAGAAATATTGTTAAACCACCACTTTGTTTTCTTGGCATTTAAATAATTCAGAGAATCTATCCAGGCAACATATTCTTCTCTTATTTCATCAGTAATCGCATTGTGCAATCTTGATACATTTTGAAACATAAATTTATTTCCAAGTGATCTTTCAAAGTACCGCTTTGCGATGAGATTTTTCCCTAAATATAAGCAAGGGGTTGTATTGTCTAATTGAAAAAGCTTTTTTATGCGGCGGATCTTTATTGAAAATATTAACTTGAGAAATAAATTCATAAAGTTACCTCAAACTATATTGTATTGCCTTCTTTATGAAGTTTATATAAATAGTCTAAAAGCCCCTGCCCCAAATCTAAATAGGTCTTATTAACTAACCTCTTTGCTAACTTTGGTGCAAAATTATAAGGTGTAATCTCGTAATGCGAATTATTTTTAGCTTTTTTATATTTTATGATTACCTTATTATTCAGCATCTCCCTGATCATTAACATAAGATCTTTTACTTTTATTTGTTGATTGCCGGTAATAATAACATACTGGTTAACATATTCATTTGACAAAATCTCTACACTTCCTCTAGCCGCATCCAAAACATGAATATAATCCCTGATTTCTTCTCCGTCGCCTTCCCGGATAATCATTCCTTTGTGCAAAGCCTGCTTTAATGTCCTGTGAATAAAGTTTTTTCCATCCGCTCGAGGGCCATAAAGAGAACCAAAACGAAGTATAGTGTACCGTAAGCCGAATACTTCATTGTAATTCTCGATAATTAATTCACAGGCTTGTTTTGAACTTCTGTAAAAAGATCCTACCTTGCTATATACATAGAGAGAGCTTGCATAAATAAATCGTTTTATTTTTGCTTTTCGACAAGCTTCAAGTATTATCGTATTTCCTAAAATATTTGATTTAATGCCCTGAAGTGGTTTTTTGCAAGCTTCTCCTATATCAGCTATTCCTGAAAAATTATAAACTATATCGTTATTCTTCACAATCTTCTCAACCTTCTTTTCTTCTAATACATCTCCGACCACCATTCTTTGGTTTTTCTTCAAATATGGCGATGACTTTAGATCATATATTGTTACTTCATGGCCACATTCACTAAGGGCGTCCGCAATATGGCTGCCAAGAAATCCAGATCCGCCAAAAACAACTGTCTTCATAATATTTTCTCCTTTTCATTATTTTCAGAGTCGCCGTAATTCATATACTTATTCAGGCATTCATCTTTGAGCTCTTTCCAAATTAGATCTCCCTGTGGCGTCAGCTTCTCCGCCGCTTCAATGTCTTTCCATCGGTTTTTCGGCATCTTTACATATAATACGAAACATCTCCTTATGCCTTCTATTTCTTCCTTAGGAAAATGCGGCATCGAGATCATCGTCGGCCTGTTGATACATCTTGCCAGCGAGTTTTTTTCAATATAGCCCAGCTTTTCTGATAATCTACGTAAGGGCGTCCCGCAAAAAGGCGTGTAGGCATAAGCGTTTATCCCGTCAGAGTTAATTTGGCGATTCAATCCAATAGTGTCAAAAGCCAGTTTTCTGGTTTCCGTAGGAAAACCGATGATGTTGTTAACGCTGATAGGGATTTTTAGGTCGGTAACGATTTTGAGATTATCAATAATCGTGCTATTTTTAATCTTCCGTAAAAGGACTTTTTTTCTGAATTCTTCATTGCCGTGCTCTATCCCAAAAGCTACTCTTAATAATCCTATTTCTTTAAGTTTTTTGAAACGGTATTCTGTGATATTCTCTGCTCTGGTCTGGATCCAAAATGGAAGCCTGAACTCAGAATACATATCGCAGAAATCTTCAAATTCCTTATCATCCCAACATAAGAAGGTGTCCGCCCAGAAATAAAAAGAATCGGCTTTATATTTTTCAAGGCAATACTTTAATTCTTTAGACACAAGATTAATGTGTTTCTTCCTGAAGAAAGTGAAACCGCTGCTTTTATAAATATCTTTTTGCGCGGGAGAATTGCAATATTGGCATGTATACGGACACCCTTTTACCGTAGTAATCGGCAGCATCCTTCTTAATTGTCCCTGCATGGGCCGGTAGAAACGGCTCTCTTCAAAAAGGCTGTAATCCGGCAGAGGAAGGCTGTTAATATCAACTGGTTTAGGCAGCCTGTTTTTTATTTTCCTATCTTCCTTAATCATGAATAGGCCGTCTAAATCAGAAATATCCTTCCCTTCTTCCATTCTCCTGCATAATTCCGGCAGAGTCTCTTCTCCCTCACCTCTAAGCACCATATCAATTTTGTTTTTTGCACATTGGATAGTCATTTCAGGGGCAAAAGTCGGAAAAACACCGCCTGCTACTACAGGTGGACGATCTTCACCAAGCGCAGAGAGCAGATTTACTCCGATAGGATACATATCTTCAGTGGCAGACATTGCAATCAACTCAGGGGCAAATTTTTTAACCTTATTTTTAAAATCTTCTTCTGCTGAAGTATTCTTTGCATATTTTCTTAAAATAGAATCATCATAAGGCCTGGCGCTTAAATTATCCGATTTCTGCTTATCCGTATCAATAGAGTCATAGAGCCCCTGATAGACTGTCGTATCAAATAGATCTACTATGTGCCCTTCCTTTCTGAGGATTGAGGTAAATAACCCCATAGCTGGCGGCAAAGTATTCATTCCGTATAAATTTGGATAAAATAACAGAATTCTCATAAATTCAACCTTTATTTTCGTATGAAAAGATAATTAAAACATTTTGAATACCGGCTTTGATTAAACATTTCTGAATGTTTTTTTTGCGTTAAGAGCAATCCTGCCGACTGGATGATCTTTACCATTTCTAAATGTTCTGATAAAGATTCGTTAATCTCTACAGATAAAGACCTCAGTTTCTCATTTCGCAACGTCTTCTCTGCTCCTTTTACTATTTTAGGCTCTATTCCATCCACATCAATCTTTATATGAGTAGGAAAATAATCAGGGAAGCGCGATAAAAAATAGTCTAGAGTGTATGAAATTACACCTTGTTTAAAAGCCGGAGTAAATTTTTCATAATTCCAGTCAATTGGCTGTCCAAAACAGTTAATCGCCCTGCCTGCCTCAAAATACGGGATATAAAGGTAATCTAAGCAATCTTTCTCGGATAATGCGTTATTTAAACACATAATTTTATTGGTACACCCGTTCAAATATATATTTCTATTAATTAATGCATAATTTTGAGATTCCGGCTCAAACGCAATTACAGATATGCCTCGTTTTGCCGCATAAATAGAATACAATCCTATATTTGCCCCTATATCAAACAGGATCTCGCTCTCTTTAAAAGTATTAATCCACTCAATAGTTTCCGGTTCTTTAGTAAAATATGTCTCTGCCCTCCATCTTGTAAGATTATTCGGACAATAAAAAATATAATCTTTACCCTTATAACTAATATGTTTACAAGGACTAAATATCTCAGCTAAGCTGCAGGAAAACCTGTTTGCTTTATCCAGCCGAAGAATCTTTAATAACAAATAGAGCAGTTTTCTCCGTATTTTCATATTAGTGTTTTTTTTCATTCCCCGCCGGAAATCGCAACGGTTTCATTTGTAATGTATTTATTCTTCTCGCTTCCCAGATAAAAAACCATCTCAGCTACATCCTTAGGCTTACCCATTTTTTTCAGAGGAATTAATAAAAGCCTCTTTCTCATATTTTTAGGGAACTTTTTATGAAAGTCGGTATCTATGACTCCCGGCCTAATCGTATTTACTAAAATTCCGTAACCCGCGCCTTCTCTCGCTAAAGTTTTAGTCGCCCCCTCAAGTGCAAGTTTAGAACAGCCGTAATGCATAGAATGTGCAGAGCCTCCATATTTGGCAGCAATTGAACTTATATTAACAATCCTTCCAAATTTATTTTTTTTCATCTGTTCAAATAATTGGCTGGATAATAACATTGGAGCGAAAGTGTTCACCATAAACGCTTCACGAATATCTCTAATAGTTAAAACACTGAAATGTTTCTTTGTTACATATGAACCTGCATTATTTATCAAGGCATTTATTTGAAATTCTTTTGCTTTTTGGATAAACTTCAAAAGTTGGGATTCTAGGGTAAAATCTGCTTTTAAAAAGCATCCAGACACTCCTGCCCTGCGTATAAGATCTTTTACTTTATTGATTTTTCCGCTAGATGAACAATAATGGCCGATTATATTCCAGCCAGCATTAGCATAAAGAGATATTATTTCGCTTCCGATATCACTAGTTGCCCCGGTTATCAAAACTGTTCTATTTTTCTTCATTTTCTCTCCGCTTTAATTGCCCTTCCTTATTAATTTATTAATTTGTGCTGTTCTCCATGGGCAGCCGTTGCAATCTTCAATTTTATGAGATAAACCCTGTTTATGCAAATGCCGTATTTTATTAATTTTGTCATCATGCCAGCATCTATGGATTGTTTTATCCTTAACATTTCCGGGGCTAAGCATTCGTAAGTCATCGTTATTGCAGGGAAGGATAGTGCCATCCCATTCAACAGTCATACGCTGCCAAAGCTGAGGACAGGCCCAGTCATAGACTAGACCACTTTTCCTTTTCGACTCATCTTTATAATCAACAGCGGCAACTTCATCGCAAAATTTAACCCAATAATTTCTATATTGCTCAAGGTTAAATCCAGAGACATGCAGGGTTTGAATCCTTATCTTAGGATAGTTAACGTTCTTTTTTGATCTAAGGTTTAATAATATCTCTATATTTTTTTTAATCACATCAAATTTAGCTCCGATCCTTTTCTGCTCGAAAGATGCGGCATCGACCCCTTCGATAGAAATAGAAATCCGGTTAAGTCCGGCATCAATCAATTCATTACTGACCTCTTCACTTAACAACATCCCATTTGTATTAAAATAAACATCCAGGACTCCATTTTTTTTTGCATAATGAACCATTTTGCAAATATCCTTATGTAAAAGGGGCTCTCCCCTGTAACTAAGCTTGACTCCCCACAATTTATGCTCTGCTCCTTCATCAATGATTTTTTTGTATAAATCCAAATCAATATAACCACGCTGGTTTTTTTTCAGCAGCGGTAATTTATCACAAAACGTACATTTCAGGTTACAACAGCTGGTTGTTTCAATATCCAAATGCATCGGAAAATCACGAATAATAAACTTCTCCGGCAGTTCAATCCAGCTGCGGCGGTATTGCTGGTATTCTTTATCAAGATTATCGTGCACAGAAGTGCCGCCAAGAGAATAAAAATTTGCGTTAGGGATGATTTTAACCACGGTCTTGTTTCTTTCTATAAGGGGTTATTGTCTCTGTAAAACCGTGCTTCTTCAGCCAATATTCCACTTGCGGCAATTGCCATTCAAAATCAACATCCAATCCTCCCCATTGTTTTAGGGGGAAAATTTTATTTCCCATCCATTTTTGAGGCAAAGTCCCCTGCTTAATATTTTCTAAACATCTCGGCCTTACCACGGAAAGGCAAACATCCGCAAAATAGACATCTCCCTGGGAATTTCTGTCACAATTGATATTTATTTCTTTGGGATAATTTTCCAGGGGGATAAATGGATGAAGAAGGCCGTCCTTGCCTATTTTTCTGGCTCTTATCGGAGAATACATATTATAGGATGAAACTGTTATTACAGAGTCGTAGTCGCTGTTTTTCTTTAGTATCTCGACGGCTTCGTCTATTTGTGAACTCAGGATGCATGGCGCATTACAAAAAAGCAATACAATAAAATCTAGCGGCTTATTTAACTCATTCTTAATATAATTATAGCCGTGAACAAAGGCATCTTCGCCCAGGGCCTCTTTCGTACATAAATAAGCGGGCCTATGAATAACCGAGGCATTATATTTCTTTGATATATTTTTAATCTTCTCTGAATCTGTTGAAACATAGATTTTGTCAACCGAAATAGCATGAGTTACTGCCAGCAAAGGATACTCCATTAACGCCCTGCCCAAGACAGGATACACATTTTTTCCGGGAAAACCACCGCTTCCTTCTCTACCTAACAATAAGGCAACTGTCATTAATGTTCTCCTTCTTGATGCGTAAATCGGTCATTTTATTAAATTCATTTACCCAATAATTTGTTGCATCCGAAGAGGATCGTACAAATTGATTACAAAACATCTTAGTAATTTCTTGCAACATGGGATCCATCCACCAGCGCTCTATATCAAAATAAATTTTCTGGACAAAGGCGGCTGCTTCTTCTGGCGTATTAAATAAAATATTCACGGAACGTAACTTTTCATAAAAAGGCATTGCTTCTTTTCTCAATGGAAAAATCTTACTATCCCAAAACAAAATAGTGGGTATATTTAACGCTAGTGATTCTAAAAAAGTAGTTGAAATGCAATCACTGACACATATACGGGATTTTCTTAATCTATCATTGAATTTTACATCATAATTTTCTAAAACTACCCCGGGAAAAGAATTTTTCCACCTTTCAATTATGTCTTGGCCATAATCTTCCGCACCAAATAGACGTATCCGAAGCTTTGCCCTGAATTCTTCTTCTAAGGATTTAACAAACCTGTATTGTGCGCCAAAATATTCATTATACTTATAATAAATCGGATCAAACCTATGGAGATATCTGGGTAAATCAATAGTGACTAAGAGGATATCGGTTAGTTCGTTATTATTATGCCCCATGATTGGGCGTCCTACTAATTTATTGGCATAACCTGGAATTACTTTTGAATGACGTCTATCCTCCTGCCACCCCCAAGAATAGTATTTATCGGTTATTGATAATTCGTAATCCTCAGCAACTACATATTTGGAACTACCGTAGTTACCGCCGTGCTGCGCGCCAATTAATCTTGCCCCGTCTTCACGTAAAAACCCTGCCCAGAATTTAAACCCTTCGTCAAAAAACCATGCCACGGAGCTGAATATTACTTTTGTTTTCTTTGGGTATTTCTTTTTAACCTGCTCCTTGATTGTTTGATACCTCTCTATATAAATTTGCGGAATCACCAAAGGCACCATTTTTATTAAAATCCTCTCAAACTCATTGCGTGGCTCAGTCAAACCGATCAGTATTTCCCTTGTCTTTAAATCAACCGGGGAAAGCGAAAAATTAATTCCGGGGGTATTAAAATTGCAAACTTTCCCTTTAGTTTTTAGAAATATTTTTAATATTACCTCTGTAGTAAAAAACGGATTACTCAGGACTACCGGGCTGTAACCTAGGAAACATTTTTGGGAATATTTAAAAAGATTGCCCAGCAGTTTCTTTTTAAAATTAGTTTTATATTTACTTGCTCCGGTTTTAAGAAAATTTAAATCTGCCTCTGCGCTCTTTTTGGGAAAATCTATTCCCAAGTGAGTTAAAATCTCCGTAAAGAGTTGCAAATTATAGAAATCTTCCGCGCTTAAATGAACAAAATCTAAGGTATCTTTAGGCACAATAAAAGCTTCTCTTGATAGGCCTATAGTGGTAATTTCGGGAAAGGTATCTAATGCCGTGCGAATAGACGCATATCTATCATAAAGGATATGGATATAATGCAACAGCCAAGGGCCAACAATTATTCTCCAGGCCCGTAGGCTTAAGTTTTCATTATGTATACCGTTAAGTTTAAACGCCAGCAACGGCAATAATGCTTCGTAAGTATCATTTACGTATCGAAAAGCGGATTCGAATTTCTCTTCATTATTCCAAGGAGATTCTAATACTTTCCCTGAAAGGGATTCCCAGAATGGCTTCCTATGATAGCGCAAACACCAGTCTCCCAAGAATACAATAGGCTTAGAGGTATCCCAGAATTCCTCATTCGCAGTAGTAGCTAAAAAATACTGTTTATTCTGATTAGTTATCATCTTTACCTAAACCATTTATAACAATACTTTCCAACTCAAAGGGGTTCCTTTCTGAATATTTACTTTTGCTCTTTTCTTCCCGATAATAGCTTTATAGTATTTAGGAGATAAGCCGTATGCCGGCCTTATGGATCTAGTGTTATCTTCCGTAAGCATCTCACCTTTCTTTAAGTCTTCTGTAAAAAATAGAGAGCGCCTATAAACCTGGCTCTCCTTTTCGCCTTCTGTAACCCCATACTTTACCTTTCCCAGGCTCTCTTCAACAACTCTGATGTTTTCAACCAGTAGTTTTAACTCACCTGGTTCCATGGAGAAAAAACTATCCGCGCTTTTAAATTTCCGTGATAATGTAAAGTGTTTCTCAATGACACGCGCCCCCAAAGTAACTGCTGCAATAGCAACACCTACCCCTAGCGTATGATCGGATAATCCAACCGGACATCTAAATATTTTTTCCATATGAGGTATTGTTATTAAATTCATCTCTTTGGGGCTGGCAGGGTAGCTGCTTACGCATTTCAATAATATTATTTCTTTTGCGCCAGATTGCTTGGCTGTTTTAACCGCTGTTTTTATCTCATCAAGCGACGCCATGCCTGTCGATATGAATAACGGCTTCTTTGTCTTTGCTATATATTCTATTAAAGGCAAATCTACTATTTCAAATGAAGAAATTTTATGGAAAGGCACATCTAATCCTTCAAGTAAATCCACGCCTTTTTTGTCGAAAGCTGTGGAAAAGAATGGAATATTTAAATCGGCACAAATCTTTTTAATATTCTTAAACCATCTCCAGGGAGTATGCGCTTTTTCGTACAGTTCGTATAAAGTTTTAGCCTTCCATTTAGACTGAGATATCCTGAAATACTTATTATCTACATCGATAGTCAAAGAATCAGGGGTATAAGTCTGAAATTTTATGGCATCTACACCGCATTCTTTTGCCTTATTTATCAAAGCAACCATCTGTTTAAAATTTTGGCCGTGGTTCGCAGAAATTTCGGCAATCACCAGACAATGGCTGCCATTATTAAACAATTTAGCCCCGCTGCTCTTCATATCAGTTATAACTCCTTTTTTCAATCAATCTTCTGCCTGCTGTGTTTGCTTATTGATTCTTGGTCTAGCTAATTTCCTGAAAAATTGCGACTTTTCTAGCAATTCCGGATAACTGCCGTATTCAATAATCTTGCCGTGGTCAATTATGCAGATTATATCGGCATTTTCCAGGGTGCTGATACGATGGGTCACAATAATAATTGTTTTTCCGAGCTTCTTAAGCCCATCGTATACCTTCGTTTCTGTATGCACGTCTAGCGCAGACGTCGCCTCATCCAGAATCAATATTTCTGAATTTCGATATACTGCCCGCGCGATACCTATTCTTTGCCTCTGGCCTCCGGAAAGCTTGACTCCTTTTTCTCCCGCCTGGTTTTTTACCCCTTCGGGGAGTTCGTTGATAAAAGATTTCAAATAAGCTACTTCTATTGCCTGCTCCAGCAGCTTGAAATCAATTTCATCACGGGAAACACCAAATGCGATATTTGCCTGTATGGTATCATCTATAAGAAAAACCTGTTGGGGAACATATGCGATTTTACTCCGGTATGCGGTCATATTCTCCGGAGTAATTTCAAAGCTAGAATAATACAAATTCCCTTCCGGAGGAGTCAGAAGTCCAGCAACAATATCAATAAGGGTACTTTTTCCGGCCCCTGTCTCGCCAACAAAAGCGATAGTCTGATATAGCGGAATTGATAAGCTGAGGCCTTTGAAGATCGGCATTGGCGCAGTCTTATAAGAAAAGGTGACATCTGATAAACGTATTGACTTAGCGTCGCCTTTTATTCCATTCTTTTCTAAGCTTCCGGCTCCGGTAGATTCAGCATCATTATTCTCGTGCAGAATTCTGTAAATAATATCAAAACTGTTCGTAGAAAATTGGAATAAATTAATATTTGAATATATTTTGTTGATGGACGGGAGAAATCTTAATGCGGCAAATCCCATTACCGCCATTATCGGGACCAACTGGGAAACCGACCAGTGATAAGAAAGGCTCGCCAGTAGAATCAAAAGCGCAGCTACAAATATCAATGTCTCAAGAAAAAATCTGGGAAGCCCTGATACGACATTAAACTTTACGAAACTGTCGGTGTATTTTCCAGCAACCGAAAAGAATTTATCTACAAAGAACCCTGAGACATTGTAGATTTTTATCTCCTTTATCGCCTGTAAAGGCTCCAAGGCTGCTTTATACATCTGTTCGCTGTAAGTTTCCCTGGATAAAGAATACTGTTTGATTTTCTTCCTGAAGAAGATATTCATGAGGAACAAAATAAAGAAGAACAAAATAACCAGTGAAATCGTTACTTGGGGATATATCCAAAATAATAATAAAAATATTCCAGAAATCACAATTATTTCAGAGCTTACCGTAATCAGCGGAGTGAGAAATCCGGAGGTAAACTGGCTTACTTCTACGCTTAAGTTTTTAAATAAAGCAGAAGAATTATTCTCAAAATGAAAAGAATATGGTTTATTCAGATATGAACGCAATACGCTGCTGGTCAGCCGGTTTGTAATCTTCCCAACAAAACGCTGCTGTTGATAAAGAATAAAAACGGAAAAAACCGCTTTCAATACGAATAAAACAATAGCAAATACTATTAAAATTGATAAAAACGATAGCGCATCCTTTGCGCCGGACATCTGATAAACCCACTTAAGCTTACTTGCTGATTCGATTTGTCCCGGATTCGTATAGAGATTCATGATGGGGATTATAATGCCAATTCCGAACGCCTCCGAAAGAGAAAGCACCAGCGCGCCAAAAGCTAAAAATACAAGCTGTGTAATCTCGCTTTTAGTCAGCACAAATCTCAATTTTTGCAAGGCTTCTCGCATACTCTTCTCTTTTTCCGATAACGCTATATTTCGTTATCCGTTTTTAACGGCTATCTCTTCGGCGCAATATCATATTTATACCCATCGCGAAGCTTTTCTGCTAACTGGAAAAATATCTTATCGCCCTCTTCGTCGAATTTCTCTGCTTTTTTTATTTCAGGCCAAAATATTTTATCAATATTAACATAGAGATTAAAAGTCCGGTAAAAACCTTTAATTTCTTCCTTTGTCAGCGTCGGCATATCAAGTCTTGAAGCGATAAATGTGTCGTTGCACAGCTTTTTTGAATCCCAATAGCCTTTTAAAACGCAATAATCATAGAGGGCCGTTCCTCTGAATGGCTGAAAGATGGATACGGTATGGCTATCAGCTTTAAATTCTCTGTTTAACTCAATCGTGTCAAAAATCATATCCCTGGTTTCATCGGGGAAACCGATCATGTTATTAACGGATAGTTGGATCTTCGACCTTAACACGATGTCAACCGCCATTAATACATCCTCATTGGAATAATTCCGCTTAAGCATATTTTTTCTAAATGACTCATTACCGCTTTCGATTCCGATACTTATTCGGTGGCATCCGACATCCTTTAGACGATTAATGTCTTCCTCATTAATCGTCTCCGGTCGCGTATTGAACCAAAAAGGTATTTTGTAGCTTTTGTAGCGCTTATAAAATTCAAGTTTTTTCTCCTTAGGCATGGCTAAAAATGTTTCTGAAATAAAATAAAAATACTCAGCCTTGTATCGTTTAACATAAAAATCTATTTCATTTATTATCTGGTCAATGGTTTTAAACCGCAACCATCTGCCATCAGAAATAAATTTTTTTGCATATGAAGGTGCCGAACAGTAAGTGCAGTGATATGGGCACCCCCTTGAAAACTCTACAGGCAGCATTCTGTAGACTTTTCCAGACATCGCTCTATACATCCTCTCCGGAGCAAAGATATCGAATAGCGGTATCGAAACGTGTTCAATGTCAGTCAGTTCAATCTTTTTTGGTCTTACGATTTTATTTCGTTTTTTTAAATATAAATTAGGGATATCTTCTATCGGTTCGTTCAAGAACATTTTCCTTGATAATTCGACTATCGTTTTTTCTCCGTCCCCGACACAAACCATGTATACCTCATCGGCCAAGATGATTTCATCAGCAGAGAAAGTAGCAAAAACACCACCAACTATAGTCGGTATATTAAGTTCTCTTATCGATCTTAATAACCTTAGCCCCTTTAAATATGTCAATTCTACACATGAAAGCCCTATTAGATGTGGCTTAAAATCATTGACAAGAGCTATAAAATCGTTTTCCGGTTCTCTATTTATTTCTTTAATTCCAAACTTGGAATAATTGGCGGGTTTTATCTGTAAACTATAAGCCCTCATTGTTTGGCTATTGCTATTCTCACTTCCTTTATAAAAAGTAGTGTCAAATAACTTGGTTGTGAACCCATTTAGCTGTAGTGCGGTAGCAATAGAGGCCACCCCTAAAGGCATAAGCGGCTCCATAGGAGTGTTAGCATATACTAAAAGAACTCTGAAGTTATTGAACTGTTTCAAATTACTTTTTCTCACGTTTTGCAATCCTTGCATTTCTTACCCAGTTAAAGCAGGAATCTCTTCCCAGGATAGCCATTTGGCAGTACCATTTTGTACTAATTCCGCAGTAGCTTGCGGTCCGATATTCATAAGGGCATCCAAAATAGAAAGATTCGGGATAAATTGTTTAACGATTCCTACCTGTTCGTACGGTACGGCTTTAAAATTCTGGAATAATACTGTAATGCCGTCTACAGGAAAAATAGCATCTTCCTGCATATAGGAAAAAGCGCCATTCGCGCAATAATAAGTGTCGGCTTTACACCATTGCAACAATTCTAAAACCCTTTTGGACCTTTTTTCCGCTGAAGGATTTTGCGAACTAAGCCTGATTTCTCTCTTAAACCCTAAGAGTTCAATTACAAGGCTGATAAAGGCGATATTCTGCAAAGCTAAATTTTCCGGCTTGTCTGATAGCCACTTCTCAATAAGAGGAAAGATCTCTTTATAATAAGGGGACCTGCAATAGTTATTTTGAATGCGTTTCAACATCGTATCGCGCCAGCCGCTATCTTCGTTCATTATCGTGCGGTTTAATGGTGCCTTAAATGACTCAGATTTTTTCACGGGGACCGTATACCAATCAACCTGCCCTTTATTTACCAAAAGGCGATTGCGCTGATGATAGCTCTGGACAGAAAACTGAAAATCATCAAGAAAGATAAAAATATCTGATTTATAAATAAGTTCAAAAAAACCCTGCCAAGGCAAAAAAGTAGGTTGCATCATTGCGACGTTCATTTTTAGCCCTTTTTTAGCTCCATACACTCAAAGGTCATAATCACTGCACTCTGAACAAAAAGGAATATCCCAGATGCCCCCTTCTTCATTCATTTTCATTATCCTCTTACGCTCTGCGCCATTCCAAATATCATAGACGCTTTTCTCCCAGATATTTCCGATATCAAGTTCGTTATTATACATATTGTCGCAAATTGCGACACTGCCATCCGAATTTATAAAGCAATCGTAACGGCCCAAGCGCTTACAAGTAATGCGGTCATTGCGTTGGCGCAGGGACTTACTTTCTTTATTAAACTCTAAATCGGTATGCTCCAGCATATTCACGCTGATCAAATCACACTTGTCATAGTAGGTACGCAAAAAAGTGTCGAGCTCGCTCAGGGTAGATTGCTGTTCAATCATTTGGAGCCTGAAATACGGCTTGCTTCCAATCAGCTTTTGTTTTTTTTCAATTAAAGAATGTAAATTTGATAGAATTCTCTCTGCCGGTGCATTGGGCGAGATTTCCTTGTATTTTTCAACAGAAATACTTTGCAGCGAAAAATTAAGATAGCCTAGCGAAGAACTTAAAAGAAAATCTATCAGCTCTTTATTAAGAAGACTGCCGTTTGTGCTTAACCAGATATAGCCGAGCTTCTTTTTTGTATTAATGTACTCTACTAATTCTTTAAAATTAGGATGTGTTAAGGACTCTCCAAAGTGAAATAACCACAACCCATCCAGTCCGAACCTATCCAGTTCTTCCACAATGCTTTTATACTTCTCCTTATCCATATACATCGGCTTTCGCTTAAGGTTCATTTGAGGGCACATCTTACACCTAATATTGCAAATACTGGTCATCTCAAATAATACGCGCCGAGGAAAATCTTTTCTATCTTGATACGCATCCTGAAGGGAAATTCTCTTCACCGGAAATAATACTAAGCCTTGCGCAGCCAAGCTATTCAAATTTTCCACATTCTCCGGAGCCTCCAACACTTGAAGGTCCATAGTTACCGTGATAGGCTTAATTTTTTTTAATTCAGAAAGCGTCAAAAACTTGGTATTGCTTATCTTTCTAAATCTGCTTATAGGTAGAAATTCCATTTAGATTTCCTTTCTTACGATGTTTCGATTAGGTGTTCCATATCCGTGACAGCATCATTCATCCCGCGGTAATATCCAAACTTTGATCAAATCCCCGATCGTTTTCTATAAGTCCATTTATACCCTCGCTTTCTACTCGTAGATATGATCGCCGCCTTTTTAATGCGTTATCCCGTCCCAGTCTCAAGTGCCGAATGATTAAGCCCATCTTTTAGTCTTGGGTTAAGCGTCTTATCATTCGAAGCATATCCCCGCAATGGAATCGGCCGCCTAAGTAACTCCTTAAAAAGTTTTATCGCCTCGCCAACGCACCGGCTTAACACTGTTTGATAATCATCATCGATATTGATCGGTATTTTCTGTTGCAAGATTATCTCCCCGGAGTCAATTTCCTCTGTCATCCAGTGCAGGGTAACTCCTCCTGTCTTTTCTTTGTTTTTCAATTGCTCTGTTATCGGGCACTTTCCCTTGTATTCCGGCAGGTATGAAGGATGCACATTGATAACCCCGTAACGCGGGGCGGATAAAATCGGGGTGTCGAGTATCTGGCCGAAAGCGCCGACTATCACCAAATCGACTTTTTCATTCAGGATATTTTTCAAAACATGATTTTTTCTGATGTTGCGGGCATCAAACCAAGCAATGCTGTTTCTCTCGCAGAACTCAATGGCTTCCCTGCTGGCTTCCCGCTGTGGTTCAATCCCCACAGCCACAAGCTCCATTTCTTTATTTATCAACTCCGTTATTCTCCAAAGGTAGCCTAAAAAAACGCACTTATATTTCACATTTTCCTCTCGCTTGATATCTATTTAACAGTTGCAAAGATTGTAATTTGTCTGCCAAGGTCAAGTTCAGCTAACGCCTGATAAAACAGGGAAAGCTTCTTTCCTTTGCCATGTTTTCTCATAAGATACTCAAATTTTACGCGTTTTTCATGGCATATTTTCCCCAATTCCCCTTTCCCCACATACACATCGCCCATAAGTAAAAATATCTCCAAAGGAAATGAAGATTCTTTATATACAATAGAATAACCGCATTTTTGGAGCAAATTGCACAACGTAGTAACAGAAAAATAGTTAATATGCATAGGAGGGCAAAGCCACCATTTATTAAGTCTAAACTCGGTATTTGCGATTGTTTGAAAATCATTAAATTCATTTGGCACATCAACCACTAACAAGCCGCCGCGCTTGAGTAATTTCTTTCGTATGTCAATTAGAGTCTGGGCGGGAAAACGAAGATGCTCCAGGACATTAAGCAAAGTAACGATATCAAAACGCTTTTGTCCAACGCAGGAAAAATCCTCAATATCTGCATTATATACCCCTAGGCCTTGTCTTCTGGCATACCTTACGCCTTCTTTAGACGGCTCCAACCCACTGACCCTCATCCCCTTCTGCTTGAAAAATAGCAGTGATTGCGCGAAACCAAAGCCTATATCGAACAACGAAAGCCTCTTGGCTTTGCCAAAATGCGCTACGCATTGATTATAAATCAACTCCCATTTACTATTGAAAAACTCGCGCTCTTCCTTTTGCACCTTAAGCGAAGAATCATTAAATCTTTTATTTGCGGAAGAATAGAATTCTTTTGCGTAAAATTCTTTTACTTCTTCTTGAGTTGGAGTTGGATCTATGCGCAAAAAACCATAATCGGAATCAGCGATAACCCTATATCTTTTTTCCATCCTTAACCTTTTCCTTTGCCCTGTAATGTCCGCTCTTTATCAATTTTTCTTCCGCAAGATTAAGCCCCATTTTAGCGTTTATCCTACGCAGGTGCTTATTGACTAAGGCCATCAAATCTTGCGCCGGAATATTTGACAGGCTTATCCTTAAATCCTGCCTATCCCCCATCTGCAATAGATAATCTTCTTCATCTTTGACTATCCCTCTCTCGAACATCTTCTCATAAATAGGCGTGCCGGGCTGGGGAAGCAGAAAACCAGCGCTTGGATAAACATCGTTTTCATAACAGAATTCCATTGTTTCATTAACAGTCTCCTCAGTCTCCTCGGGATAGCCGAATACCAAGCTAGTCCAAGTGACTATCCCTGCATCATCCAATGTTTTCTTTTGCGCAAGAAACATTTCCTTGGTGATCATTTTATGCATCGCGTTTAAAATATTTGTATTTGCCGATTCCAAGGAATAGCCAAGACCGATACACCCGGCTTTTTTGATTTTCTTTGCTAATTGCAGGTCTTCAGGGCCCCTGAATAAGTTTGCTCTGCAAGAGGCAGTCCAAAAAATACCAACGTCTTCTTTTATCAGCGCATCAACAAAAGCCTCTGCCTGCTCTCTTTTAAAAAAAGTAAGTTCATCCCAAAAATCAACATAATTTATGCCAAATCGCTTCTTTGCCTCTTTAATTTCGGAAACTACCGATGCCGGCGAACGCCAGCGATATTTGTACTCTTTGAATACGTGATAGCAAAAAGTG
>Ga0247841_10005554_pt1 | contig 20316 bp, 13 predicted proteins | sample LaCruzMarch2015__2_FD_192410 | JGI IMG/M metagenome (GOLD analysis project Ga0247841, IMG submission 192410) | Freshwater microbial communities from meromictic Lake La Cruz, Castile-La Mancha, Spain - LaCruzMarch2015_18m | ecosystem: Environmental > Aquatic > Freshwater > Lake | place: Spain... | reverse complement strand
TTTTTCCGGTTCAACTCACCGAAGATCTTCTTAGAAAGCTCAATCGCCATTGAGCTTATTGATAAGGGATTATATCCGATTCTTGTCTCTGTTCTAATCCTCTTTGCAACATTAAAAGTCTTGTGAAACGCTTTATCGAGAAAAGAACCGGTCGCATTATGGAAAGTTGCCATCCTGTATGCATCTTTTACCTGACCGAGTATCTGGGGCTCCCCGACGACCATAGAATCAAGCCCTGATGCAACAAGGAATAAATGCCTGTATGCCTCTTCATCCTCAAAACGGTAGGTATAGCTTTTCAGCCAATCCAATGCCGCACCAAAGTGTTCCAGTAAGAACTCCTCAATCTTTTTGCTGGACTCATCGGTGTTATCGGAGCAGAAATATATTTCCGTCCTGTTACAGGTAGAGATAACAACACTCTCATATAAACCCCGATCTTTCAGCTTTTTCAGGATCACCGGCACATCGCTCTCTGAACAGTAGAGCTTCTCCCTGATCTCTATCGGGGCAGTGTTATGATTAAGTCCAAATACGTTTATATGCATATTTTTTCACAGAAGTCAGATGCCAGACTTTTTAAAATCCTCCATATTTCATAATCTCTTATTGTGTTTCATTTTAATATTTCTCAATACATGTCCTTTGCTTTATTTTTACTGACCGCTGATCCCTGACTGCTGTATTATAAGTAAGAATGAAATCCTCCTGCAAAAAAGTTAACGCCCAGAAAGGTTATGAGGATCGAAATAAAACCGATGATCATCATGTACGCTGTTTTTCTTCCCCTCCACCCGATTGTAAGTCTGTTATGGATAAGTATGGCATAGACAATCCACGTGACAAGCGACCATGTTTCCTTGGGGTCCCAGTTCCAGTATGAGCCCCAGGCAGCACTCGCCCAGATCGATCCCGTAATAATTCCCACGGTGAGAAAGGGGAATCCATAAGACACACACCTGTAATTAATTAAATCAAGGATCTCAAGGGAAGGAAACCGTGTTGCGATTGATGGAAACTTCTTCTTTTTTATACCTCTTTCTACAACAAGGTACAGAAGTGATATAAAAAAGCTGATGAAAAAAATTGCATTCCCGATAAAAGAAAAAATCGTATGTATCGGAAGCCAGTAGCTCTTAAGCACTGGAGGAAGAGGTCTAATTTCCGCGGGAAAGGTTGAGGCACAGATTAACAATACAGACAGGATGGGGAGAACGATACACCCGATAATCTCTATCCTGTAAGTCCTCTTAAGATAAAGAAAAAACCCCGCTATGCATAAGCTGAAAAACGAGAGGGACTCATAAATATTCGTTATCGGGGTATATCCTGCATTGAAATACCTGACAAGGGTAGCCAGAAAATGGATACAAAAACCTGCAAAAAGGGAATAATGGCCAAGCTTTTCAATAATATTCCTGTTCATAGTCAGAAATAACAGATAGCATGCAGTGGACAGAAGATAAAAAAACAGCGATATATAAAAAAAATAAATATTCATTATAAATTTTTGAGAAATTTATTTTTAATAGCTTTTGTATCCATCCCAGCCAGTTCCTTTACGCCAGTTTTACTGATTTCGGCAAGTATCGCTTTCCTTCTTTTTTTATCATGTATGCTTTCTATGAGGAGTCTTCTGAGCTTACCAATTTTTTCTGCATATACAAGATAATCTTGTGATACCAGGTTGCCGATGTCCTTCCTCAATTTCTTTGACAGCAAGGGCAGGGTACCGGATGTTGAAATGGCAATAATAATGGATTTCTTTTTTACAATGGACGGAACTATAAAATCACAGAGATCCGGGTCATCCACCACATTGACGGGGATATGCCCTTTTAATGCCTCTTTTTTAATGGCTTCGTTTATTTCTTTTTTGCTGGTGGCAGCAAAAACCAGTACAGCCCCACCCAGGTCGCCATCTCTATATTCCCTTAAAATAGTTTCAATTTTACCTTTTTGAGAGAGCGTGGAAAGATTATTAGTCATTGCGGGGCTTATTACCTTTATCCTTGTATTGAACTTCAGAAGTATCTTTACTTTTTGTTCTGCAACTGTTCCCCCGCCGACAACGATACACAGTTTGCCTCCGATGTTCAAAAAAACTGGATAATAGTTATTTTTAGCGGATATTTTTGACACTGTTTTTTCAGTATACGATCTGAAAACTGTTAAATTCGCCCTTGAATTCATCCCACCGGGTTTCAACACTGTCGACAAATGCTCCATTTGGCCCTTTTTCGCACCATACAATTATTTCATTTAAGCTATCTTCATCCCCTTCGCAGACAAGCTCCACTCTTCCGTCCTTCAGGTTTTTCGCCCAGCCCTTTAAACCGAATTCTTTAGCTTTCATTGCTGTGCTCTGTCTGAAAAAAACACCCTGGACCATCCCGCTCACAAATATATGCAATCTTTTCATATCAATACCTTATTGCTTGCCATTGATGTTTTTTATTGATTAGACACCCATTTTCATTATAAGTAACATAAGGTCTTTATAAAATCAAAACCTTTAGTGTCTCGGGGGATATATAAGCATGTTTGGTGTTGGTATTGATATTGGTTCTGTCAGTGTAAATCTTGTTGTAATGGACAAATCTGGCCGTATTGTAAAAAACGAATACATGCGCCATAAAGGCAGGGCAATCGAAACAGCAAAGTTTGCGATTGAAGAAACATTAAAAGCATACGATACTGATTTTATTGCAACAACCGGCATAGGGGCAAAAACATTTGCATCATTGATCGGCGCGTCCTTTGTAAATGAGATCGTAGCTCTGTCAAGGGGATTCGGACATCTTTACCCGCATGTGAGAAGTGTTATCGATATCGGCGGAGAGGATTCAAAACTCATAATATTTGAGGATGGCAGTAAAGATGGAAGACTGAAAGTCAAGGATTTCTCAATGAATGCGCTATGCGCGGCCGGTACGGGTTCATTTTTAGACCAGCAGGCCTCCAGACTCAGGTTTACCATCGAAGAATTCAGTGAAGTGGCATTAAAGTCGAAAAATCCGCCGAGGATTGCAGGGAGATGCACGGTATTTGCCAAGTCCGATATGATTCATCTCCAGCAGATTGCAACCCCTGATTATGAAATTGTAGCAGGTTTGTGTTTTGCGCTTGCGAGAAATTTCAAGAGCAATATTGCCAAAGGCAAGGAAATCAAAAATCCTGTGGCATTTGTAGGAGGTGTTGCTGCAAATGCGGGTATGAAAAAGGCAATAAGAGACGTTTTTGCCTTGCAGGATGGAGAATTTATAGTTCCGGAATATTTTACCTCTATGGGGGCTGCCGGAGCTGTATACACAGTGCTTGATGATCCTGCATTGAAGCACACATTTATCGGATTTGAAAAATTAAATAACTTTCTGGCAAAGAAAGAGGCCGAAGAAGGACATGAACCTTTATCGCTTTCAAAAGAAAACCTCCATATTTCCTATGAAATGGTGAGCGTCTGTGAAAAAACAATGGCATATCTCGGTGTTGATGTGGGGTCCATAAGCACAAACCTTGTTTTAATCGATGAAAACAAAAATGTCCTCGCAAAAAGGTACCTTATGACTGAAGGAAGGCCCCTTGAGGCAGTGAAGAGGGGCTTTGCAGAGCTCGGAGAAGAGATAGGCGGTTACGTAGAGATAATCGGTGCCGGAACAACAGGGTCGGGAAGATATCTCACCGCCGATTTTATAGGTGCCGATATCGTAAGGAATGAAATAACTGCCCAGGCAGAAGCAGCAATAAATATTGACCCTGAAGTGGATACGATTTTTGAGATTGGCGGTCAGGACTCAAAATATATAAGCATCGACAACGGCGTTATCATCGATTTCGAGATGAACAAAGCATGTGCAGCAGGAACAGGCTCATTTCTTGAGGAACAGGCAGAAAAACTTGGTATTTCAATAAAAGAAGAGTTCGGGGAACTTGCCCTCTCATCAAAGAAGCCTGTGAAAATGGGCGAGAGATGCACGGTCTTCATTGAATCAGATCTCGTTCACCATCAGCAAAAGGGTGCAAGGACCGATGACCTTGTGAGCGGTCTTTCTTATTCTATCGTAACCAACTATTTAAATAAGGTAGTCGGAGACAGGAGAGTAGGGCAGAGGATATTCTTTCAGGGTGGCACTGCCTTTAACAAAGGTGTTACGGCAGCATTTGAAAAGGTGCTGAAAAAACCGATAAAAATCCCTCCCCACCACGACGTGACCGGGGCAATAGGCGTTGCAATCCTTGCAATGAAAGAAAAAAACTGGGACAAGAGCGGCTTTAAGGGTTTTGATTTAAGTAAACGACAATACGAGATTGATACATTTGAATGTAAGGGGTGCGAAAACATTTGCGAAATAAGAAAGGTAACGATTGAGGGCGAGTCGCCGCTCTTTTATGGAAGCAGATGTGAAAAATATGATGTTGTAAGAAGGGTTGAGAAAAAAGGCATACAGGATCTTTTTAAAATCAGGGATGAACTTCTTCACAGCGTATACGACAAAGAGGTTGCTGGCGGTGAGCCTATAGGCATACCAAGAATTTTGAATATGTTTGATTTTCTCCCTTTCTGGAAGGCATTCCTCTCTGAACTCGGTTTTACTGTAGTTCTTTCCGATGCAACTAACAAAAAGACAATCAAAGAAGGTGTGGAAAATATAATAGTTGAGTCGTGTTTCCCTATCAAGATTGCACATGGACATATTCTCAATCTTATGCACAAAGGTGTTAAAAGGATTTTTATCCCGAGCGTAATAAATCTCAAAAGCCCTTCTAAACATGTCTCAAATACATTTTCGTGCCCTTATGCCCAGACCATCCCTTATACGGTCAAGGCATCCATTGACTTTGAATCCTCTGGGGTCATTATAGATTCTCCTGTGGTCTATTTCGGAAGGAGCACCAAAGAGGTCTTGAAGAACCTCATTAAATACGGCAAAACCCTGAAGAAAAATAAAAAAGAGGTTGAAAAGGCCTTCGACATCGCCATGGAGTGTCAGGAGACGTTTTATAAAAAATGTCAGGAGGTTGGCTTACAGTACCTTTCAAATCTTAACGAAAATGACAAAGTGATGGTCGTAATCGGCAGACCATACAACAGTGTTGATCCGGGCGCCAATCTGAACATTAACAAAAAACTGATAGACCTCGGCGTAAAACCAGTGCCTTTGGACATGCTGCCATTAATGGAGGGTGTAGAAACCGACGAAGACTTAAATGATATGTATTGGGGTTATGGGCAGAAGATTTTACGGGCGGCAAAGCTTTCCAGGGACCGCGATAATTTTTACGGTATATATATTACAAACTTCGGCTGCGGCCCCGATTCATTCATTACCCACTTCTTTAAAAAGATAATGAAAGGCAAGCCGTTTCTCCAGCTTGAAATTGATGAACACAGCGCTGACGCGGGTGTTGTTACAAGGCTGGAGGCATTTCTTGACAGTATAAAGAATGCAAAAAAACAAACGGCACCAATACGAAAAAAGGTAACAAGATTTAGCACTGATAGCATAAGGAGAAAAATATATATTCCCCCCATGTGTGACCACTCCCTTACCCTCGCAAGCGCTTTCAGGGGCTGCGGGGTGGATGCCGAGGTCATGGAGGTATCAGATGAATCTACTGTCTACTGGGGCAGAAAATTTACGACAGGCAAAGAGTGCTACCCCTGTATTCTTACAACAGGCGACATGCTGAAAGTCGTTAAAAAAGAAGGTTTTGACCCTGATAAGAGTGCATTTTTTATGCCGTCTGGAGGGGGACCGTGCAGGTTCGGACAATATCATAGGTTCCACAGACTGGTCCTTGATGAAATGGGTTTTGAGAATGTTCCCATATATGCGCCGAACCAGGACTACAGGTTCTATAATGAACTTAATATCCTTGGAGATAAATTTCCCAGGTTGGCATGGAGATCTATTGTAGCTACCGATCTCGTCATGAAGATGCTCCATGAGATAAGGCCTTGCGAAGAGACTAAAGGAGAAACGGACAGGGTATATAATGAAGCGCTTGCACAGATATCAGAGTCAACAGAGAAGAATGGTAACAGTATTTTTGAAGTTCTTGAAGACATAGTTAACAAATTCATCGGCATAAAAAGAAACGATGTGCAAAGACCTGTAGTTGGTGTAGTCGGCGAGATTTACATACGGTCCAATCGTTTCAGCAACAATGACCTGGTGAGAAAAATTGAGGAGTTTGGCGGTCAAGTATGGCTTGCGCCGTTTTCCGAATGGATTACCTATGTAAATTATATACACAGGTCAAAGAGTCTGAAGCTTGACAGTTTTAATAACTTGTTAAAATTTTTGATTACAGAGCATATTCAGATGAAAGATGAGCACAGGATGGAAAAGGTCTTCAAAAAATATTTGAAATACGGCGAAGAACCAATGGTAAAAGACATTATTAAAAAGGCAAGCCCTTATCTCCACGTGAGCTTTGAGGGAGAAGCCATACTAAGCGTTGGAAAATCAGTCGATTTTCTTGATAAAGGTGTTTCGGGTATTGTAAATGCAATGCCCTTTACCTGTATGCCGGGAACAATATCAAGCGCCCTGATGAAGCTGGTTCAAAAGAAATATGATGTGCCGGTTATTAATGTGGCCTATGATGGCCAGGGCACTACAAACATAACTACACGCATCGAAGCATTTATGCATCAGGTAAAAGAACATTCCCAGAAAATACGTTAATTTTTATCCTGGAAAATACCCATATTTCTGAATTTATCGTATCTTTGCTGCTTTAACTCATCTTGTGAAAAACTCATAAGCTCTTTCAAATGCCTTGATAGAAGTTCTTTTGTATTTGAAAAAGTTTGCTGCCAGTTCCTGTGGGCTCCTCCGAAAGGTTCTTTAATGATTTCATCTATTACTTTCAGTCTGTACAGGTCATGCGAAGTCGGCTTGAGCGCATCTGCAGCAAGGGGCCCTTTTGAACCGTCTCTCCAGAGGATTGCCGCGCAGCCTTCGGGTGATATGACCGAATAGGTAGCATTCTCCAGCATGAGTATTTTATTTCCTACACCTATTGCCAGCGCCCCCCCGCTCCCGCCTTCTCCGATAACAACCGTAATAACTGGAACGGCCAGAGAAAACATAAAAAGAATGCTTGATGCGATGGCCTCTGCCTGACCTCTCTCCTCTGCGCCCACGCCTGGAAAGGCGCCGGGCGTATCAATGAAGGTTATTACAGGTTTCCCCCATCTGTTGGCCATATCCATAACCCTCACAGCCTTTCTATAGCCGTCCGGATGGGCCATGCCAAAGTTCCTGTATGCCATTTCCCTAACGTTTTTCCCTTTCTGCTGTCCCACAACGGCAAAGTTTATATCTTCAAAACTCGCAAAACCGGCTACAATGGCAGGATCATCCTTAAACTTTCTATCCCCGTGAAATTCGGTAAAATCAGTAAATATATTATTTATATAGTCAAGTGTATGCGGCCTGTCCAGATGCCTTGATATCTGCAGTCTTTGCCAGTTTGTCAGATCACTGTATATCTCCTTTTCAAGTTTAGAGATTTTTTTTGACAATGCGGCAATTTCCTTAGTATGATGTGGATCGCTGATGCCGTAAAATCTTTCAATCTCAAGCATCCTTCTTTCTAAAGGTTCAAGCTTCTTCTCAAAATCAAGATAGTATCTCATCTGTTACCTCATTATATTTGATTCCTTCAGGGAAATGTTTCAGCAGGATATGAAGTTTATTGTGATCGATTCTCATATCCGGAATATTTATCATGCTCTTCTCTCCGTTGAGTCGAAGTTCAATTGATACCTTTGATTTCCCTTTGATGCTGAAAAGCACGTCTTTCAGTTTTTTCATGTCATCTTTTTTGAAGTTTTCGCAGTTAACTTCGATAGTCACCATCTTATCCATTTCACGGGTCATGTCTTCAAGGAGTGTTATATTTTTTGCCCTTATCTTGGCTGTCCCATCCTCTAATTTTTCCACCGATCCATTCACAACAAGAGGCTTATCGCTTTTGAGGGTAGAGATATTTTTAGATAGCAAGTCAGGAAAAATAATAGCTTCAATAATTCCTTTTGTATCTTCAAGGGTGATATAGGCCATGCGGTCACCCTTTTTTGTGGTAACCTCCCTGTAGCTATTCACTATTCCTACAAAATCAATATCTTCAGTTATATCAGATTCTTTAATATTCTGGCTGTCATAACCGGTTACCTGTCTTATAATGCGTTCATAGGGTTTCAGGGGGTGCTGGCTGAAATAAAAACCGAAGGCCTCTTTTTCACCTTTAAGTATTTCGTCATGCGTGAGTTCTTCCATATCGGGTATATTGATTGTATCATTGACAGCAAACTGTTCACCGAACATATCCATCTGATCGTAACCGTTTTTTCCATCCTTTTTCTGGGGTTTATCAGATTTTTCATGTATCACATAAAGGGCCTGGGACCTTTTTAGCCCCATAGCATCGAAACAACCTGACTTTGCAAGGCTTTCAAGCACTTTTTTATTCACCTTTCTTGATTCGATTATGCTTAAAAACTGTGCGAAAGAACTGAATCCCCCCGATTCTTCCCTTAAAGAAAGTATCAGGTCGATAGCTGCATCTCCAACATTCTTGATACCTGATAAGCCATACCGTATCTTTTTGTTGCCCAGAATAGAGAATGGCTTATTGCTTTCGTTAATATCCGGCGGCAGTATCTCGACACCCGATTCCCTGCATTCCGTAACATATTTAATCAGCTTGTCAGTGTCATTTACTTCGCCCGTAAGCATCGCAGAGGTATAATGGGTATAGTAATGCGCCTTTAGATAGGCCGTTTGATATGCGATAAGACCATATGCCGTGCTGTGTGATTTATTAAAGCCATACTCGCCAAACCGTAAAATGACACTATAAATCTTTTCAGCCACATTCGGTATGACACCGTTGGATACGGAGCCGCTTACGAACTGTTCCTTATATTTCTGGAGCACTTCCGGGGTCTTTTTACTCATTGCCTTTCTCAGGGCATCGGCATCTTTTAAAGAGAATCCGGCAAGTTTTGATGCAATCTTCATAATCTGTTCCTGGTAAATAATGACGCCGTAGGTATCTTTCAATATTTCCTCAAGCATCGGCGTTTCGTATTTAACCAGAGAAGGGTTATCCTTTCTCTTTATAAAATCTTCTACCATACCACTCTTTAACGGGCCGGGCCTGTAAAGTGCTATAAGGGGCATGATATCTTCAAACTTTGACGGCTTGAGTTTTGTAAGCAAATCTCTCATACCCCTGCTTTCAAGCTGGAACACACCCGATGTATCACCCGAGGAAAGCAGCTCGTATGTTTTTGTGTCATCTAAAGGGATCTTTGTAATATCGACGTTTATGCCTTCAGATTTTAACATTTTCAGCACATTATCTATAAGTGTAAGGGTTTCCAATCCAAGAAAATCAATCTTGATTAGCCCTATTTTTTCAATGGTTTTCATCGGGTACTGGGTAACTGTTTCGCCTTTCTGCCCTTTGTATAACGGAAGGTGTTCGGTGAGGTGTTTGTTTGAAATGACTATCCCTGCTGCATGGGTTGATGCGTGACGCGCAAGACCTTCGAGTACGATGGCGTTATCGAGAAGTTCTTTAATTTTGTCATCATTCAGGTATAATTCTTTAAGCTGCGGTTCTTCCTCTATTGAGCTTTTAATACCCGTATTTGCATCAGGGATCAGTTTTGCGATCTTGTCCACTTCCGCATAAGGCATTCCCAGCGCCCTTCCAACATCCCTCACGGCGGCCTTTGATTTCATGGTTCCAAAGGTAATGATCTGGGCTACATTATCTTTTCCATATTTTTCTGTCACATACCTGATTACATCGTCCCTGCCGTCCTTACAGAAATCAATGTCAATGTCGGGCATGCTGATTCTCTCCGGATTCAGGAATCTCTCGAAGATGAGGTCATATTTTATAGGGTCAATATCGGTTATGCCAAGGCAGTATGCTATAAGGCTCCCGGCAGCAGAACCCCGTCCAGGTCCCACAGGAATACCGTGCGTTTTCGCATAGTTGATAAAATCTGCTACAATCAAAAAATAGCCTGCAAAACGTGAACTTTTGATTACATCAATCTCGTAATGGAGCCTTTCACTGTATTTTTCAGGCAAATCCCCGGAAAAACCAGGATAGGATGCTTTGATGGTATCGGTCCTCTTATTGAAACCATCTACACATAACTCCTCAAAATAGTCATTCAATGTCAGGTTGTTTGGTTGCGTGAATTCAGGGAAATGGTATGTGCCTTCACTTATGCTGACGTTGCACATCTCCGCGACTTTTACCGTGTTGGATAGGGCTTCGGGATATTGCGAAAAGGCGCGTTCAAATTCATCGGGTGATTTGAAATAAAATTCTTCAGTTGTAAATCTGAGTCTATTCTGGTCGTTTATCGTTTTCCCTGTCTGTATGCAAAGAAGCAGTTCATGTGCCTTTGCCTCTTCCTTCCGCAAGTAATGGCAATCATTCGTGGCTACGATTGGGATTCCGTAGTGCTTCGATAAGCTGATAAGGCCCTCATTTATCTTTTTCTGCTCAACAAGACCGTTATCCTGGAGTTCGAAGAAGAGGCGGTCTCCAAACATGGAATAGTATTCTTCTATCGTATCCTTTGTTTTTTTCTCATCATCTTTAAGGATTGAGTTCGGAATCTCACCTTTGATGCAGGCAGTCAGACAGATAAGACCCTCGTTGTATGTTTTTAATAACTCCTTATCAATCCTCGGTACATAGTAAAAACCTTCAAGCTGGGCAAGGCTCATAAGTTTTATCAGATTTTTGTATCCCTGGTTGTTCATGGAAAGGAGTATTACGTGATAGGCATTATCTACGCCCCTCACTCCTTTCTTATCAAAACGGGATTTCGGGGCAATATATGCTTCACAACCAAGTATGGGCTTCATGCCGAATTCTTTAGCTGCAAAGTAAAAATCAGCGACACCGAACATGTTCCCATGGTCTGTAATTGCACAGGCATTCATCTTATAGGAACTGGCAAGGTTAAAAAGCTGATCGAACCGAATAGCACCGTCTAATAGACTGAACTGCGTATGTAAATGCAGATGGACAAATTCTTTCATATTTTACAACCGATTGAACTATTTTCAGAGACATGGAGTTCTGAATTTGAAATTTGGAATTTGAAATTTGGAATCAACATTTTCATTCCCACTCGATTGTGCTTGGCGGTTTTGAGGATATATCATAGACTACCCTGTTAACCCCGGGTACCTCATTAATGATTCTCCGCGCCATCCTGTCAAGTACTTCATAAGGAATTTTTGCCCAGTCAGCGGTCATTGCATCTTCACTCTCAACAATCCGCAATGCAATCACACCGGCATATGTCCGTTCGTCACCCATTACTCCAACGGTATTTACGGGTATCAATATGGCGAACGATTGCCAGATATGACGGAATTTTTCGTTTCTTTCCACTTCTTCTCTTACAATACTGTCAGCATCTTTCAGGATTGCAAGCCTCTCCCTGGTCACATCACCGATAATCCTGATAGCAAGTCCAGGACCTGGGAAAGGTTGTCTGTAAACGATATTGTCGGTCAACCCAAGTTCTTTTCCCACTACTCTCACTTCATCCTTAAAGAGTTCCCTCAAAGGCTCCAATAGTTTCATCTTCATCTTCTTGGGAAGACCGCCAACATTGTGATGGCTCTTGATTGTTGCTGATGGACCCTTAAAAGAGGTGCTTTCTATAACATCGGGGTATAAAGTCCCCTGGGCAAGGTATTGCATATTGCCGATTCCGGACGCCTCTTCTTCGAATATTTTGATAAAGAGTCTTCCGATGATCTTTCTTTTCTTTTCCGGGTCTCTTACCCCTTTGAGGGCAGCAAGAAATTTATCTTCTGCATCCACATATTTCAAATTGATATGAAGCTTGCCTTTAAAGATATCGAGGACCTCTTCGGCCTCATTTTTCCTCAGTACCCCGTTATTCACAAAAACGCAGAGAAGATTATCTCCAATTGCCTTGTGGATAAGGGTTGCAACAACAGAGGAGTCCACGCCGCCGCTCAATGCGCAGAGCACCTTGTTGTTTCCGACTTCTGCACGGATCTTCTCAATCGCTAATTCCACAAAAGATCTGGGCGAGAACAACCCTTTTACCTTGCAGATGTTATACAGGAAATTTTTTAATATCCGCTTTCCCTTCAATGTATGATGTACTTCCGGATGGAACTGGACACCATAGATTTTACTATCTGTTTTTTTAATTGCAGCATAGGGGGAATTATCTGAATGTGCCAGGATTTTAAACCCTTCAGGCATGTGGAAAATTCTGTCCTGATGACTCATCCATATAACATCGCCATCCTTGACGCCTTTAAAAAGTCCGTCCGGATCATCAAGGAAAATGTGCGCCTTACCATACTCCCTCTTTATTGATTTGTCGATCTCACCGCCGAAAAACTTTGTCATCAATTGCAAGCCGTAGCATATGCCGAGAATGGGTACCTTAAGAGTGAATATCTTTTCTTCACAGACAGGTGCATCTATTTCGGTAACGCTCCGAGGCCCTCCGGAAAGGATAATCCCTTTTGGACTGAACGCTTTTATCTTTTCAAGACTCATATTATATGGATATATTTCACAGTAAACACCGAGTTCACGCACCTTTCTTGCTATCAATTGCGTATATTGCGAACCGAAATCCAGGATAAGAACCGTTTCTTTATGATAATCCATAGATCCTCACTCAATCCTGTAGTTAGGTGCTTCCTTGGTGATTATAACGTCGTGGACATGGCTTTCCCTTAAACCGGCAGATGTTATCCTTATAAAGCGGCCGTTTTCCTGAAGCTCTTTGAGGTTTCGGCAGCCCACATATCCCATCCCTGCCTTAATCCCGCCTATAAGCTGGTTGATGCATATTGAGAGTGAGCCTCTGTATGGAACCCTGCCTTCTATACCTTCCGGTACAATCTTTGATTCAATTTCATTTTCATCAATGCAGTATCTGTCTCTCGTTTTGCCTTCCTTCATGGCTTCAAGTGAACCCATCCCTCTGTAAACTTTATATGTCCTGCCCTGATACAGAACCATTTCACCCGGTGATTCATCGGCACCTGCAAAGAGGTTTCCAATCATGACCGTGTCAGCGCCTGCAGCAAGGGCCTTTGTTATATCACCGGAAAATTTTATGCCGCCGTCGGCGATGATAGGGATTCCATGTTTTTTAGCAGATTTTGAAACTTCAAATATTGCGGTTATCTGGGGCATTCCGATTCCCGCAATGATCCTGGTGGTACATATTGAACCTGGTCCAACCCCGATTTTCACACCATCACATCCGGCCTTAATGAGGGCCTCGCAGCCCTCTTTTGTTGCAATATTTCCAGCAATTAGCTGCACATCCTTAAAGTTTTTCTTTATCTCTCTCACAGATTCAATCACATTTTGTGAATGACCGTGCGCTGTGTCAATGGCAATCACGTCACAACCGGCTCTCAACAATGCTTCAACCCTTGCATCCCTGTCTTTCGCTACACCAACTGCCGCACCAACACGGAGTCTGCCAAAATGGTCCTTGCACGAGTAAGGGAATTTTCTCATCTTTTCAATGTCTTTGATTGTTATTAATCCCCTGAGATTAAAGTCATCGTCAACTACGAGCAACTTTTCTATCTTGTGTTTATGCAACATCTTTTTTGATTCTTCGAGACTGATTCCTTCTTTAACAGTGACAAGATTTTCCTTCGTCATCACATTCTCAACTTTTTCTTCAAAATTCGTCTCAAACCTTAAATCCCTGTTTGTTATGATACCTGCAAGCTTACCCCCCCTTGTAACCGGTATGCCTGAAATTCTATATCTTGCCATCAGGTCCAGAACATCTTTGATCTTGCGATCAGGAGATATCGTTATTGGATCAACAATCATACCGCTCTCAGATTTTTTAACCTTTTCCACTTCCTGGGCCTGTTCCTCAATGCCCATGTTCCTGTGGATAATCCCTATACCGCCTTCCTGGGCGATGCATATTGCAGTTTTAGCCTCGGTGACCGTATCCATGGCCGCGCTTAGAAGGGGTATATTCAATTTTATAGTGTTCGTAAGGTATGTCGATACATCGATATCTTTAGGCATTATGCTGCTGAGGGACGGAAGCAGGAGGACATCGTCAAATGTAAGTCCTTCCCTGATATTGTCTTCTACCATAATATGCTCCTTTTAATGTTCTAAAATATTATAATGTAGACCTTTTATCGAAGCGGTGCGGCAGCCTAAGTCAATTTTCACCGAGAATGCTTTTGGCTTGCCATTTTATATTGGATTAGTATAATGCATAGGGTTAAAATAATCAAAGAGATTTTCATGGACGAACCAACAGTCACAGTAAGCAGCCTCAGCACTTCAATTGCTACAGACACCGGTACCATTCATGCGGTCTGTAATGTTGATTTTGACATTAAAAAAGGTGAAATATTCGGTCTTGTCGGAGAGAGCGGCTGCGGAAAAACAATGACAGCCCTCTCAATAATGAGACTTGTTCCGGCTCCGGGCAGAATTATGAATGGGGAGATAATCTTTGAAGGCCATAATCTCGTCGGGTTCTCTGAAAAAGAGATGGAACAGATAAGGGGCAGCAAGATAGGAATGATATTCCAGGAACCCATGACCGCGCTGAATCCAGTTATACGGATAGGGGAACAGATTGCTGAAACAATAAGAATCCACCGTGATATAAGCAATAATGAAGTAAAGGACAGGACATTAAAACTTTTAAAACAGGTCGGATTTGATGAACCGGAAAAGAAATACACCCAGTATCCTCATCAGCTGAGCGGCGGCCAGCGGCAAAGGGTGCTCATTGCCATAGCGATATCATGCAACCCTTCGCTGGTTATAGCCGACGAGCCCACAACAGCTCTGGATGTTGCTACAGAGTCGCAGATACTTTGTCTGCTTAACGAATTGATTGCCCAATATGGCATGTCCATGCTTTTTATTACGCATAATCTCAATATTATCAGAAAATTGGCCCGGAGAATCGGCATCATGTACGCAGGAAGACTGTTGGAGCAAAATTATGTAGATGACTTCTTTGAAAATCCCCTCCACCCTTACAGCAGGGGGTTGGTAGATTCTATATTCGGTCTTTCAGGGACGGAAAAACGGCTCAAGACTATACCGGGTGTTGTTCCGAGATTATCGGAAATGCCGGAAGGGTGCAAATTCCACCCGCGATGTACTCAGGTGATGCCTCAATGCAAGGAAAATGAACCGCCAATGTTTCACAAAGGAAATGACAAATGGGTGAAGTGCTTTCTATATCAGGACTGAAAAAGACATACGAAGTAAAAAAATCGGCCTTTTCGTACAAAAAAGATGTTGTTAATGCGGTAAATGGTGTCTCTTTCACATTAAAGCGGGGGCAGACGCTGGGTATTGTAGGTGAAAGCGGCTCAGGGAAGAGCACGCTTGCGAGGTGTATACTGCTCCTCGAAAAACCCGACTGCGGCAGCATCGTCTTTTCAGGCGTCAATCTGACCGGGATAACTCACAAACACTTAAAAATACTCAGAAAAGATATGCAGATAATATTTCAGGACCCTTATTCGTCGCTGAATCCAAGGGTAAAGGTCTACGATGCCATAGCTGAACCCGTTTTATTCCATAAAATTGCCGAAAATAATCAAGTAAAAGAACTCGTTACGGAAACCTTAAAAAGTGTCGGTATCAGTGAAGATTTTTTTCATAAATATCCACATGAAATGAGCGGCGGCCAGAGACAGAGGGTGGCTATCGGAAGGGCCCTTGCAGTAAATCCTGCACTTATCGTAGCTGACGAGCCCGTATCTTCCCTTGATGTATCTATTCAGGCCCAGATTATCAATCTTTTCATGGACATCAAGGAGAGCACAAAAATCTCAATGCTCTTCGTGTCACACGACCTTAATGTGGTAAGATTCGTATCAGACGAGATTATCGTAATGTATAAAGGAAGAGTTGTTGAATCCGGGAAAACGGATGAGGTCTTTTACCAGCCTTTACACCCTTATACTCATATGCTCATTGATTCAATAAAGGGGGGATTTATAAACAGGGCAGGGGATGATGCACGGGCAACAGGGGGATGCGCGTATTACCCGAGGTGTGACCGGCGAAAACCTTTGTGCGCCGAAAAATCACCTGAATTGAGGGGCGACAAAGAGCACATGGTTGCATGCCTGGAAGGATAAAGGCAGGAGAAGGCGGTTGAGTAAGTTGAGTGAGTTGAGTATGGGGAAAATGGGAATGTTGAATGAGCAAAACTGAAGCGGCGTATCGGCGAAACGGTGAGTGATTCGTTTATCGTATAGAAAAGCTGTTTGACGGGATCATGGTTGCTACGTGGTGAGAATTTTAAGTATTGCCTTTTTGTATCTTTCGAAGTCTCCCAGATTTTTGTGCAGAATTGAGACCACTATTACGGGATCTATTTTTTCATATTGATGTACGATTACGTTTCTGAATTTAGCCATTTTTTCCATTGTCTTGCGAAGCTCTTTACTGATAACCTTGTTCTCCATCAGCACCTTGAATGTATCGGCATAACCCGTTGGTAATCTCATGTTTTTATCGGAAATAAGATGGTTAGCAACATCTATGCATATTTCAATAAGTATCTGTATTGTTCTTTCAACAATCCTTTGTGTTTTCCAATCATTATCATATGTTGCAACAGAAACACTGGAATATTCATTAATTTGGTTAAGATAAACCTCTATCTCGGCAAGTTTTCGTCCTACCAATAACTTATCGACCAATCCCATACCTTCTATTAAGAATATTCTCTTCTTTTATGGAAAAATCAAAGTATTTTCTCATGTTAACAGATTCATATTTATGTCTAAGGAAGGGTTCTTTATCAAAAAGAACCCTTCTGTTTTGCAGAATCCGTCCCGTCAGGCTGATTGGAGATATATTGAGAACAACTAAATCAACCTCATCTGTGCCAAGGATATCGGTTATTTTGCCAAATAAATCAAGATAATCGAATTTTTTCATGTTTTTTACGAAAACTGCAATGTCAACATCGCTTAAAGGATTACCGCTTTTCTTTAAAAGACCGCCGAAGAGATAGGCAAAACTTATATTGGATTCCTTCATCAGAATGTCAGACAAAAGATGCATTTTTTGATGGATGTTTTCAGGAAGTCGTTCAAAACGTATCATAAGTAAAAGAGAATAATAGCATTTTACCTCTTTGTCAATGGTAAAGAAGCAGCAATTCTCCTTGAACAAGCAAGACGAGATATAGTAGTGTTTAAGCTGTTCAAAAATCATGAAGCCATTCAACTGCAAAGAATTCTTTAAGGATCAGGATAATTATTATCTCCTATACATTCTATTTCTTTACACTTATGTCACGTACTATCTCGTACAGTGGCCTATTTTTGCGGGAGACACTGATTTATGGTACCACCTGAACGGCGGCAGATATATTCTCGAACACGGCGTCATACCGAAAGACAGCAGCTTTTTTTCCTTTATAACGCCGCCGCGTGAATGGGTTGATTATTACTGGCTGTTTCAGGTCATTGTATTTAAGATATATTCCTTCTCGGGTTATTATGGACTTGTTTTTTTAAGGGCTCTCTTATTCCTTATACTGATATCGCTGGTACTTGCCTTCTTTCTGAAAAAAAGTCAGGACAATAAACCATACCTGTATATTATGGTTTTATTTTCTCTCTTCGTTCTGCTGCTTCTGCCCAGGTATTTTCTTATCAGACCGCACATATTTTCTTATCTTTTTATATGCCTTTTCATATATATACTTGAATTTAAACCGAAAATGGTAATTTACCTGCCTGTGCTTGCCGTATTATGGACAAATATACACGGAATTGAATATCCTGTGATGCTTTTGATTATATTATCCTATATGATTGAGTTCTTCGTCAGTCATATAAGGAAGAAAACGCATGTTAATAAAAAAGAACTGTTTTTCGTTATTCCTCTAATCCTGTCAGTAGCCGCTGTTTTTTGTACCCCTCATGGAATTCAGCTTACGTGGGTTCCTTTTATACCTACGGGGTTTGCATCGCTTTATATCCGGGAGATTCAGCATATAGAGCCGGAAGAACTCTTTTCATTCCAAATTATTAAAATGGCAATTGCATATAAAACGGTTTTTAATGTTTTATTTTTCGCTTCGTGCGTGGCAGCCATAGTCAACCTCTTCAGCAAGAATAGAAGGATAGGATACTTGCTTATGTTTGCAGGCGGGGTTGTCCTTCTTACAAAGGCAAACCGTTTCCGGTATGAATGCGCATTGCTTTCACTGCCCGTTCTTAAAGACTTTCTGCTGCTGCTTCCAACAGTTTCTATAAAAAATAAAATCCTCAAGTTACTCGGCATTATTCTGGTTGTGCTTGTCATGATAATTCCCGCCATAAACATAAGAAACTCGTTTATCAACCCGCCTAAATATCCGTTTTCACATAAGGGCCTTCCGGAAGGAATCTGCATATTTTTAAATAAGCTGCCGGTATCGGGCGGCACAGTGTTTAATCAGCCCAATCATGGAGGTTACCTCCAATGGATGCTTTATCCGAAGTACAGGATATTCATGGATATGGAAATACCCTTTCTTTTTCAGAATGAAGATATATTTACTGCAAATAATGCCTTTTCTATAGGGAAAGGATTGAGTGAAGTTATTGAAAAATATCATCCCTCTTTTATCATTGCGCCTATCGAAAATACCGTCTTTAAAGTGTTAATTACAAAACATCCTGAATACGGGACTGTATTTTTCGACGAAACCGGTATTCTGTATGTTGATAAAAAACAGTTTCCAGAAATTGCTGATGAATATGAGTTAAAAGAGATAGACCCTTATACAATCACCCAAATAAACATTGCCTCAATGATAGCCGAAAAGAAAGATGCACCTGTCTTGAAGGAATTATTAAAGCTAAACGGAATATACCCCGGGTGCGGTTTTACAAACCAGTTTATTTCACATATATACATCAAAAAAGGGGCTTATGATAAATCGATGCAATATGCCGAAAATATTATAAATAATTATCCGGAGACGCCGGTTGGCTACAAACTGAAAGCCGATGCGCTCCAGGGTATGGAAAAATACGATAAAGCCCTTTTAGAATATAATAAGGCATTATACAGGGCGGTTAATAAGGTCGAAATATACAGGGAAATCGGTAATATCTACACGAAGCAGCAAAAATATGCTGAGGCTTACAAAACCTTCAGGATAATTACGGACCCATTTTCAGGAACTGATTACAAATATATGTATGATGTCTGCCTTTCTGCAGCCTTATCAGGCAACAGCAGGGACGCAGAAATCCTCTTCAGATACGCGTATGCCCTTGTCCCGCCGGAAGATAAGGAATGGAATGAGAAGTTTGCCAAACTCGCGGAGATGGTGAAGGAAGGGAAATAGGCTGAAATTGCGAAGGTGGGAAGATATAGGGAGCATGGGAATCTAAGTCTAAGTCTGAGATCGCCACGGCTTCGCCTCGCCTCCCTTTCCTTCGGCCTGCCCTTGACTTAACAACAGTTCCAGTTGATGTACCAGATAAAAGGGGATATTGAGCAATCTGAAAGGGCGCTCAACTTTATTCAATTTAGCCACTAATTGATTCACGGACGGCTTGGCAGAACTAATCTTTATGGCATGGTCAGCTTGTTTTTTGACTACATAAGAGTGCAACGACTTAATTGTGCCCCCTGAACCCGATTTGACCTCTATTGGATATACCTGATTTGCACAGGGGAAAAGGAAATCAACCTCTGCTTGACCTTCTGACTTTGGAGGTTGCCAGTAGTATAATTCGGGTTGAATATAACCTTTTTTAGAATAGAGTAATTGCTGACCCACAAACTGCTCCGCCAACACACCATGATTGGCCAATTCGAGAGGTAAACTCATCACTGTTTGAGCAGGCAGGCCTTGTGCAGCCAATAGCAACCCTATATCAATAAACAAAAACTTGCTGATTCTAATTTTGGTTTCAGCGCCCAACGGAATTCTGCCTGCATTGCTGTGAAGCACGCGATAAAACAAACGGGCTTCCAGAAAGCGTTCAATTGCTGCATTCAACTGCCGGTTATCGCCACTGGTCAGGGCAGAAATCTCGTTAGCTTGTTTATGGGAAAATTGCAAACCCACCTGCCTCAAAATACCATTAAAAAAAGCATTGAGCCGAAGGGCGTTTTGAGTACCGGCGTATTTGGCAAAATCATCCTTATAGGTTTGAATCAACGCTGTCTGATGTTTCAAAATTTCAGCATGATTGAAATGACTATCAATGCCGAGCTGAATAC
>Ga0247841_10005553_pt1 | contig 20316 bp, 45 predicted proteins | sample LaCruzMarch2015__2_FD_192410 | JGI IMG/M metagenome (GOLD analysis project Ga0247841, IMG submission 192410) | Freshwater microbial communities from meromictic Lake La Cruz, Castile-La Mancha, Spain - LaCruzMarch2015_18m | ecosystem: Environmental > Aquatic > Freshwater > Lake | place: Spain... | reverse complement strand
CGTAGACAGGTGGTTCCTACGGGGGTCACGAACTGTTTGAATAATTCTTGACATATCTATACAAATAAGTAAAATAGTTGTAAATAAATAAAGGATTCTGTTGTATAATAGAGTAAATATTTAGGAGAAGACGAAATGGCATTAAAAAAGGACAGAAAAATGAAGGTTGTAAGAGTAACAAGAACAGAGTTTGAACTGGATAATGGGGACATATATCCGCTTCCTTTTGAGTTAGATTACACCCCAACTCTCAAGGAATTTAATGAAATATATGCAAATTCCAGAAAACTCGTTGAAGAACTTGTTCTTCAAAGTAAAAACAAGTCATTTTTAAATAATGAAAAAGATACTAAAAATTAAGGAAGTGGCTGATTTAATTGGCGTAACTTATAAAACCCTTCACAGATGGGATGAAGAAGGTAAATTGCCATCTCTTCATATGACCAAGGGGACAAGAAGGTATGATTCCGAATTGGTAGAAAAGTTTCTGGGACAATATAATTCAGAATCAATCAAGGATAGACCAGTTTGCATTTATGCCAGAGTAAGCAGTCACGAACAAAAACAAAAAGGAGATTTGGAAAGACAGAAAAATAGAATGGTTGAATATTGTGCCAAGAATGGTTACAAATTAGATTATGTCTTGGAAGATGTTGGTTCTGGATTGTCTGGAAGCAGACCAAAGTTGTTAAAATTATTCAAGTTGGTTGAAGAGAGAAAAATATCCAAGGTCATTATAGAACACAAGGATAGATTGACTAGATTTCAATTTAATGTGTTTGAGGAATTTTTTGGTGCTTTTGATGTCAAGATAGAGTATGTTGATGATGGAAAGAACTTGCCATATGAGCAAGAATTTGCCAATGACATAATGGCATTGATATCTTCTTTTAGCGGGAAGTTCTACGGGAAAAGAAGTGGCGAGAGAAAGAAACTCAAAAAGATTTTAAATGAAAATAATCAGATCAAGCAAGTGTAGCATTAAATTTGCTACCGACAAAAAGAAGAAAGAACTACAAAACATACTTCAAGAGTATGGAAAAGTAGTTAATATCTTCATTGATTATTTCTGGGATTCCAAGGAAAAGACCAGCAAAACACAGCTTTTAAAGCCCATTGTTGATATTCCTAAAGATAGTTGGTTGTCCGCCCGTCTTCGTAAAGTGGCAGCAAGAGAAGCATTGGACATGATTTCTGCTTCCAAAGAGAGATGGAAGAACAAACCAAGCAAGTTGGTCAAGCCTGTTCATAAAGGGAAAAGAATGTATGTTTCTTGCACTATAGCAGAACTTCAGGACAGCAAGGAAGCAAAAGAGTTTGATGCATGGCTTCATATTGCCTCCGTGGGAAACAAGATAACAATGAACATTCCTATAAAATTTCACAAGCATTATAATAGACTGTGTTCTAAAGGCAAGAGATTAAATTCATATATTATCACAGAAAACTATGTTCAGTTTGTTTTTGAAATAGATACTGGTTTAAAGAAGGAAGGTAAAAACTGTATTGGAGTTGATACTGGAATAAACGCTTTGGCTTCCTTATCTACGGGAAAACAATTTGGCAAAGATATTAAGGAATGTATTGAAAGAGTCAAGAGATGTAAGCAAGGTGGCCACGGTAAACTAAAAGCCAGAAGAGCATTAAAGCAAAGAATTGATGAAGTGGCTAAGGAAGTTGTTAAGACTAATCCAGATTTGATTGTGGTGGAAGCCTTGAAGAAGATGGGACATAATGGTAAACTCAAACGGCGATTGAGTAAAAATATTCGCCGTTCTATTGGTAGCTGGAATTGGAAATACTGGTTGGGGAGACTAGAACAACAGGCTGAACAAAACCGTGTTTCGTTCAGAACTGTTTCTCCTTTTTATACCAGTCAAATCTGTCCAGCGTGTAGTCATACCGATAGAGGAAACAGAGACGGAGAAGTATTCCGCTGTCAGAAGTGCGGCTACACTGACAATGCAGACATTAATGCAAGCAGGAATATTTTGTCTCGGTTTCTTACTGGACCTTACGGTGCCAGTTACAAATCTAAAAACAAGGCAGTTTTGGCTTATCCAGAATTGTCTAGTTTATAAGGAACGGTTAGATGACCTGTTATTAGCAGAGCGAGCAGATAGTCATACCGATATAGATACCGTATATACTATCCAAATCAACTGACATAACTATATCAAATTGACGTTTGTAACTCTTAGGTAGTGCAATAATAAAACTAGCACTACTAGAGTTGCTTACAAAGCCATTTCTTATTTTCATTCGTCTCTAGGACTACAATCGTAGTAACCTTCCTTATGTATTAGTGCTATGTAGTTATCAAACGCATCAACCACATCTATATTAGGATCTAGTTCATCTAAATCATCTAACTCACTGCCGTTATCGTTTGTGTTTATAATTATCTCAACCAGGTCAGGTAATTTGTTTCCCTTTATAACATGAATACAATCATTATCCATAAGTGCGTCAATTGTCTGACGTTCATCATCTGAAAGATACTGCATTACTTTATTATGTATCACTTTTGTGGTGATTATTATAAATGTGCTGCTCGAACTATTTGATATGTATCCATCACGATTTTTCATTATGGCCATAAGCAGACTGCCGCTGTATAACGGTCATCATCTGCTTTATCCTCTTCACTAATTATTTCTCTATCTTCTCTTGCCCAGCCACAACCTTCAATCACTTGAAGTTCATTAAAATAATTACCTTCTTCATCTCCAGCCATAACGACAATATCATCCGGACCAAACTTCTCAAGTTTCTTGATTAAATCTTTAACCTTCATTTTAAACTCCTAAGTAATTTGTTTATCTCGTATATCTCTTCATTATGTTCGTTTAGAGCACGTTCTGCGTCTGACTTTAAAACAGTGATAAGATGCTTCTTAGCCTTCTCTAATGTTGTAGATACTCCACCAATTCCACACCCATTCCGCCAACAATGATATTTAGTTCCTAACTTATCATCAGGCATAAAATGGCCATAGCTGATAGTATATGATCCTACTGGCGTATCTAGTTCAAATACTTCTTTCATTTTTCTCCTTATGTCCAAAGATAATGACGAATCTTTATTAAACGAATCATCATTTCTTCATCTTCCTTATCACATTTTTCTTCCCACACAGTACACTCCTCACACGCTTTATGCCATCGCTCTTCAGCTTCTTTTGATGTGTGTTTGAAATGCAATTCTCGTGTATATTCTTTTTTACCTGTAATTGGGTTAAGTATTTGTTCAGTGGTTCGATCAGAGAACTCTAAACTAGGTGCTTCAATGCCTGGAAAAAATAACGGATTATAATCATCCCTGAATTGTCTTATGCCCGTCCACCACTTATAAAGTATTGTCATTTCAGACCAAGCATGTTTATGCCCAGTATCTGAATCCCAATTAACTATTTCATCCGGTTTTTCATTTTCCATAAAATCGCATAAAACCTCGAAAATCGCATTTATAAGTCGTTCATCTGCATCATGATAACCTGGTTTTAGATATCTCATCTTTAAAACGTGAAAACGGTCCCAAGTACGATATCTAATCCAGTTCCAACCGCTATTCCTTCTTAGCCAACGGAATACGTTCATTTTCTATGTTTTTCCTTAATTGTAATAACTACCGGAATAAGTCGTGTGTATTTATTCCTGTACTTCATTTTATCATCAAAAGTTATTAAATGTGCCCTATAAATATCTTTTGTAAAAAATGCAAATTCGCCTTGTGTTTGTGAAAGATATTGTCCAAAGACTTTTGACTTTTTTGCTATACATTTAGCCACATAATATTGCTCTGTTGCATTCATTTTAAATCTTTCATCCATTGACTAAGTTTACGAATGGTATCATCTGCAGACTTATGCACAATACCTATTCCGCCTCGTTCACGCCATTCAATTACGGTCTTTTCATAATCATCAATAAGTACACGGCCAAATTGGCAAAGTTTAATCTTATCTTTCCTTCTACCAATATGCCTTGCTACATGTTTACCTACCTCTTTATCGAGCCATATCTGCTTACCCGGTGCCACAAATTTAGATAATGTTAACTTAGGTCTAGCCGAAATAATTATCGGATCAAACTTTTTAACATATCTCCACAATCTGTGACCATCATACGTCCACGGTATATTAGCCCAAAACTTAACGCCATGTTCATTAATAGGTTTCCAAATTGATTCCACTCCATGTTCAGTCTCATAGGCTGCTACATCTACCTTAAATAATTCCTTGAAACGTCCCATGAAATCCGTAATTACACCATCCATATCCAAATATAATTTAAACTTCATTACTATCCTTTCATGGTCTAATAATAAAACCTTCTAATTGCAACGAAACAATTATTCCCCAAATAGCCAATAACCAGATTAATACTTTAACACATGTATTAAAAATATCTGATCTTTTCCATACGATAGCCAAAATTAAACAAAACAAAGTTGAAAACACTGCGTAAAATTAATCATCTTTCTCCTTATAAAATAGGTGCGTGTAATGATAGTGCTCAAATTCTCGTATTTCTCAAGGCATAGAGATATCCCCACACTACGTCTACTTTCCGGCGGTACCGACGGTAGCTCCGACACCTAATTATTAATCTAGTTTGTAAATAGGACACGCACGATTGCTAGCCATAACTTTTGCTCTAAATGCCTTCACAGGTGTAGCATACCATACATCCCTATAAAAATCCTTTACATCCAACATATTAACTGGGATTACATCTTCGTGATTTTCTGCAAATGAACAATACCAAGCCATACCATTTACATCAACATAGAAAGAAAACAGCGCTGATTCACATGGTTCCGATGCTTGTCTAAATGACTGTTTTACTATCTCATCAATATCCATAGATTCTACTGCTTTTTCGAACCTACGAGCGCCACAAGAATCAAAACCATAATTAAGTTTATATACCATGCACTTGTTTATGATTTCCTTACATGTAGCTATATCAATGGGGGTATAATTACCAACAGCCCTACCTTTGGGTTTAACTCCCAAGAAAACAACAGCATTCAATCGTGATAGTCTTGAATCAGTTTTAATTTCATCAATAACTGTATTTACAAATCCCATGGTCTCCATAGCTGTAAATATATGGATATTAACCTGATTCATGCAGTATCGCTTAGACATCATTTCAATAGTGTTATACGCTTCCTCCTTATGTCCGGGGTAAACACTAATTGCAATAGCTCCAAGGTGCTCAGCCATCTGTTCACCAATGGTTCTATCCATGTCTATACCTGATACAGTAATATTAGGAATAATACCTATCTCTCTGCACCATGCCATCATCTTTATAAGATCTGGATTAGTTTTTGCTCCTGTCGTACCAATGGCTATTTGTGTCAACACTAAGGGGAATAAACTAATGATCTGCTTAAACGTATCCAATGACATATTAGTGGGTGCATCATTAGTGTTACTTTTATAACACCAGGCACACTTATTAGGACAACCATTCTTAGCAATTTCAATATCAAGTATCTCCGGCCCAATTGGGGAGAATATAGGATCATCTTCCTTATTAACTCCCCAACGTAACATTTGCCCATCTGCCTTGTTGAACATAAGGTTGTAATCAGGCCCGCGTACTAACTTAGCCTTGTCCGTCTCTACGAAAGTATATTCCTTGCCATTAATAATTATTAACTGTAGTTTATTTGGCTTTTTCATTTTGCTTTTTCAGTTCTTTTTGTATTATAGTTTTCCAGGCTAATCTAATTTCACGTTTATTAGTCTTACAGATACTGCGCCAACATTCATCAATCCAATAACGATCAAGGATATCCCGTTCTAATTTTTTAGTAATGCGTTCAGCTACTTTTGCTACATCCATCTTAACCCCAACTTCTATGTTTTTCTTCTACTGATTCGAAACCATCATATTCATCTATCTCATAATCAATACCATCGGGTATCTCAATAACTCTAAGTTTGGCACAACTACCGTTTGCCTTGTCCCCAAGTTTTTCTACACACTCTATAAGTTTAGGATCCGTCCTATCATAATCCCTACTAGAAAGACTAACAGAGTTATATAGTTTATTACTAGCATCTTTCTCTTTCATTGTCATCTCATGCCACGGTTTTTTATACTTCAAAACCTCACCGGGATTAGGAATACTGAATGCTGAAAAGAAAAGTCCTTTTATGTCTTCCATATTAACGGGTGTAAACTCATGTTCTCCCAGTCCGCCCTTAAAAAAATAACACTTCTTTCCAGCAACTTTTGCCAAATATTTAATAGCCTGTGGTGATAATGAAAAACCACCATAACATGCATTAATTACTATTTTCATTTATTTCCTCTCTATGCGTATTGTTCCTCTTCTTCCATATCTTGACGCCTACGTTTATCCCATCGCTGATTAACCAATTGCTTATACTGTGCTGTGGATATTCTCTTATGATTACAATCACCAGTACTATCGGGTTGCCCGCATTCAGGACATAATTCACATTCTGGGAGATTCCACACTCGCCCAAATTTATCTCTACGCTGACTCATTTTGACTCCCAATTTTTGATATCTTATCCTTATATAATTTAGCTGCTGCCCGGCTTACTGCTCTTCTCGTAATAGGATTATCAACAATCTCGCCAGCAGCTTCCCTATAAACATCTTCAATCATAGCTTTAACCACATCGCCTGTCCTTGTAATATCGTTTGGATTTCCAAGCTTATCCAATACGTGAGTTAATCTCATATATGTAACAAACTCATTAGCGGCTGTTTCAGCATCTGCTATTAATTTTAAATCATCACCAACTTTAGGTACATGTTTACGTTCAGCAAAATCTTCTCGTTTATGCTTTGATATAATGCGCTCACCATTGTTCATTCTCAATTCCATTAGTGGACGCAACACAATTCCTTCTCGTTTCTTAACTGTAGTTGGGTCATTACGATCTGCACAACCATTACGAAATGCCTGTTCACTTGGAGTATCTCGTTCGATATCTAATGAAGCAAGGTCAGTTGATATCTTTCTATAATGAACAAATTCCAATCCAAAGGATGTAACAATTCCCTCGGCTTGCGGAACTGCTAACCATGACTCACCTATCTTAACTTCAAAAGCAATAAATTTTAATTGCTTACCATAAGTGGCTGACATACCTTGACACTTGCCACCATACACCTCTCCATATATAACTACATCAGTCAGGGAACCATGCCCTAACCCAATAAACTTCTCTTTAAGTTTCTCTTGATCAAATATAGCAACAAAATTGACATGTTTCTCGCCACCTGCAAAGAATGTAAGACTACCATTCCATCCAATATGTGCACTCGATCCATGTATCTTTTCCATTGCATAACATTCTCTTAACATCATTATCTCATTAGCTGCATATAAATTCTTTATGTGTTTATAACTCATATTATCCTTTTTTCTTTACTGCTGTCTTAATGAAACGTATTACGGCATCTTGTGCTGAAATACTGCAATCACCATCTTTGAATCCCAATTTAATACACGCATCATATACTTTAACCCAGGCTTTAGCTTGGTTTTCTAAAATGCTGTTTTTTCTATTATGTATATTACTCATATTATCCTTTAAAAATAAGCAGTGAAGGTCGAACAGGTATCACCGGAAAATGATACAATATTAATTAAAACCGGAAACACGACCATAGGGAGGTTCTAAACTACGGTTTTTTCACTCTGTATGCTCACGCAGTACAGCACTGCTTAAATAATTAAGTGTTTAACGCGTCTTTTAGAAAGTCCACCATACTCTGTGTCAAAATCTCCTCATTCTTAGCAAAGTGTATTACCTCAACTATATCATCATTTTTCCCTTTGTTATATATTACAACAGTAGGAAAAAATGACTTAAGGCACCATAACGCTATATGTAGTTTTATACTATCGAATATACTCATGTCATATCCAATATACTACATAGTACCCACGTTATGATAAAACTAAGTACTAAACAAACAATAAATACGGTTATCAAATAATGATCTAAATTCCAAGAAATTATTTTACGTTTAATTCTATCAATCATTAGTGTAATTGCACTCCTATTATATAACCAAGTACAAACCCAATAACAAACATGGGTACTGGGTCTAAGTTACTAATCCAAAATAATAACCATTGTTTAAATTCTTTAAACATTAATTGTATATAATTCATGTCATCTCCTCATCATATATTTCCTCGTATGTGCGGCTATATGTTTTATCTAATGAATGGCCATCCAGAAATCTATCGATAATTAAACCCTCGTCAGTAAAGTTAAAATCAAGTGTAATATCTTTTAAATCATAATCTACGGCACAATCTAATACACTAACTCTAAGTTCATCACAATGTTTCCAGGTCTTACCGCCATCTGTACTAAATTCAATTTTTGTTTTCACTCATCTTCCCTTCGATTAGCTTCTCGCCAACCTTTTAACCACCCATCTTGCCCATCCGTACCCTCATCATATGGACAATCTTGTTCATCTGCACCATCATAGTAAGCATCATAACCCTCACAATAAAATGGATCTTCAAACGGATCTATACTCATTTCGCTAGTCCTTCTATTGCATCATTAATACTATCAACGGCTAATTCACATTCATGCGTTTCACTTGAACTAAATTCCTCACATTCATCTTTAGCCATACGATAAATATCTATAATAAAAACCCTCAACGTTGGATATTCCCTCATTTTCTCTTTACAAAAGACAGCTAGTTCTTTTAAATTCATTTTAGTTTTCCACAATTATGAATTCATTTCTAAAATCTTTATTTGATTTATATACACATTTACTGTGTGTAATAATCTTCCATACATATTTCTCTGGAAGATCATCTAAATAATCCTGATTAAATTGTGCTTTAATCTCATCATCCTGTTTGGAAACTTGTATTGCTTTATACCTAGTTCCATCCGAGGTATACCAATTAGGATAACAAAGACATACGGTTATATTCATTTAGGATAACAAAGACATACGGTTATATTCATTTAGGTTCTTCTATTATCCAGGTACTGTGTGGTAAAGTATGAGAGAATTCAAAATCAGAATAATGTACAGATTCATCTTCATCATCGATTAATCTTAATGCTTCTGCTTTACTGGTTGCCATCACTTCTAATCGCTGAATATGTACTTCATTTCTACCTATTATAAATTTTCGTTTTCGTTTTTTCATATTCTCCTTTAGCTATATCAATAGTTTTAAAACATTTTCCACGTAACCAAGTTATAAATTCTTTATATCCTGGATTCGTTTTATTGTATTCATCTATACCTTTGTTCCATGTATCTTCGTCTTGTTCAAACAATACCGAACCACATTTAGGACAACAAGGTAAACCGACAGTATTAGCCAAACCAGTAGTCAAACAAGCACCTAAAGTACCGACTTTATCAATACTATCCCACCATACACAACCTGCACCATAAACTATACGATTAGCTTTCATTCCATGTTATCCGATGTAAGCTCTAAAAAGTTACGTTGGCCTTCTGTTAATTTCCCTACGAAGACTTCTTCATAATCTTCACGAGAATACTCTTTATCCTTAACTTTTATTGTACTAACCGTTTCTAACGTAAAGAATCCACCAATTAGATTTTTATACCCCATACCAGAATCTGCTGAGCCATCTGCAACAGCGGTTTTGAGAATACGTAATAGTTCTTTTTTAGAAGGTGATGAATACTTACGTGAAGGATATGCACCTTCTCCGCCACCCCATAATTCTCCATAAACCAGACCACTAGCATTATAGTGTTTTTTCATTTCTTTTTCCTTAGTTGCTCAACTGTTGTAATAATTATAGGTTGACTTTTTCCCATATAAGGAATTCCCCTTACTGTGTTGAAGTCGTAAAATTCAATTGCTTCCTCTTCCGTCATACCATCTCTCAACATGAACAGATTAATAATTTTCTCTTCATCATATGCGAGTACATCAGGTTGTCCAGGTCTATGACATATACCTATAATGGCCGAATCAAACTCAGGCCCTTCTAAAAAAGTCAATGTATCATCATCATCTATACAAGTCATATCAATTAGATCTTGTCTAAATTCACTTCGTTTCTGTTTAGCCATATATATGAAAAGCCTTATTTTTAGGAGTCATCCCAGTTAGTGTTAAGTAATATCGTTTTAATTTATGTTGTTCTGTATGTATAGTACTTTCATCATCCTCTTGAATACCATACTTAAGTTCAATCTTTATAATCTCGTTATCATAATCTGCTATTTCCGCTGTAGCAAATTCACCACAAAGTTTACCTGTACAACACTCTTTATACGTTGCTTCTTCGAATGCTGTTAGTATCTTTGAAAGTTCGTTAAGTTCTTTTTTTGTTAATCGTTTAATTTTATTCATTATTTCCTTAAATTAAAAAGGGTACGGGTGGATTATAACCACCACGCACCCAAAACCACAAAAGTCACTAACCCTCACGAAATTGAATATAGGATTGGGCGTGTTTTAACCGGATAGGGTATTGCAGCCCATTCATAGAGTTGTTTTCCTAGCGCCACGGCTTCGTTTCCAATCCTATACTATAGGGAGTGCTACGATTTTCACGTAGAATAATACTCAGTTTATTGCTGATTACTCCCTTTATTAACTACTGCATTGCAAAAAGTAAATAACTCAGGATCACTAAAAGTACCTCGTGCTTGATTTGCAATACAAGCAATAAAACGTACATTACCTTTTATATACCCTTTGGAATTATCTATACGATCCAAACTAGCTCTGTATAATCTATTTCCTGTATTCCATCCCATGGTATTTTTAGGTAATATCAATTTCCATCCTGTTAAACTACATTTACCTTGCTGACTGTCCCATAATTCTATTAAATCTTGTAACGTTAATGTACACAATTTTCTATTACATTGATAGGCATGTAACTTCGCCACTTTAATAAACCATCTAAATGGTGATAAACTATCAGTACGATTACCCGCAAATAATTTAATTCGTGCCCCTATAGGATCACTCGGATGTTCCTTATTTTTAGTAATAGTAGCACATTTATGAGTACAAAAATGTCGCATACCACGCTTACGTGATCTGTTAATTTCTGCAATTCTTTTTTTAAACCATTTTTTACAATTAAAACATTTTACTCTACTTGTCATATTTACCTCCACTGTTAAATGCATTATAGCATAATCGGTGGAGGCGACAAGAACAAAAAAATGGAGCCGCCGTGACTCGAACACGGGTCCTGAGATGCAATTGAATTCTATTCTTCACGTGTGTGTTTGAACATTTAATTAGGGAAAGTTCAACAATTCCCCACAGAACCTTATTCTGCACTACACCAGAATACTTGTCCTGGAAAGCACTGAGATTGAATAAGCCGACGTTCGCTTCTCAGATAGCACCTTAGTTTCTTCGCTACTCCCACCTACCAAGATTATCTTAGTGGTTTCACGTCTGCCGTCAATTAAGCGGCGAGAAGTTTGCTGTCTTCAGCATTTGATTGCTCTTCAGAGCATGACCTATGCATTATTAACGTGGCCAAGCACAGGATCCACGACACGCATACAACTCTCTTAACACCCAGTCGATACCTTTCGGCCCCATTAAATATAATACTACTTATTAGCGATTAGTACAACAGAGTTTTGAATTTTGTAACGTAATCGGCAGATCATAATCAACATAGTGAGCCAGATTGAGTTTACGAGGTAACCCATTGATATGATTCCAACCCTTCACATTGCCGGGACCGGGAAATATAAAGATACCATAATTACGACTGTTGACTGCATAAACATTACCACTCTTAATATTCTTCACAATTCTCGGACCATTAACTGCATTTACTTCAGATTTAATATTCATTAAATTTCCTTATTTTATTTTGTATTTACCGGCTTGCCGGTTTAACGATAGTTTCCAGTGTATCTGTATCAAACTCTACTGTAATATATTCTCCATAGGATATCCAGGTTTCCAATATTTTCTTAATCTCAATTGCCTTATCCAAATCCTCAACTTGTTCATCTACTTGATCCAATACATCTGGCATTTTAAATGTTAATTGTATTTTCATTAATCATCTACCTCTGTACATAATCCACAACGTTCACAAATATCTCCAGCATATGTTTGCGTTTTAATACTTAAATCACGAGCTAATTCATTCAAGTCTATTGGCATTACCAACTGAGCTTTAAATCCAGTACCCCAAGAAGCCAACATAGTAGGTTCACTACTGGTATTATATCTAGGTCTAAATTTGTGACCGAACAATCTACCCGCTAAACCAGAACATTTTTCTTCATTCATTTAATACTCTGTTTTAAACACACTGTTATTATTTGGTGTATATTTAACTATTCGAGAATGTAACATAAGTTCTGCCTGTCTACGCCGTGCCTTGTCCCTGGTAAACCATACCTGTCTAGGTTCCCATACAAGTTCAAAAGTATCATAATCTATTCTAGCTACTTCAACTACCCATACATGTCGTTTATTTTTCAATTGGTATCTCGGGAAATGGATTAAACATATAATCTACGTCCGGTTCTTCTCCGTGTGTTATCTCCGGGTGCAGAATCGTTATAGTAAGTTTACTCCATTCTTCTGCTGTTTTAGGCACACAGTATCCATCTTCACGCATACAGTATGTCCATCGGGTTATTAACTCATCCGGTATACTAATAATCATAGATTTTTATCTTCTTGCTTAGTTTCTTTATACCATGCATCCACTTCTTCAACCATATCTGGATTGTGTTTCTTGAAGCAAACTATGCATTCATCATAAACCCAACTACCTAAATAGATCTGATCATGTCTCATAAATTTACCACAACTGGCACATATATGAAATGAATCATCTTCTGCATGGTGGCATAATTTATCGATTATACTATCCCAAATGTTTAACTGCTCCTTGCTAAGTGCTATGGGTGTACCCTCGGGAGTACTAACATGATAGTAAAAACGTAAACCACCAAATTTTTCTTTTACTTGATCAGCAATAGGCAATAAACCTGTTACCTTATTTATCTCTCGTAGTTGTGAACAGAGTTTATACAATAGCGGATACCAACCTGCACCAATATTAAATCCCCAACACATACAGGTTTCGCTCATTGGTTTATGTCGATTTTGAAATATGTCCGGAAAATCAGTACACATTAACTTATCAAATTCTTCCGGCTTTAAATCAATATACTTATAATCCAATCCGTCTATTTTATCTTCACTTCCTACAAACATAACTACTCCTTTATTTGCGAACGTTAGCCCTCATAACTGAATTACGTTTGGCTTGTATAATTATAAGATCGGTTTCTGCTAGCGATAATCCTTGTTCAGCACCCTTACAAAATTCAATTGTAACATCCAATGCAATATCTTGATCTTGTTTCCAATCCGGGTGTGCTGCAAATAATAAATCCAATTGTCCTAACAACATCGCTGTGCCTGCCTTGCAAAGTGGGCGATACTGTACAGGAACATCTGCGTCAATAATCTTAACTAATTCAGGGTACAAAACTTCAGTATATGTCTGTCCTGCTTTAACTGAACTGGCCTTATCTGCTATCACACCAAGAATCTCAATTACTGCTGTCTTAGCTACTTGAGGGGGATTATCAATAGCAATCCAGGTAACTGCTGAAAATAGTCCAACCGCATTAGCAATTGCTTTGACTTGATCCGGGGTAACCTTACATGCTGTTAAGCCCAATAAACTAACTGCAACCAACATTGTCATAATTCCTACATAAATTTTCTTCATTTTTCTCCTTATTTAATACAACCTTACAATTTTATAATTAAAGGCTAAATTACCTTCAGCCCATGTTTTCGCAATACGTTCGTTTTTAAATGTTTCAACCTCACCACGTGGATTTAATACTAACGCAATATAATCAGATCCATTATATTCCACTATAATATACAACTCATTACTTAAATGTGGCATTATAATAATCCTCTAATTTTTTCCAGACACCATCAGAACCTTCCCTCAAAAGAATCTCATATACAGGTTCTGCATCTAATCCGGATCCATCATAATAACAAGGTTTACCATCTAGATACTCACATGACTCCCTCCTGGATTGATCAGTATACATAGGTTTAAGACTATGATAACCTAAATCTGCGGGACTTGGCAGAAAGTGGCATTTAATATCATACTTATCTAAATTATTTTGATTTTTTAAAGTTCTAGTTACAGATTCCTCTGTGACGTGGGGTAATTGCCAATTTGTAAATAGGACAAACTGTACTGCACCTTTTTTACCTTTTAATACAAAACGCATATCACACCCATGAATACCATAATTCTTAGTAGGATCAGGATTACGTCTATCAAATGCCGGCAAAATAATAACTTCTTTAATGAATTTTTCTTTTTTCATTTAACTCACAATAAGACTAATGATCCTTAAAGCAAGATCATCACGTTTATCTTTATTACATTTTAAACTCGGAATGTGATCCATAAGTAAACATGCTACATTGGCAACATAGACACCTCTTAACTCAGAGTCTTTCATTAATGTATCTTTCATTACCTTTCTAGCTTTTACAAATTTTGATTCTTTCATTAACAATCTCCAGCATAGTTCACAATGGCATCTTGAGATAATCCAATTGCCTTAAAGAAATTAGGCATAGCACCATTATCCATAATGGTACTAGCCCTAATAAATTCACCATCATCCCTAATAGTCCAACCCTGCAAATCCTGTAAGACATCATCAAAAGTTAATGCCTTAGCCATCTTCTCCATGTTAAACATTGCATATATTTGAAGATCAGACATCTTAGATACTTGGAGGATAAAACTGGCACTACTACTATTACTCACGAAACTATTACGTCGTTTCATTTAGTTACCATCCTATTTGTTTACTTATTCGTGTATGTTCCTCAGGTCCTTCTTCTTCGCGTTTCTGTTTAAATTTATCAGTAAAATATTTACCGACATCACCAACAAACCAAGCAGAACCAGGTGGGTCAAATCTCCAATGTCTAAACATATCAGTATAACTCATATTATCAATAGCTAATTTCATTTCAGCTGGATTAATTTTTATCTCCTTTTAATTGGTGGGGGCGACTGGATTCGAACCAGCAACGTTTCTAATGTAGAGCATTTTAAGTGCTCTGTGTTTCTCCAATTTCACCACGCCCCCGTTATTTTCTATTACGAAAATTATCTGTCAAACTATGACAATTTAAACAATTTAATTCAAGATTATTTAATGTATTATTTGAACGATTTCCATCTTTATGATGAAGTTCCAAAGGTATGGGATTATCTAACCAAGTACTTAATTTACAAGATGCACATATATGACCATGTAAAGTTATTAAATGTGTTTTAACCCAGGTTAAATTTATTTGTTTAAGTCTAACTGCATTATTTATATCCCAATTTTTAACCCATCTTTTTGCTTTTTCTGGGTGCTGTTTAATCCAGCGTACAACACCTTTTTTATGACAGGTTTTACATCCTGACATCAAACCATCTTTAGTTCGTTTATCTTTATAAAATTCACTAGTTTCGAATTCTAATTTACAATTAGTACAACGTTTAACTATATTTAACATATTAACCTCCAACTATAATAATTTAACTACATCCCAAACTTAAACCACAATTTGGACATTTATGACAAGAACCATTTCTTACAGTTATACTACCACAATCTGAACACATAGGTCCGCTGGTTTCTACCGGTAATAACTCATGTATTTCTTGTTCTGATTTTTCGTCTTTATTTACTATATGTTTATCTATTATAGATTTATCAATAAAATGAATCTTCATCCAACGAAAGATGTAATCAATAATTGAACTACACATTGGCACATCTTTACTACTTGTCATTCCCGCAGGATCAAATCTACTTTGAGAAAATTTGGTTATTAATGTTTTTAATGGTACGCCATACTGAAGACACATACTAATGGCCGTGCCAAATGCATCCATTAAACCACCTACGGTACTCCCCTCTTTTGCTATCGTGATAAATAATTCACCTGGTAAACCATCTGGAAATTTACCTACTGTAAAATAACCCTCTGACCCTGCTACCGAAAATTTATGTGTTACTGAGTCTCTAGTCTCAGGTAGTCGTTGTCTTTTAGCTTTAGTGTCTTCTTTTTTCTTACTAAGATTTAAGGGTTGATTCTGTTTAGAACCATCCCTATAAATCGTAATCCCTTTAAGCCCTTTCTTCCAAGCCAACATGTAAGCATTCTTTACATCTTCAATTGTATCAGTAGAAGACATATTAATTGTCTTCGATATACCACCACTAAGATGTGGCTGTATAACTGCTACCATATTAACATGGTCAGACCAACTTAATACACGTTTACCCTTTGGACTTTTTAATGCACAATCAAATACAGATAGATGATCTGACTTTAACTCAGAACCCTCAATAGTTCCATTGGCTAAAATGAAATCAACTATGCTCTTGATCTCTATATCTTTATATCCAAGTGTCTTTAATGCTGTTTCTATAGTCTGATTGATAATGGTAAGCGTACCACCACCAGACATAGCCTTATACTTTACAAGTCCCAACTCTGGCTCAATACCTGTAGTATCACAATCCATCATAAATCCGATTGTACCACATGGAGCCTCAAGTGTTACTTGTGAGTTGCGAAAACCGGTTAAAGTTGTAAGTCTACGCCAGCTAGATTTAAGGTCACTAACTGGTATAATAGAATCATCTACAAGTTCACTAGCTGCTTCACAATGCTTTGTAAGCACATGGGCAAATGATTCCTTATTAGCATCATAATGTGTAAATACCCCTTTGGCTTCTGCTAATATATGTGACACCTCATATGAATAACATGTCATATAAGAAGTTATTACACTCGCAATATTCCTTCCTCTTTGACTACTATATGGAATACCAAGCGTCATTAATAACCCACCAAGATTACTATGACCTAATCCTAGCGGTCTATAATCATGACTATTCTGTGCAATCTGCTCAGTAGGATAAGAAGACCTGTCCACTAAAATATCCTGAGCAATAATAAACACTCGTATTGCATTAATAAATTTCTCAAAATTAAACTTACCATTCTCCATGAACTTAACTAGATTCAATGATGCAAGATTACAAGCACTGTTATCGTGCCAATAAAATTCACCACATGGATTACTACAATTAATAATACCTGTAGAAGTACACGTGTTCCACTTGTTAATAGTATCCGTAAATTGTAAACCAGGATCACCACATGAATGTGCCGCTTCTGCTATCCAATTAAATAACTGTTTAGCATCATACGTAGGTCCATTCTTATGTTGATTTGTTACTAACTTGGTTTTCCATTCCTTACTCTCTTCAACAGCAGTCATAAATTTATCTGTTATCTTTACAGATAAATTAACGTTCTGATAGAAAGCAAAATCAGAGGCATTATCAATAATAAAACCAGCCTCAGTTAAAGTCTTAAGTTTTTTATCTTCCTCTAATTTACAGAAGATAAACTCTTTAATGTCCGGATGGGAAATAGAAAGTATATTCATCTTGGCCGCACGTCTTACACGTCCAGCACTTTTGACTACATTGGCAACCGTATCATAAATCTTTAAAAACGATAATGGTCCACTAGATGTACCTCCACCACTAACCGCCTCCTTAGAACTTCTAAGTGTACTTAAATCAGTTCCTGATCCTGAACCGTTCTTAAATAACTTAGATTCACTCCTAGCTAAGTTCATTATTGAATCCATATTATCATCTACTGATTGAATGAAGCAGGCACTAGACTGTCCATACTCATTATTCTTCTCGGATGGTATAATCTTATTAGATTCACCATTATATCTGAAACTACTGAAATCACCTGGTTTAAGTTTATAAGTATGGGCAATACCTACATTAAACCATACAGGACTATTAAAGGCACCATACTGGTTTATTAATAACCATGTTAAATCGCGTTCAAATGACTTGTAAGAGATGTCAGAGTCAAAATACCCATCAGAGTAACCCCACCTACTGATTGACCCTGCTACGCGGGCTACAAGCTGCTTTACAGAGGTCTCTTGAACATCACCTGCCTGAGAGGAATAAAAGTACTTAGAAGCCACAATATTAGTAGCTAATTGAGACCAATCTTTTGGTACTTCTACATTCTTAAGCTCAAAAACAGTTTGCCCTTTACTGTTTATTATCTTAGCATCTCTCTTGTCCCATTTCTTAGTAGTGAAGGGATCTTGTGTACAAAAATATGGCTCAAATTTTATTCCCATATGAACTCCTTCTTAATATTAATATGTAACTCTTTTGGCTTAAATTTTAAAAACTTTGGAGGTCTGGAACCTTATACAGCCTTACACAGACAAATCTCAAAAGTTAATTACTTATATTACAACTAGTTATGACAAAAAATATGACCACTAAGTTTAATCTGTGTGATTTTATTAATTTAGATACTTTATGGCTTTTAAAAGTAGGTCTTTACTATCTTTAAACTGCCCTAAACCTAGATTGCATGTATTACATAATAATCCACGCACTTGTCCGGTTTTATGATCATGATCTACAGCTAATGCTCTTTTTTTAGTTGGCTCACTACCACAAATTGCACATCTATTTTTCTGTATTTCTAACATAAATTCATAGTCTTCAATAGATATATTATACGTATCACATGATTTATATCTATATTCAATTTTAGTTATATTTTTTTGTTTTTCTTTTCGTAATTCTTTCTTTATCTGCTTTCTTCTTTCTCGCTCTGTTCGTTGTTCTATATACTGTTTTGCTTGTTCTATTTGTATTTCACTTATTTTTTCTTTAACTTGGCTACCTTTATTAATTTCTAATTCTGCTTCAATGCAACGTATACATGTATTAGTGTGTGAGTCATTAGCATTTGTTAATTTAACAAATAATTTTAACTCTTTTTCTAGCCCACATTTAATACATACTCTAGTTAACTCTTTCATAATTTCTCCTTAATATCTAACAAAAAACACTCCTAAAAAGACAGTAGAGGGAACAGGCCGGTTAAGACCTGTTCCCTCTACGCCACAATCTTTACGCCTTCACACCAACTTTATCGAGGACTGTTCCGATAGCATCCTCAATAGTTGCACGTGTGTGATCCACCGCCGGCTCCGGTTGAACAATACGACGGCCATAAAGTTGAAACCGAAAGTCAGGAAATACTTCCGAAGGTGCCCATCCCACGATAGTGTTAGTCCTTTTATCCATCAGGGCTTGTTCGGAAAAGGAAATAACATTATCCTTCCATCCGGCTACTTCCTTATCGTTACCCTGGGTTCTATTCATAAGACTCTTGGCAAATTGCTCACTTGTACCAATTGTCTTATCATTTCTCATTACGGTAATAATACCATAAGGAAATTTTCCTGTATAGTAATCAAACATAGTCTGCACAAGGCCTTCGTCCAAGGCAATAGCTTGTACAACCTTTTTGACTTTGATTTGGCCGCTTGCAGCGTCCCTATACGGCGTATTAATAATATCATGAGGTCTTGTCCTGATGCTGTGACCAACCCGTACACCAATTCCCACGGCCAGGAAATGATGTAGATACTTTGTTACCGGTTGTCCATCCCGCATAACTGTAGGCGGAATGATGGCAACACCACCAACGAAATCACCGTTGGATTGCCTAGTGATTCCCACTAGGATTTGTTTGTCTTGCCTACATAGGCTCAACGACTGCAGGTTAGTTTGTCCCAAGGACGCATACTGGTAACCCTCATTGCGGGGCATCAACGGATCACTGATATTATGTTTATAGTCCATAACAATAACACTCCTTATTACGTTTTTCGGTATCGGTTTCGTTTTCGTTGCATCCAACTAATATTAGGTCTATTTCGGTTTCGCTATAACGACCTCCTTTACTTTCTTTTGAAATATGTGTATCTCTGTACATTTTGGTTTACAGGTATGACACACGGTTCGATTTGTCGAATGTGTGGAAAAGTCTTTCCCACATCCTTCCCTTTCACACTTCAATTTAACTCGTCCAGGTTTCTTCATTTTAATCCTTTATTTAAGTCTGTAACCTCGATAACCACATACTGGACAATGTATATTCATTTGTGGTGGATTACTTGTTAATATCATTGTCGGATCGCTGTCCCATAATTCATTATGACATTGTGGACAACTAATGCCATTTGAATGTGGCTCTCGTAACCGTCGTTGTTCTTTATAATATTCTGATCGTTCTTCATTATGTTGGTCAAGTGTCTTCATTTATACTTATCGAGTGATGAAATAATAGATCACGTAGAACCAACTAAATA
>Ga0247841_10005551_pt1 | contig 20320 bp, 21 predicted proteins | sample LaCruzMarch2015__2_FD_192410 | JGI IMG/M metagenome (GOLD analysis project Ga0247841, IMG submission 192410) | Freshwater microbial communities from meromictic Lake La Cruz, Castile-La Mancha, Spain - LaCruzMarch2015_18m | ecosystem: Environmental > Aquatic > Freshwater > Lake | place: Spain... | reverse complement strand
AGAAGTTGGCTGTGGATAAACCCCGGCTCAAGGGGGCATGAGCATAGGCAGAAAAGATACAAAAACCGCCCCAGGGTGTAACTTAACTTTTCGAAAAAACTGTCTTGACAAATGGGTCCACCTCATTTGTAGATTTCTCTTGAGTAACCATGAAGATTTCCGATTGAAATGATGCATCTATGGGCTGAAGAAGAAAATCAACATTTCAGGAGCCCTCAGAATCTGCGTATTAAATATATCAGCCCGATACTATCCTTAAATTTACCGCTGTTCATCTACAAAGTCACACGAAGCTGTCTTATCAAAAATTGATGAATGCCACTTCAAACCTTCGCAGGTACCCATGTTACAGGTAGGCTTCGCCCTCCTTCAAAAAAAGAAAAACGGTGATTGAAGAAATATTCCTCAACCACCGTAGATATTGGAACGACGGGAATAGCAATCTGTTTTAATGATGACTATGGTGTAGCCACCTCACTGTCATATAGTAGGATGCTTAGTAGATCATCAACGATCCTAACGATTCAGCAGGCCGGACTGCTGCAAAGCCTGACGTAACTTTTTACGGTTTTCTGTTTTCAGGGGGACCAAGGGCAGTCGCACCTTTCCTGCGGGCAACCCCATCATGGCCATGGCTTCCTTGACCGGAACTGGATTGGTTTCGATAAATAGCATCTGCACCAATGGCAGTGTCTTAAAATGAATCTCCCGTGATGCATTAATTTTTCCGGCAAGATAGAGATGGACCATCTCACGGTATTGCTTCCCGACGATATGAGACACGGCCAATATCCCGCCATCGCCACCTAAAGCCATCATCGGGAACGTCAGGGCGTCTTCTCCGCAAAGGACATAAAACTTCTTTGCCGTGTCACGGGTGGCCCGGATGATTTCCATGGTGACCATCAAATCACCACAGGCATCCTTCATGCCGATGATATGGTCCATCTTGGAGAGGGCAATCATGGTTTTGGCCTCAATGAGCCGTCCCGTTCGGGAGGGAATATTATAGATGAAAAGCGGCAACTTCGTTGCTTCGGCAATAGCTTCGAAATGCTTCAACAGACCGTCCTGTGTGGGTCTGTTATAATAGGGACATACTTGCAGGCTTGCCGCAACGCCCATATCCGCGGCATGCTTTGTCATCTCGATAGCCTCTTTGGTACTATTTGAGCCTGTGCCCGCCATCACTGGCACTCTGCCCCCGACTTCGTCGACCACAATTTTTATGACCTTGGCATGCTCATCATGATCCAATGTCGGCGATTCCCCCGTCGTCCCACAGGGGACAATGCCATCACACTTCACATCTTCGATATAGTAATTGATCAGTTGACGAAGCCCTGCCTCGTCTATGGAATAATCGTCTCTAAAGGGGGTTATAATGGGCACATGACATCCGGCCCAGGATTGTGTCTGCATATTTATTCCTTTCTATTTCAATTAGATGGATCGTTATTGATCCCGGCAAATGTTCTCTCAGAGTAAAAAAAAAGCCATGGGGCTTACCCATGGCTTTAAGGAAACTATATGTCGCTGGTCACAAAACGAACGCCCTCAAAGCAATGGGTAGCCCCAACCGCTTTATCCCCTGTTTCTTGCCAAAAGCCTTTTTAATATACGGAAGGACGTTCATCAACTTTCCCTTTGCCACTTTAGTAGATCGATGAAAACATAAGGTTCGCTTCATGTCAATACGTTTTTTAGCGAGATATTTCCTTTGCGCGGCTGAAGTATACGAAGCACGGTTGTACATCGAGAATATTAAATATATTCATGAAATGCCTTTATCAGCCTCTTGGTCGTCGTTCCGGGCTTGCCGTTTCCTATGGTCCTGCCGTCGATCCTGATGACCGGAATCACCTCCGCGCCGGTACCCGTAAGAAAGCATTCTTCAGAGGTGTAGAGGTCATAACGCGTCAGCGACGCCTGATGGCTCTTGATGTCGAAGGCGGCAGCCAGCTCGACGACCGTTCCCATGGTAATGCCGTCCAGTGCCCCGTGATGGGGGGCGGGCATGTATAGCTCTCCGTTCCTCACGATAAAGATGTTGTCACCCGTGCACTCCGAAACGAATCCCTCTTTATTGAGCATGACGGCTTCCAGGCACCCTGCCTGCTTCGCTTCAAGTTTGGCCAGGATGTTGTTCAGATAGTTGAGCGACTTCACCCGGGGATCGAGACAGTCCGACGGGATACGGCGCGATGCGGCCGTTACGATCTCAATCCCGTTTTTGTAATATTCCTGCGGATAAAGCTGGATATCGCCGACGATGATGATCACCTTAGCGCGTTTGCACGACGACGGATCTATACCGAGTTCCCCTTCTCCCCTTGTGACCAGCACCCGGATGTAGCCGTCTTTTTTATTGTTGACGCTGACCGTCTCCTGGATCGCCCTTTCCATCTCCGCTTCGCTCAAGGGGATTTTGAGGAGAATCGCTTGCGCACTCCTATAGAGGCGTGCCACATGCTCCTTTAATTTGAAGACCTGGTCGCGGTAAATCCTGACACCTTCAAACACGCCGTCACCGTAGAGAAGACCGTGATCGAAAACCGAAACGGCGGCCTCCTCCTTTTTATAATATTTCCCGTCAATATAGACTTTCATTTCCCGCCTCCTCGTCCTTGAATATATCCCGCAACTTTGCATAACCAGCTCCGAAGCGCTTCACGAGCGTCATATCGAAGCGTCTGACAATCTTCATGATATAGATATCGTGTTTTACATAATCCTCGGCAAGTGTTACAAAGCCTCTGTTCGAACTCCAGGCGCCTTCCACCTTGCCTTCGCTGAATACGGTGCCGATCAACACTTCCGTCGCATCGGCGATCAGCACAATACCCCTTCCCCCCTTCTCCTGGTAGATGGTATCCTCGATAGGGTGTTGGTATATCTGCTCTATCGTGGACGTCGACATGCCGAAATGTACCACCGCCACCTTTACGCCACGCCGGATGGCCTCCCGGAGATCATCTTCCCAGAGAGACATCTCCTCTCGCCACAAAGATACAAGCAGGGTTCCGGAAGCGCTTTTTATCATGCGTCTGCCCTTATCGATCAGATAGGCGTATTCAGTAATATTCCATATATATGACACATCCTCTACACCCTTGAACGCGAGCAGATCACTTTTCAGGGAAGCGACAAGCGCTTCGGTAGCACTTCGGTGCCGTTCGAGAAACTCAGCCGGCTCCAGTGGGACGTACTTCCTTGTCTTACCTTCGTCGATGATGGAAACGATTCCCTTATCGATAAGTTTGCCAAGCACTTCATAGACCTTGGATGTCGGGACACCGGAGGCTTTGGCGATCTCATAGGCGGTTGCCGGCTGACGGGTCAGCAGCGACAGATATGCCTTGGCTTCATACTCTGAAAAGCCGATCTCCGTCATTTTTGCGATTATCTCTCTCATTGATGTCTACCTTGGTAGTCAATATATTATGGCGCTCAAAAAAGTCAAGCAATATTTCCGATCCGGAGATGCGGCGTCGGTAATCGGGAAAGGGATGTATCGCGGCGTCCGTCTTTTTGAGAATAAGTAGCTATTATTGCTAATGGAAATGATTCATTCACATGGGCACAGACCGGGGATGGACAAACCCGGCAAAGGAAGTCGTCATGTTAATTCATGTAGAGTTTTGTATCTTCCGGCTGATTTCTTTGCTATTATTTGAATTTTGAGAAATCTATGCCTCGTGTAGCTCCCCGCGCCACAAACCATGCATCCTCGGTTAAAGGAGGCGGCGCAATCCCTGCCTGGTCTTTGTGAACCAGTCGGATCGCCTCCATCGGACAGGTGCTTATGCATAGTCCGCAACCGATGCACCTTTCCTGAACAATCCGGTAGACATCTTCCTCTTCGGTGATGGCATTTACCTGACAACGTTCATCGGCACAGATTCCACAACCGGTGCATACATCGGGATTAATCTCGGCGTAATAGTGGGAATTGATTACAAGTGCGGCTGGTATGCCGAATTCATTGATGGACCTGAGAACACCGCAACAGCATTTGCAGCAGTTGCAGATATAAATCTGCCCTAACTGTACATTGCTCGTCAGATGCACAAGCCCCTGCTCTTCGGTTTTTTTCAGTAATTCATAAGCCTCCGCCTTGGTAATAACACGTCCGGTTCGGGACTTGTCGAAAACCCCGGGGAAAGGGGCAATAAAAAGACACACATCTACAGGTCTGTCACAGGGTTGATCAAGTAATCCCCGCTCTTTTTTGCATATACATTCATTCAGAAGGAAGGACTGGTTGTTTTCAATGATCGTCGAAACCTTTTCGTAAGGCAGCGCCTCCTGATGGACGGGAATGCTCTCTTCAATAGCAAGGGTTTGCATGAGTTGTGGTTTTTGTGAGAAGAATTGCCGGTGGTAAAAGGGTTCATACTCCTTGTGCAATAACGCAAACTCTTTATCAAGGCAATTAAGCTGAAACTCATAGATTCCGAAAAGCCATGGCAACATCCTGAAATAACGTATTTTTTTCATATTGCTCATGAATATCTGCCCCCCGGCGGCCATCATGATCAGCTTTCTCTCCAGATCTACCAATGGCAATCCCGTACGCGCTGCAATCTGTTCGGTGGTTTCAAAGGTCAGCCGCAACTGACAAAAGAGATCAGCCTGCTCCGGAGCAAATATCTTCTTCAAAAGCTTGATCTCCACACCGCTTTCCGTGGCCGGAAAACCGTTGGGCAAGGTATCGAGGACTTTTGCTAATTTATAATAGGCTTCATCATTCATCGTTGATGTTCCCTTCGTTTTCGATTTTTTTGATTTCTTCGGCCAGCCACGCTGACCACATATCAATTCCCGCTCCAGTTTTACAAGAAGTTTCAATGATGGTTATGCGGGGATTCAGGATGCGGACCCGTTCATGCAGGGTCTTCATGCGGAAGTCCGAAAGACCCAGATAATCAATCTTATTCACCAGCAACACATCGCAGATATTGAACATGAGCGGGTATTTCAGTGGTTTGTCGTCCCCCTCGGGGACACTCAGGATCATGGCGTTCTTAACAGCGCCCGTATCAAACTCAGCCGGACATACAAGGTTGCCCACATTCTCAATGATGACTAGATCTAGGACCGAGAGATCAAGGGCGTCCAGTCCCTTCATGACCATACTCGCGTCGAGGTGGCAGAATCCACCTGTCCTGATCTGTACGGCCGGTATGCCGGCAGCTGCAATCTGTTCGGCATCCACAGTGGAGTCGATATCCGCCTCCAGCACGCCGATGCGGAATTTAGTTTTCAGTTGCTCGATAGTTCTGAGGATGAGGCTCGTTTTCCCCGCACCTGGGGAGGACATGAGGTTGAGGAGAAAAATTCCGCGGTCCTTCAGTTTTTTTCTCAGCTTGTCGGCCTCTTCTTTATTATCCGTAAGGATCTCCTCTTTTATTTCTATAAGCCTGATCTCACTCATCACTCAGCCTCCATGTTCTTGATATGATATTCCTTGCCCGATACGAGCTGAAATTTGTTTTTTGCGCATGCAGGGCAGATAATACCATCCAGGTTGACCTTGTTGATCTCAACCCTGGTTTGGCAGACCTCACATGAAAGCACTGCCGGCACCCATTCGATATTGAGCCTGGCCCCTGCGACCACCGTGCCGGCACTCAGGTAATCAAAGTAGCGTTGCATCCATTCAGCTTCGAGATCACTCAGTTTTCCCACTAGCAGGTTAATGGCATGTACCTTTTTCACGTTGTGCATGGCGGCGTGCTTCAATACAATCGTGAGGATACTCTGCATGACCGTGAGTTCGTGCATCTTGTCAATCTTCCATCCTCGTTATGGTCTTCAGCCCCATCGGTCTTTTCATAGATAAACGAATTTCTTCCGGAAACTCCGTAAAAGCATGGCAGTCTACTATGGCAGGCCTCTTCTCTGCAATAGTTATAAAGAAAGAGAGGTCTCTTCCGGCTTATGCGTATTTTGTGATTTATGAAGGTATTCTTTGTCCTCAGGATGACCATCTCTTTGCACATTATCAATATCCATCGTATTGTTGAGAGATTATTGATAGTTTAGGCGAGTGGCGCGAGGGGGTCTCACCCTCGCGCTCTCCTAGAACTGGACGTGACAGTCTCCCGTCATCCAGCTCCTATTGTCCAGCCTTGGCCTGAGAGGACCTCCAATGGGCAAAAAGAGACGGTTGCCTACGCATTATGCTCTGCAACCAATGCCACGCCGGATGACTATGCCCTCTCAATCTCTTGTATTTCCGGGTTGCCCACCGAACAAGAATACTGTTCAGATGCTGAAGGATAAGGTAAAGGGCTGATTTGTTGAAGCTACCGTAATAGTTGATCCATCCTCTTAACGCAGGGTTGGCCATTTTAGCCAGATCATCCAGAGATGTGTCTGTGTGCCGGTGTATTTGCCATTGCCTCATGGTATCACGTATCGATTTCGCGGCTTTGTTGCTGATTGCAGGATTAAATCCTACGAAGAATTTACCCTGGCGGCTTTTCGCTCTCCGAGGCCTAAACGTAAAGCCCAGGAAATCAAACTTCTGCTCAGGATATTCTTCTCGCCTACTATCATCCTTACAATAAAAAATGTTGGTTTTATGCACAGCATTATGGATGCAGAGAACAAGGCTCCGATGCTTTTTTAAATTGACTCGAAAACAGCATTTTAAGCCCTGAAAATGTTCATTTTTCTTACATAAAATGCCTTATTCCACTTGGTTAGCTTGGTCAGACCCCAACCTATGATAAGATTACCCCTCCAAATTGGAATGTCTGGCTACATGATCGTTAAGCCATATCGAAACGAGGATATTTTAACCCTAAACAACGCGCACAGGATCGCGAGGCCAACAATACTGTACGACATTTTACATATCTGCATGGTATGGTTCTTCAAATATTAACGGCTGAAATATTTATTGAGCCTGGCCCGGTTGCCATTTTCCTGCGCGAGTGCCAGCATGAGGAGTATGCGCACCTTCGGCCCCTCAAGATCGCCACCCAGTATCACTCCGGCTTTTTGAAGCGTCGCGCCACCGCCCTGGTCGCCGTACATAGGCCATACGCCGCTGTGATAGACGCTGGTCGTCACAACAACAGCGACGCCTTTAGCGAGGGCGTATTTGACCGCCTCATAGACATCCGCATTTACATTCCCGGCACCAACGCCTTCTATCACGATCCCCTTAGCTCCCTTATCCACGGCATAACGCACAAGGCTGCCGTCGTCTCCTGCGAAGGTCTGCAGAAGCGTCACGCTGGGCAATTCGGCTGGGATCGAGAATGTCATGCGCTTGGGGGCATTGTTGTAACGGATGACCTTCCCCATACATATGTACCCGAGATATCCCTTCTCTCCGGAATCGAATGTCTGGACGTTCGTCGAATTGGTCTTCCGTACATTCGTCGCAGAATTTACGAACTGATTGAGTGTGACGGTAACACCCCATCCTTCGGCCGCTTCCGAGGAGGCCTGGATAACGGCGTTCAGGATATTGGCCGGTCCGTCCGGCGAGACATCGGAGGCGTCACGCATCGCACCGACGAAGACCACGGGCTTATCGCTCTTCAGTGTAAGCTCTAAAAAATACGCACCTTCGGCCATTGTATCTGTGCCGTGGGTCACGACGGCACCCTTTATCGCCGGATTGGCGAGAAGTTTGTCGACAGTCTTCGAGAGCTTCGCCCACATCGCAGGGGTCATCTGCGAGCTGTCGATATTCGAAAACTCGATCACCTCGATATCGGCGACCCTCGAAAGCCTCGGGACTGCCTCGGTGAGCACCTTTCCGGATACCGCGGGCACGGAACCGCCAGTCTTCGGGTCGAGCTTCTCGGCGATAGTGCCGCCGGTTGTCACTATGACGATCTTCGGCAGTTCCGCGCGTGCGGACGCGGCAAAGAGGATGCAAGCCACGACACATATAGCGAACATTGTAAATACGGTCCTTTTCATAATGTCTCCTTTGGTTGGCATACGCCAGGTCTCATAAGATGGATTTTATTAAACATTGTTTTTCGATAGCGGAAGAATAGGGTGACTGTCATTGCTTGTCAAGGGACATATTTTATCTATTTGCATCAAAAAGCAGGGGATGGCGATGCGATTTGGTAAGAAAGATGGATCGGTGGCCGCTCCTTTGAGAAATCAGTTGGTACGTCCTCACTACGCAAAACCGGAGCTCCGAGTAAAAGCCCCCAATGAAGTCTGGTCCTAGGACATTACGAAACTGAAAGGACTGGCAAAGTGGATATATTATTATATCTATGTAATCCTCGATATCTTCAGCCGCTATGTGGTGGGCTGGATGATAGCGCATAGAGAACTTGCTGCCCTTGCCAAAAAGTTGATTGAAGGGACTATCAAAAAACAATCGATTCAACCGGATCAACTTCTGATCCATACAGACAGAGTATCGAGCATGACATCAAAGCCGGTGGCCTTTCTGCTTGCCGATCTCGGTGTTACCAAAATTTTCATGATTTCATTTCCCCTTTTTGGATAATTATGTTTACCAGAGCTATACTTCTTGTGGACTACAGAAAGTTGCTCATGCCCTCACTTATCTGAAAATTGGCTGACATCCAATGCTATACTTCTACCCGTACTGCTCAGGTAAGATCAAGGAAAATCTGATCTGTGCGGGTTATCGCCGCCACCTACAAGGCCTTAATTTTTAGATTGAAATTGAAGTGAGGATTAATGTTCGAACTGTAGTATTATAAGGAGTAAGATATGGTTACCGCAGATAGGGTGCTTCACGACGCTGCCGGTATGGTCAGTCACTGCCTTGCTTTAATGTGGGTGATGACTGAATCGTTGCGCCTTGGGTAATTTCAGGTACGATCGTCTATCGGTTGATTCTCTCCAGGCTGACACCTTTTGTCTCGATCCTGTATGCCCACGTGACCCATGCCCCAAGCAGGGAAGTACCTGCGAGTATATAAAGAAGTTTTGCCGTCCCAAGATCCTTCAGAAGAATCGGAAACAAAAATGCCGTCATAACCGCTCCGATTTTTGCGAAGGATGCGGCGAAACCTGCTCCTGTACCTCTTATTGTTGTAGGAAATACCTCGCCGGCGATGAGATATGTTTGGGCATTTGGACCTATGTTCGTCATGAAATTGAACAACATAAACCCCGTGAATATGAGGGGAAGCCTGTATTCAACACCAATACTATCGGAAAACGCCACCAGAACAAGCCCCGCCGCGCATCCGATAAAACCGAATATCTGCAGTTTAACCCGTCCGATGCTGTCCGTCAAAAGTATTGCGAACATGATCCCGATGATCAGCAGGATGTCCAGAAACGCAGCTCCCTTGGTGCCTTGCATCGTGTTTTCTATAAGGTCGGCAACGTTTCGATCGTCTCCCACAGTGTTGTGTCCAAATGTTGCCGCCAGGATGATGGGAGTGAAGATGCCAATTCCGTATGTACCCAAATCCTGTATGAACCATGGCAGGGAGGCGAAAATGGTTGCCCTTATATGCTTTTTCGTAAACAGTTTTGCAAATCCGGATGTCTTGGCTTCCCAGTTTTCTTCTTCGGCCACCTTGCTTAGTTTGATATTGCATGGGTATTGAGGTTCTCTTTTTAAGAGTCTTCCGAGTTCCGCTTCGGCCCTCTCCACGAACCCTTTTCCCAGCAGCCAATGGGGCGAGTCGCTTATGAAGAACCTTCCTATGATGACCAGTATCGCAGGAATAATGGCTGTTGCATACATCCATCTCCACGCCTCGATCTGCGGGTTATCATAGAGTACCAGATAGCCGATTATCGTTCCAAATAAAGCTCCGACGGCCTGAAAGGCAAATGCGCCCAAAACCAGCTTCCCCCTGATGCGGCTGGGTATGCTCTCGGACACTACGATGTGAGCGGTCGGATAGTCGCATCCCAGAGCCAATCCCGCTCCAAACAGAGCCAAGGCCAAAAATATGAAACTTGGGCTAACCGTCAGGGCGATAAGGAAAAAGACAAATATAACAAGTTCTGCTATGAACATCTTTTTTCTGCCATATGTGTCCGCCATGCTGCCAAGTGCTGTGGCTCCGATCAAAATGCCAAAAAGCGTGGCAGCTCCGATAACTCCTTTTTCAAAGGTGCCAAGACTGAACTCTGCAACGATAAGCGGCAGAGCAACTCCGGTCATGAACACGATCATCCCCTCAAAAAATTTCCCCGCAGCAGCCAGCATCCATATTCTCCACTGCATTTCCGTCATCGGACTTACGTTCGCTGGTGTGCCATCTTGCCATACCGGGGATTCATCGATGTGCTCTTGAGGGGTTTTGGTGGAAAGGGACATCCGATCTCCTGTGTTTTTATCGAGAAACATGTTGATTTTATATGCAAATAAAACGCCGTATTGATTAGAATTTCCTTTTTGACTGTCAGAATATAATATAAAGAGAACTTGTGCGTCAAACGAAATTCTGTGGCATAACCGGGTGATGCCGACACGAAAATTGCCAGGAGAATAAGTCGAGACGACTCCTGAACTGGAAGATATCGGCCATCGATCCTCTTGTTGAGCATTTTTTTCCGTAGTGACGGCCCTTTGGAGTGTATCTCAGACAAACCTCTCCGGTGTGCCTCAAATATCCAAAATGGCGTGCATGAATGTAGTGATTCCTGAAATTATATCAAGCCCGATAGTAGTGATAGTTACTAACTTCCAATCGAAAGGGCGCATGTTATCTTATCAATAACGGATTGAAGTCTTGCGTTTTAGTGGAGGTTGACAATTTATCACTTACAGGAAGGCTTCCTTAGACTTGTTCCTCCCCCAAAAGTACCACCTTTCGCTCAATTATCAATAAATTGGTCAGGAAAGTCAATCTCAACCTTTGTATTTGAAGGTGAAGACAATATTTCCATCTTGCCAGAAAAGGACCGATCATCAAGTACTCAAGGCCGAGGACATGACTACGCCATGTTAATTGTTTTGCTAAAGCTTCTTTTGTGTTATTGAACACTGATGTGTGGCCAGTACTCAATGCTTTTCAAGAGCGTTTTTTATCCTCCTCATGGTCGTAAGGAAGCCGCATCCGACCTGGTGGTTAAAAACCGAAACCTCAAGCGTGTTATTAAGGTCCAGAAGATGCCATGAAAACCTACCGTGTCCCGAAGGAGATCGGTAAGCCGGAAGCTGGAACCCCCAGGTTAAACCCCCCGTGTACACGCCGCCAGACCTTGATCTGGGGCGGAGCTTCGATCATCGGATTGTCCGCCCTGGGAACAGCGTTTGCCCAGGGAGCGGACCGTCCCCTGATTATTATGGAGAAGGCCAAGGGGATGATCATCGCCGATCCGGTGTTATGCGTCGGCTGCAGTCGCTGCGAATTGGCCTGTACGGAATTCAATGACGGCAAAGCGTCGCCAACGCTCGCACGTATCAAGATTGACCGCAATCTGAATTCTGGTCCTCAGGGCATCACGACCTGGCGCGCCGGGCACGGCAACCTGGGGGACGGCCTCATCGTCCAGGACCTCTGCAAACAATGCCCCCATCCCGTACCCTGTGCCAACATCTGTCCCGAAAATGCGATAATATTATCAACCGTCAACAATGCCCGCATTGTCGATCTGGAAAAGTGCACGGGTTGCAAGATATGCCTGCAGGCCTGCCCCTGGGAAATGATCACCTACGATCCGGAAAGCCGTAAGGCGACCAAGTGTCATCTCTGTCAGGGAAGACCGAAATGCGTCGAAGCATGCCCAGCCGGGGCCTTGAGTTATGTATCGTGGTACGATTTGACCGGAAGGACCGCATATCGCAATCCAAATCCTGCTATGCTTCCCCCGCAACGCTCACTTAGCTGCCAGGAATGCCACCTCCCTGGTCAAGTGAAGAACCTCGGGCAGATAAGCGCGATGATCCGGGGGGCTTTTCGAGGCGGGCAAGCCACTTCTTCGGGCGGGATCGGGTTCAAATGGATCGATATGGCCGGCGCGATTCTTATACCTTTGGCGATTGGATCCGTACTGGTCCATGCAATCTTGCGAAAGGTCACGAAACGATGATGCGAACTTATATCCACCCGCTGCCATTGAGGATATGGCATTGGCTAAACGCCTTGATCGTTATCATGCTGATCGTGACCGGCCTATATCTGCGACTGCACGGCATCGCTGCTCTTAAACCTCAAGATCCAGTTCTGCTGTGGCATAAGGTGATGGGCGTGGCGATGATAATCGTGATTCTCATGTGGTTTATCTATAATATCTATAGGGGAAATCTGAAGCGCCACTATGGTATCAAAAAAAAAGATGTTAAGGGCATGTTCGTGCAGGCAAGATTTTACCTCTTTTCCATCTTCACCGGAGGAGAAAACCCGTTCAAGCCGTCCGACGATGACAAGTACAATCCCCTGCAAAAGATCGCTTATGACGTTACTATGTTTATTTTCCTCCCGGCACAGGCAGTTACGGGTTTGTTCTTCATGGAAATTCCTCCTTTGCGGGATTATCTTCTGTCGGTCAACCTGAGCGGGATCCTTGGGGCGATCCATGTAACTTTTGCCTATTTGTTAGTCCTGTACCTCATCGTTCATCTCTACATGGCAACCCTTGGCAAGACGTTTTTTTCCCATACAAAGGCGATGATCGTAGGCTATAAAGAACTCGGCAGGGAATTAAAGAAGCTGGAGCTATCACAATCTGAAAAGGAAATGTAAATGAGTGGTTATGGAGGGTGGGCCGGCAAGGTCCTGCGTGTCGATCTGTCAACGGGTAGGAGCTGGACGGAGGACACGATCGAACAATATAAGGCTTATCTGGGCGGTACTGGAATTGGCTACAAAGTAATGTGGGATGAGGTCCCGGCGGGGACAAAACCTTACGATCCCGAAAACAGGATTATTTTTGCCGTAGGACCCCTGGCGGGAACGGGGGCGCCGTGCAACGGCCGGACGGCCGTCACGACCCTCTGGCCCACCTGCTGGCCCCTACCGCTCGTGGCCTCCGGACACATGGGCGGTCAGTTTGCCGCGAAACTCAAATATGCCGGTTACGACGCCATTGTCATCCAGGGGAAGGCGTCCCGTCCCGTATGGCTTATGATTGCGGACCGGAAAGTCGAGATCCACGATGCCCGCCGGATCTGGGGTCAGGGCATCCGCACCGCCACTACGGCCATCGCCGAGATCATGGGTCAGGATGCGGTGGTGGCCGCTATCGGTCCGGCAGGGGAAAACCTGGTGCCCATGTCCGTCGTGATAAGCTCCGTCTCCCACTCCGCCGGCGGCATCGGCTCGGTGATGGGGTCGAAGAACCTCAAGGCCATCGGCGTCCGGGGCACTGGCAGCATCCGGATCGCCGGTAAAAAAGAGGACTGGGAAAAACTGATCAAGTATCACCTCTCCCTTTTGGGTGCGAACAATCAGCATGTCGTCCCCAACTCCCCCCAACCATGGGCGGAGTTCTACGATCCGACGACACGTTGGAATGCCTCCCGGGGAAAGCGCTGGGGCGCCGCCGGACATCTGGTGGACACGGGTACCTGCGCCCCCCGGGAAACAAACCGGATTGCCTACCGGTCGAATATGGCCGCCTTTTTCGTGGGCGACAATGCCTGGCAGCATACAGTCCGGGGAAGCGGTTGCACGAGTTGTCCTATCCGCTGTCACACGATACTGAAAGTCCCCGCCGTCACCGCGAAATATGGCATCCCCGCCGTGGGACAGAATACCTGTGTGGGCTTCCTCTTCGGCCGCTCTTTTTTCAAGGAATTTACCGACGGCCCGAAGGGAATGACCGCCCTGGAGGCTTGCATGGTCGGCATGCACCTGTCCGACGACTTGGGCGTCTGGTGCAATTATATGCAACTGCAGCGCGATTTCATGAAACTCTACTATGATGGGGTGATCGAAAAGAAACTGGGCAGCCGGGAGTTCAACAGTTATTCCTGGAGCAAATACGAACAGGGAGACCCCGCCTTCCTCTTCGAACTGTTGCCCCGGATCGCCGGGAAAGAGGGTGAACTGGGAATGGTCCTGGGCCTGGGCACGGGCTATATGCTGGAGCGCTGGGGCCTCTCCGAGACGGAGTGGGGAAAAGACAAGGACCTCGCCTACTGGAAAATGGGTCATCCCAAACACCATGCCTCGGAAGAGGCGGGCCAATGCGGTTTGCTCATCAACCTGATGTACAACCGCGACGCCCAGTGCCACTCCCATACCAATTTCCTCCGGAACGGACTGCCGCTGCCGCTGCAGAAAAAACTGGCCGCCGAGATCTGGGGGGCTCCCGAAGCCGTTGACGGCCTGGGAGACTATAAACCCATGCACCGATCCAAGGCGCGAATGGCCAAATGGTCGCTCTTGCGCAAGGAGCTCCATGATTCGCTTTCCCTGTGCAACTGGATGGGACCATGGGTGGCCTCTCCGATCCGGGAGCGCGGCTACAGGGGCGACGACTCCATTGAATCGATGCTCTACAAGCTGGCGACAGGAGACGACATGGACCGGGAGGAACTGGACAAGGTTGGGGAGCGCATCTTTCTCCTCCATCGGGCGCTGACGATCCGCGGCATGGGGACCAAGGAAATGCGTGTCCATCATGACAAGATTCCCGAATGGGTCTTTACGGACAAATCGGGCAAGCCTCCTTTTACAAAAGGCGCCACCCATCTGGATAGAAACGACGTCCAGGTCGCCCTGGACATGTTTTACGAAGAGCTGGGCTGGGACAAGGCAACGGGAGCGCCGACCCGCGGAACCTACCGGAAATTCGGCATGGATGGCGTCGCGGCGGCGCTGGCCAAACACAACCTAATGCCGGTATGAAAGGGCACGCAAACATGGCAGGGGCAGGCAAAGAAGACCAGTCAGAGCCTGGGGATGCCTTAGTGAGGCCCCGGGACAGCGTGGATGAACACGTGGCGGAGCTGATTCGGAAAAGGAGCGCCGCCGGAGAACTCATTACCGCAGCCGAGATCCCGGATTTATGGGAGGATGAATACCCGCCGTTCCCGGATGCGGATGGGAGCGGTGAAGACATCGCGGGAATTCTCAGCCGTCTGGTTCATGAAAATGAGGATCTGTATAAGCTTTCCGGGGCCGGGTATCCCTGTTATTACTCAGACCTCCACATGACCGCAGCTTATGCGCAAATCATGTTTCATAAGCAGGAAGGCCCCCTGCGGCTCATTGCGGAGACCGTCCGCAAAAACTCCTGTGAATGCCAGCGGCCCGTGGCGTTGGATATTTTTACACAACCGCCTTTCAACTTAGAATATAATCAGATCCGCGACTATCTGTCGATAATGACCATTATGGAGAGCTATGATGATATCGTTGCGACTTCATCTTCTGCATCCATGATCTATCTTTATTCCACGGCTCACCTGGAAAGGGATCATGCTGAGATGCTTGCCGAATGGCTCGATGTCGGTCAAGCCCATAACCCCTGAACCACAGGGAAGATTGATGCAGCATTTCCAACGATTTTTACTGTCGTGCATATGCGCCTTTCAAACCGGATTCAATGATCTGGCCCGCCTATCGAAACCAACGCTTTGTATTTGAAGGGGTGCATACTAATCAAAATATCCGCATGGTCATGGTAGAAGGAAGACTTATGGGTTACATTTTATTTTTTTCTGATCGTTTTTGACAATGTCTGCAATCCTCTTTGCATGTTCAGAATAAAGTGCAATGCTCCCCCAGTCCGTTTCGCATTTAACCTTCTGCATCAGCAAACCATCTCCACCGAACCTGCCTGGCAGCAGACCACCGATAAAGTAGCCATGTATGCGCAGGATTTCCGTCGCCGCAGTGGCGAATGGCGAGGTGAGTGGCAGCCATACTTGGAAGATCTCAACACCTCCTTCACATGCCTCGTTTTCCAGTTGTGAGATAAATGAATCAAAATCCGATCCGATCCGATGAATAGACATCCGTGCAACTTGTGCAGAGGTGAATACATCCATTTTCCCCTGGCTGTCTCCCCTTGCCGGCAAGTCTTCCTTCGTTCCCGCAAAAGTACGTTCGACTCCCATACCGGCGTACAGGTATTCCAGTTCATCTCGATAAACCGGTGGCAGAAATACGGTTCGCGGCAAGGGGTTGTGAAGGAAATATCCCAGTAACACAGAAACCCTGCCATGTGCGCTCTGCTCCTTGGTATAGGCGGCTGCCGGCATTAGATCCACTTCCAGCCCGGTTTCCCGATAGCCAAGCTGCAGACACATCTTCTGCAATTGGATGTGGTTGCAGACGGGCTCGCCGAGAACCTCTCGCAGATCGAATCGCTTTGCATATTCGAAGACGTTGTGCTTCAAAAGATTGAAGAATGTGCCCTGCCCGCGAAAACCGGGAAGAATCACTCCTGCGGCATTTTCGTAGAGCCTGGTTATGGGGTCCATTAGAACGAGAGCATCATGGCCTACAACCTCGCCGGTTTGCGTGCGGGCCACGGAGGACAGGACGCGGCCGACAGCGTTCTCCTCAATCAGCCGATCGGGGTCGTAATAGATGTCAATTAACCTTCGCCATAGACCTGGCGAAAGAGCCGTCCCACACCGGGCGCGTCCTCGGGCCGGAAAAAATCAATCTCAATTGCTTGCATCTTTTCACCCCACATATGAAGCGATTATGCAAATTCGTGGCATATCAGGAACAGTCTGGAGATAAGATATCAGGCAACGGCACGTTCCCAATCCTGCCAGATGATCATCAGCAACCACTTCGCCCGGTCGGTATCCAGAACGATGTCGTCAAAATCCGGAGGGCAGTGAAGCTTCTGCATCAATAATCCATCGCTGTCGAACCAGCGTGGAAGGGCGCCACTAAAAAAGTAACCCCGGTCACGCAGGGCGTTTATCGCATCGCCAACCCAGGGTTCCGTAAGGTTCATCCCAACCTGGACGACGACTGCCTTATGCACCTGCGCTTCCCTCTCCAGCTTGGCTATACGCACGCGGAAATCCTCTCCAGCCTCATAAACGGCAATTCGGGCCACTTGAGCATAATCAAATATCGTCATTTCAGCACGTGTGGATTTACCTCGTGGCAGTTCCTTGTCGGAACGTACAAGCTCACGGGCATCGTTGAGATCTCTATATATTTCTATCAGTTCTCGTTCATATGTGGCAGGTAGATAAATCCGGTGCGGCTTAGGTTTGCAGCAGCTGAAACTGATTATCGTCGCTACTCGTCCTGGGGCGCTGTGTTCCTTACTATAAGCCGCCGAAGGCATCAAGGCCACTTCGATGGCCGTTTCCACATACCCCAAGAGAATTGACGCCTTCTGAATATGGGTGTGATTGCAAACGGACTCTCCGAAGATTTCTTCGATATTAGGATTTCGGGGGACAAAGTTGTAATGTAAGAAATCGGCCAGTTGATTGAGGACCCCATAGTTTCGGTATTCCTTCAAAACCAGCCCCACACCCCACTCGTATAGAGATTTACAGAGTGAAGAAAGATAAAGGTGGAGCACACCAATCACCTTTCCAGTAGTCAAACGGGCCACAATGGAGTAGTAGCGGCCTTCCGCATTGGCGGTAATGATCGATAGGGGATCGTAGAACAATCGTATGGGGTAGCTCTCTCCATAAACAGACCTAAACAGCATGACGATTCCCTCAGCATCCTCGGGCCGAAAAACATCCACGCAAAAATCATCTTTGTTTTGCGGCGTTGGTTTATTATCTCTTTGATTCATCGGCGCATCTTTTTCTACAACATCAAAAAATCATGACGAATATATATAGTATAACATAAATCGTGTCATCAAATATACGGAAGAGTGAGTTTGCAATAACTGAATATTGACGCTTGAAGTCGAGTGAAGTAGTGTCGCATTCATAGATAAGACATTGTTTTTAACCGATCAACATGTGGGGCATATCTTCTTGCTTGCCAAGGTACATCTTGCATCGAATAGCAGGGGCTGGTGAAATGGTCGGGAAAGAGATGCGGATGGGTCGCGGCCATTTCTTCTTTCTGAGCGCTCCTTTTGTTGACTGAGCCAATTCAGCGGCCCACGGGAATCGTCAGGATGGGCTCTACCGTCTGCAAGTCTCCTGATTGCAGTGAATATATCGTTTTCACAAGGGAAAGGAAAATTTTGGATTGAACATCGTCATCGGCAAGATAAAACCAGTGACTTCGGTAGGGAATGGCAATATAGGCGTTATCCGGATAGGCCGACTGTGCCTTGACCCGGACGAGGCCCTTATGCGGTCCGCTGCGATGGGCGAAATCGTCGGGCAGGGGTTGGAATGGTCTGACAATCCGCAATGTCTGCTCCGCAGGTGAAATCTCGACGTAATAGGATAAGCCGAGCAGGATATTGAAAAAGCTTCTCAGCTTTACCGGAACCTGATTGCATTTTACCTGGGCGCCCCAGCAGCTTCCGTAATGATCGACAGAAGTTAGCACGACTTTGGAAACAATGCGCCCACCGGGACCGGCGACCCGCTCGGGACGGACGTTAAGCAAACCCTCCACCTGATCCGCCTCTTGCTGATCCAGGAAGCGAAGCTGTACCGAAAGACGATCAACCTCGCCTTCTTTTTTGTAGAAGCCTAAAAATTCGAGATCCCCCCGCCGCTGTATCCTGCTTAGATGCTGGGCGAGATCCAGGAAGATGCCGTAATCTTCACTGTTCAGATTACCATTCAACATGTCGTTTTTCATGTTTTTGGTGGCTCCGATCTTGTCGACAACTAGCCACATAAGGACCTCGATGTCCCATCCTATCTGGGCTAGAATCTGGAACCTGTCCAAGGTAAGTTCAGACTGGAGCAACCGAATGGCTTTCTCTCCCTGCATGGGGGTATAGGTAATAGTAGGGCTTTCGGAGAAAGTGGCTCCAATGCTTGGCCTTAAGGCTCCCGAAGCGGGATTGGCAGCTCCTGACAAGCGATCCATGGACGAGCTGAGGCCGATTGACGAACTGTATCCGAAGTGTGAAGCGATGGAGCCAACCTGGAGGAAAAATATGGATTCAGCGTATCTGGTCCTGACTATGTTAAGGATCAACTCTTCGTTGTTGCTCTTCTGGATGGAGAGATTGTAATCGTACCGATTCCCCTTGAGAAGCTGCGGTCCGACGGAGCAGCCTCCCATAAGCATGGTCAGGGCCAGGAGCCAGATAAAGGGGACACTTTTTAGCCCATGAAAATCCTTTCCAGCCAAAACCATATCAATCTCCTCTCCCTGCCAAAACATACATCGCCGTGTTTGACTTGATAATTATCTATAGGGCCTCTGCCTGAACGATAATGTTCCACCCCAAGCGATTCCAGGGGAAATGTTTGCCCAAGAGCAGGTCCACCCGTGAGAGCGGCTCAAAACGGCGAATTTCCCCCCCCGTTGCGGAATATCCGGGAAACTTGTGGGGGATGAGGTAATTCGATCGCCAAGCCCGGGGACGCCATCCCGAGTGACGCAACTTTTTAGCCAGGCCGAAAAACGTATAAAAGCGCAGGTGAGTCTCATCCCAACCGAACCACCCTTTATCCCCCCGCAGGTATCGGTGATAGAGGCCTTCGGTTAGATAATTCAACGACATTGAGTTCTGCGTACTTATCACCAGCACACCCCCCGGGACAAGCCTTTCCCGCGCCCTGACCAGTAGCTCCCCGTCGTCAGCTACGTGTTCAATCACGTCTTTGAAGAGAATGACGTCGAAGCTCGTCTCCGGACCGAAGGCAGGAAACTGTTCGCTCAATATCAATTCACAGCCTTCAGCAACACCTTCCCGGTCCAGGAAATAGGCAGCCGTGGCGAGGACCTCCGGCTCTGCATCCACCGCAACAACCCTGCTGGCCCCACTCCTGGCGGCATGAACGGCAAAGAATCCTGCCCCACAACCATAATCGAGAAGAGTCTTTCCCCTGAGGTCGCCGATCAATTCCCCGATGAAGAAGTTCTTTACCCGGCTGTATGCCTTGCGCTGCTGATCGCAATACCGCAAAAGCGCTTCCTTGCGATTTTCAGATCTTATCCAGTGGTCGGCGCGATATTTTATGTCTTGCTCCTTTTATTGACGTCCATGAGTCGCTGATAAATCTTCCGCCATTCCTGTTTTTCCCAGGCAGGGGAAAATCTTTCCATCCGGATTCTCGCCGCCCTTCCTAACGAAGCCCCTCCGTCGGGCAAACTCATAAGTTTGTTCAGTGTGTTTTCTAGGGCGTCCGCATTGCCGTAAGGCGCAATAAGTCCGGAGACCCCGTCTTCGATGAGATCGGGCACGGCGCCCACTTTTGTTGCCACCGTGGGAACGCCACAGGCCATGGCTTCCATGAGGATGTTAGGGCACCCTTCGGATATGGAAGGAAGGACAAACGTATCCAGCGACAGCAGCCAGTCATGAA
>Ga0247841_10005548_pt1 | contig 20327 bp, 24 predicted proteins | sample LaCruzMarch2015__2_FD_192410 | JGI IMG/M metagenome (GOLD analysis project Ga0247841, IMG submission 192410) | Freshwater microbial communities from meromictic Lake La Cruz, Castile-La Mancha, Spain - LaCruzMarch2015_18m | ecosystem: Environmental > Aquatic > Freshwater > Lake | place: Spain... | reverse complement strand
AGGGAAGTTATAACCTTGTTATAACACCTCTGGCCGAAATTAAAACAGCGTTAAAACAAAATAAAGAATTCCGCGAGCGTTTCTTCAGCTCAAAAACTTTCATAAACAAAAAACTTTTTGACGAACTGCGAAAGGGATAAATTATCTTTTAATTAAAATTAAATTTTTTATTTTAACTATCTAAAGAATTATGTTTATTCTATTAAACTGTCTTATATAACCTCCACCGCAATAATCTTTAAAAACAAAATTAAATGCAGACTATTATGGAACCGGAAAAAGAAAAAAGCGATGTTTATAGCATAACTGGTTTTTTTACAGCAAATGGTAAAGAAAAATGTTTTGGCGGATTTCTTTTTGCAAGAAAAGATCATCCTGAACAAAGAGAAAATCCTCTTGTTTTACCATTCAAAGGTTTATTGTGTGATTGCTATGGTCTATCCGACATAGAGGGCGGAATAAGCCCCGACAACTTAAAATTTTCTAAGTCTTATAGGGATAGGCGATCAGAAGAAAAATCAATTAAATATTCTCTTAAAAGAAATCCTAGCGGAATATGGGTCGGTCAATATCTTCCAGAAGACGAAGAAATGTTTCCAGGCCATGTGATTGCAAAGACTCATCTTGATTGGGAAGATGTTGATCTTGCCCTTCCTTCAGATTTTTATTCCTCACTTATGCCCGAAGAACTAGTCAAAGAAATGCTGGAAGGTGGAGGAGTTTTACCTCACCGACGAGGAAAATTTGCTTAATTAAATTTGTGCTATATTAAAAAACTCTTATTCCAAAAAAATAAAATCTGCAATCTGAACCTGTGATTTCGTTTAATTATAAAACTTTGTTGATATCTTTATTGTTTTATAATTCCCGGGAAAATTGAAAATTTTCACGAGGATTAACTCTCAATTGCAACTTCGCCAATTTAAATTCTGTGTTAGTTACCCCTTTCCTCGAAACGAGCCCGAAATTTTGGAGAAATTTATGGGTGCGAGTTTCAGAGTTGAAGGGGTCAAGCGATATTGTGAGTGACTAAATTTGAGGCAACCCACAAATTTACAAAGCGATTGAATGAGCGAAGAGTTAATTGAAACTTGTTGGATGGCGGGAACACCGCAGTGTTCCAGTTATAGTATTAGAGTTTGTCGCTTAGTAGTGGGGGGAGTTCCGTAGAGTTAGGAATAAATTTATAATCCTATCTAGTTATAATTTAACATGATTAAAAAAGATTATGAAGAGAGTGTGAAAGAAAGAATTGAACTAATGAATCTCTTTTATAAAAAATATGGTAATCCGGTTTTGGTTCATGCAGTAGATAAAAAAGGAGTTTTCAAGAAAATCCTATCTAAAGGAAGAATAATGATTCCTTCAAATCATAAAACTAAAAAAAGAACTTTATTATCTGAAAAGATAATCGGAACAGATGATTGTATTTATTTAAGTCTGAGTTTTGTATATGCTACTGCTTATGAATTTAAATATAATTTTTTATTTGATTTGGAATTATTAAAAGAAATGGAATATTACTGGCTTTCTGTAAACTTCCAATGTTTTAAAGCGGTGGTCAAATATTGGGAAAAATATGATAAAGAATATTTAGAATCTCTTGGAAATAAAAATAAAAAATGTAGGGATGTTTTAGACTATTATTATTTTAGGGAATCAAAAAATCGTGCTAGAAGATTATTCAAATATTGGGAAATAGAAGAGGATTTTTTGGATTCAATAATGAATTATAAAGATAAAAGGAAATTAATGGAGATTATCAAAAAAACAAAAAAGAAGTATAAATTAGATTATCCTTATTCTAGAAGGCATGCATTAAGAAAATACAATACTGATGACACTCCAGAAATATTAAGTTTCAAAGATTTATCTTTAATTGATAATCCTCATTTCAAGGGTTTTTATATCAAAGGAGAAATTCCTCAAGATATTACAAGAATTTTGAAAAAGAAATATTCAGGAAAAATTCTTTTTGATGGAAAAAAGATTTCTAAGATAAAATAATCGTTTCGTTAGTAACTCCCCCCAGTTCGTCTTCGTAATATTAGTAAGCGAAAAACTCCACTTTAGGGGCGGGTGGTCGGGGGATTTTCCGAGTTCTTTTTTATTGAAACTAATAGATTGTTTAGCGAAGTTGCCGAAGCGAAGCCGAGTGATTTCGCGAAGAAGAAATTCTATTTAAAGTTCTGAGCGGGGTCGCGAGTAACCCTGTTGAAAAAGGGCGCGGAGCAGTCTTATTTACCGCCTCGTTTTACTCGGCGTTTTCAAATAAACATTTGGCTCGCTAACGCTCGCTTTATTTGATAGGGCTCACTTCGTTTGCTGCTCAATTTCCTCAGTGTTCGGAAATTTCGCTAACGAAAAAGAATGAATAAAATTGACAATAAAGATAGGTGGGACAAAAATAAGTTAATTTAAGCGTTAGAATTTTTATTTTCAATTCATTATTTATTTCTCCAAAACTTTCATCCCCATCACCGCATCTCCAACGGGATCAGGAGCTTCACAGATTATCTTAATTTCTTTTTCTTTAACAATATTTTGCAAATTTTCTAACAACTCTTTCCATAATTTTTCGCTCGCAGGAATATGTTTCTTTTCTCCTTTTTCTCCGTATTCGATTCCTGAAAAATGGCAGTGCCATTTTTCTTCCGGAAATAATTTCTTGAGCTTTTCGAAATCAACTATTTTATCGCGAGCGAGAATATGCGCGAAGTCAATGCAAAACGAACAGCCAGTTTCTTTTACAAGCTGCGAAATTTCTTCCACGCTTCCAAAAACATTTATTTTTCCCATTGTTTCCGGCGCGAGCTTTATTTTCCAGCTATTTTTGGAAATTTCTTTCTGCATTTCAATTATTTGCTCGCGAATATTTCCGTATGCTTTCTCACGAGTTTTGCCGAAAAATCCCGCATGAAAAACCACGACTTTCGCCCCAAGAATTTCTCCAACGCGGCAGCAATCCAAAATTCTCTGTTTGCTCGCTTCAATTTTTTCTTTTTCATCAGAATTAAGATTAACATAATACGGCGCATGAATTGAAAGTTCTATTCCGAGCTCTTTAGCTTTTTCTCCGATAATTTTCGCGTCTTTCTCGTCGTGAATATAAACTCCATAAGTAAAAGCAATTTCACACGCCTTCAAACCGAGCTTATGAAACGCCTCAAGATTTTTCACCGCCTCTTTTACAGAACCAAGGCCGGATGGACCGAATTTTAGTTTCATGAAGATAAAATAATTTTGTTTGATATAAATGTTTCTATAAAATTAAATCCTAAAAATTCTTATATCCCTTCAAACGCCTGTTTTATCTCGCCGATATTTTCAACGATGTAAGAATGCATCTTCTGTATAATTATCGCCTGAATTTCCTCTTTCAAAACTCCGTGACATCTTTTCAAATCGCTTTCCGGGCTGTCAACAAGAGTGAAAGGCAAAGAACAAATCATTGACTTTCCCTCGACGGTCTCAGCCTTAACATCTCCTTTTTTCAACTGAATCAGCTCGACATAAATATTACACATCTTTCCGTCTTTTCCTTCAATTTTGTAAAACCAAGTTGCTTCACTGCTGTCTTTTGTAAAAATTGCTTTATTGCAAACGACTAGGTTAGACTTAAAACAATTTTCATCTCGGCAATTATCATAAAAGAAAAAATTAAAATAAATTGCGATTGCTATCATTATCAAAAACAATATCGCAAACGTCACACTTCCCCAACCAATTTTCCACGAGCGCCTTGGCGATGCCACCTCTTTCTTATTCTGCATAATATTAATTCTCTAACGTAATATTTAAACGTTTCTAATGTCCGCGAGTATCCACTCAAATGTTAAACATAAAACTTATATAGTTAAAACACATATTAAAAATATGGTTTGGAAAACATATTTGGTTCTATATTTTGGAACGACTGGGACCATTTCTGCGCTCGACGCAGTGAAAAGAATCGAAGCTCTCGGTTTTAACTCTTCATTCGGTCCGGTAGATTTCGTTCACATCTGGGGAGAAAAAAAGCCCTCAAAAGAGGCCGTCTTATCTTTGGCCAATCAAGTTGCAAAAGCACTTAAAGGAAGCGGCGCTGTTTTTAATTTGGATACGCATAATTAACCAGTTTTTCTCGCCATCTTCTGTGAATATCCACATTTTCCACACTTCAAATATAATAATGAATCCTCGTCGGAAACTGCCGGTTGTCTCTCAACAATTTGCGCCTTTCCGAAACCGCATTTCTTGCATACGTGATCATAATCTGCGAACATATTTATTTCGTCCGCAACTTCAGTTCCAATAATTTTTCTTTCTTTCAATTTTTCATTAGAAACTATTTCACCAATTTCCATATAATTACAATTAAGACAAATCAAATTGTTTTCCCCGTTTTGAGTCATTAAACTCTTGCAGTGTACACAGAACTTCATTTTATTATACACAAATCCTTTTTCTTTTCTTATTCAAATAACAAACTCTTAGAAAGATTATATACTTTTCGGTTTAAAATAAAAAATAAAAAAAGAGAGGCCGAAGCCTCTCGAAAATATAAATAGTTTTTAGAAACTAATCAAATCAATTTTTGTTTCTACCGACGCGAAATTCTTTGCCATTAAATGTTTAACGTTGTATTCTTCAACCGTTCTGATTATTCCAGAAGATGCCGCACCGTCGAGAATTACCGTGTTTACCGGAACTTCCGAACGACTTAGCGACGCGCCCAAACTTATAATTCCAACCTTTCTGACAACGTTTAATTCGTTATCTAAAAGATAGGCTTTCTTCGAGCCGTCAACTTCTTTAGAAATAACATTCAATCTGTCCTTCTGCTCTTGAGTCAATTCCCTTATTTCTTCATCAACTTTTCTTTCGACTTTTTCAAATCTTTCAGCTCTGTCAAAATTTCTTCGTTCATAACCATTTGAATTTTGCGAACCGTTAAAACCATTGCTTCTCTTTAGGAATTCTCCAGCAGTCACTTTCTGCCTAAGGCAGATCAGAATTTCTTTTCCCATTAATTCCTCAACTTCTTTGCCATCTGGAGCGGTCGCAACATATGTAACCTTTGCATTCTCAATTACGTTTTTCGCAATTAATTTTCCGCCTCTGTCTCCGTCGACAAATAAAGTCAATTCCTTTTCTTCTCCGAGTTTTGCAATCTCGCGGGGAAGTTTTGTTCCGTTCATTCCGATTACATTATTAACATTATTTTTTAATAAGTTAACAACATCCGCTCGACCTTCTACAACGATAACTTCTTTTCCAGATAAATCTCCAGCCGGCAATTTTTCATCGCCATAATCTTGGATTTTTCCAGTTCTCATAGAACTTTTTACCGTTTCAGAAATTTCTTTCGAACTTGCTGAGCCACCCTCTAATCTTTCGAGAAGGCTTTTCGCTCTGTCTATAATGTAATCTCTTTTATTGCCTCGAACATCTTCTATTGAAAGGACTTCGATTTTCGCATCCGTAGGCCCAATTCTATCGATCGTTTCCAAAGCTGCTGCGATTAACGTTGTTTCCGATTTATCCAACGCGGTTGGAACTTCAATTGTTCCGGAAGTTTTTCCATCTTCAGATTCAAGTTCTACCTCGATTCTTCCGATTTTTCCTTCTTTCTGAAGCTCTCGCATTTCCAAATCAGAACCAAGCAAACCTTCGGTTTGCCCAAATAAAGCTCCGATTACGTCGGGTTTTTCAACAGCCCCCTGAACCTCGAACTTTAATTTAACGAGGTATTTTATTGATACTGGACTTACTTTTGCCATTTTTTCATTATTTTAATTTAGTTGTATTAGAAATAAAACTCTCACGCAATTACTAGCTTCGAACCAAAAATCCCAAAAGGGAATGATTATGATAGTGATATAGTAAGTAACTATACGAATCTTATTTCTAACAACCTACAAAGTGCGTTTCGATTTTTAAATCTTTGTATTCGCAAAATTTAAGAACCAATCTTTCTCAGACAATTTACAATGAATGAAATAGATCCACTAAAATATCTAACAATAATTGAGGCCGACATGGGACACGCTGATTATTCTTACGAATGAGGGCACACGAATCTCGAATGAACCCGAACAGGAATAGGCATTCTCATCGTCAAAACAAAAGAGCCAGAATCAGATAAAACAAGTTCAGATTATGCTCGAGAGTTTGATTAAATTTTAAAAAATTATTTTAAGGATGAGGCTCTAAAAGAGCTAGCTGAACTCCAAGACCTTTCTCTGCTGCAGCCATAATTCTCGGCATTTCTGAATCATCTCCAGCCAAATCAATATGATGAACTGAGCACTCCTCTTCATGAAGTGTAACTTGCACTCTTGAATTCTGAATGTCTCTAACTCTCCAAGTTATCATCGGATTGGGCCTATCATCATTCCTCCCAACGAATTCAAGACCTTCAGCATATTCTTCAGCACCAGGCATATAAACGCCATCTATATTACCTGTAAAATTTTTACCAACAGTATAATTTCTTATTCCCATAGCTCGCTCATTAAAAAAGCCTTTATAATCATTTATATTCTGCAAAATATATTTTAGAATTATCTTCCATCACAAAACTCTGAGAATTTTTTTGTTGTTTTGTGAGGCCCGGGAAAATCCGAGGATTTTCACGAGGATTCGAATCCGCCGAGCGATCTAAACTCTCTGATTTTTCCAAGCGAGCCGTAAAGAGCCAACAATTTCTTTTTTATTTCGTCTTTCTCGACGTCGTTAATTTCCAATTTCAAAAGTCTTTCATAAAGTTCAACGGCCTTATTTCTTTTTCCAATTTTTTCATATTCTTCAGCCTGTCTCTTGAACATTTCTTTGTAAGCTGATTTCATCGCGTTAATATCTTTCACGGCCAACTCTCCTTGGAATGCTTTTTTCAATGCTTCTTCAGAATCAATGTACGCGCTCGCTTTTATGAATGACTGCGCCGCGCGCATGTAAAAACTATTTTTTTCAGATTGCTTTAGCGTCATATCACCGACGAAAATCCATTTTTTCCCCGCTTCAGAATACATTCCTTTATCAAAATACAAATCCGCAAGCTTCACAAAAATGAATTTCTTAACATCACTCGAAGTCTGGTCTTTCAGAATTCTATTCAGATAATCAATCTTCACATAATCCCCCATAGCTTTTAACTTCGCCTCAATTTCTGAAATTCTCACATCTGCCATGAAAGATTTATTTTTTCTTAGTTTTTAAGCATTCCTATACTGAAATGCATAATTTACTTTCTAAATAACCAATAAGGCAAACTTAAGTGTACTCCGAATCTTTCGCCAACTTCATGCAATCCTACTTCCCATGCGAAATCATCATCACTGATGTCTTCTTCCCCCATACCTCTCGGTATTAGAGAAATTGATTCGCCTTGAAAATCCAAAGGTCTTACATTAATGTCAGCTCCTTCCAGGCGTCCTAATTCAAACGGTTTTTTATAACCGTTATAGACATGTCTAGAAAGATATTCTCTTACATCTCGTTCAAGTTCATTTAATTTTTTTTGTTCCATTTTATACCCCCTTACAATGAGTTACATAATGTCGCCGAAATCGACGAGCAAAATGTTTGTATTATGATTTTTTATTTTGTCTAATAATTTTTCTAAAAGAAATATTTCTAATTTTATTATATTATTTCAATGTACAGCTACTATTTAAACTTTTCGGTTTGTAACTACTATCGAATTACTAATTAAAACATTTACCTCTTCCAACAAAAAACCCAACTTAAAAAAATCCTAATAAAAAACTATTTCAAAATTCTATCAGCTAAATCTAACTTCAATAATCTTCCATAAATTTCCCAAAATTATTCTAACGATGTTTAATAGAACCATGTTTGTTTTTGAATCAACTCTATTTACAAGACTTTCGCCTTTTTCTCAATGCATACGCCAGCAGCGACGGTCGCACCAGCATCCCTTACAGCGAATCTTGCCATATGAGGATTTTCCGCTTGAGTTTCAATTACTAAGTTTCCAATTGGTTTCAATCTTACCTTAGCAACATCTCCATTCTTCAAAAAATCTGGATTAGGTGTAACCTGTTTCGTCTTTCCGTCTGTCTTCTCAATTAATTCGATAAACTGACATGGAATTTGAGCGGTGTGTATGTGGAAAACTGGCGTATATCCTTTAGCAATAACTGTTGGGTGAGCGATAACTGCAATCTGAGCAACGAACTCTTCAACAACAACTGCTGGTTTTTCTGCAGCGCAGATAACATCTCCTCTCGCAAGATCTTTCTTTCCAACTCCTCTCAAATTAACTCCAACATTATCTCCAGCGATAGCTTCCGGCAAAGCTTCATGATGCATTTCAACTGTTTTGATTTCAGCAGCAATTCCTTTTCCAGATCTTCCCGGTACAATTATAACTTTCTGTCCCGGTTTCATAACTCCAGTTTCAATTTTTCCAACCGGAACAGTTCCAATTCCAGTAATTTCATAAACATCTTGAATAGGCATTCTCATCGGTAATTCAGTTGGTTTCTTTGGTTCTGGGAACAAATCCAATTGTTCTAAAATTGTTGGTCCTTTATACCAAGGCATATTTGCAGATTTCTTAGCAACATTGTCTCCCTTCAAACCAGAAATAGCCAAAAATGTCGTCATATCGGGTTTGTATCCAACGCTAGTAATCAAATCAGTAAGTTCTTTCTTTACCTTTTCATAAGTTTCTTCCTTGAATTGAACAGTATCCATTTTATTAATTACAACGGCAATTTGTGCAACACCCATAGTTCTCAATAACCACAAATGTTCTTTCGTCTGAGGTTGAACGCCCTCGCCAGCTGCAACAACTAAGAACGCATAGTCAGCCTGTGAAGCACCAGTAATCATATTTTTAACGAAATCTCTGTGTCCGGGCGCATCAATAATTGTAACATTAAATTTGTTCGTCGGTAATTTCTGATATGAAAGATCAATCGTTACTCCTCTTTCTCTTTCTTCCTTGAATTTATCCATTACATAAGCGAATTCAAATCCAGCCTTTCCATTCTTTTCAGCTTCAGCTTTAAGCTTAGCTAACTCTGTCTCTGGCAATTTTCCAGAATCATACATAAGTCTACCGATTGTAGTTGACTTTCCGTGATCAACGTGACCAACGAAAACTACATTCATATTTGGTTTATCTTTAGCCATGAATCGCCTACAAAATTATGCTTTATAAATATTTCGTTTAACAATTTTTTATTGTAATTTATTTTTTATCGTTGTAATTTTTTTATTCCGTCGGAAAGTTTATGCATTCAATTTTTCTAATTCTTCTAAGGAAACATCCGTCCAAAATTCATCGAATGAGATTCCGTAGATATTGCTTTTTTTATGAAGGAATTCTATCATTAATCCAAGATTATCTCTAGAACTAAATTCATGATTTTGGATTTTTTTTATATCTCCGTCCGTTATATAGTAACAACCCACCGAACAGATATTGCTTTGCGGAGATTCTGGTTTCTCCTCGAAGAAAATTATTTTTCCAGATTCGTCCTGCAAAACACAGGAATATTTTTTAATCAGATCAGAGTCATCAATTATTTTTAGTGCAATAACACTCGACTTTTTTTCATAGAATAAATTAATCATGCTGTTGAGATTAAATTCAAATAAATTATCTGCTGCAAAAACAAATATATCTTCTTCATTTCCAATAAATTCAAATGCATATTTCAAATCTCCAATGGCGCCGTTCTTTTCCATTTCATCATTAACTCCGTTATTAATAATTTTTATTTTTTCAGAAAGAATTTTTTCTTCATTTCTGAATTTGTTTAACCATTCCAAAAAGTTTATGTAAAATTTATTATTACTCAAAATATAAATTCCTTTTATTTCTTCCACGTTTTTTATTTCATTGATTTTCTCAAACAAATATTCTATTACTGGTTTATTTTTTATTTCTAGTAATGCTTTCGGTGTATTTAATGTCAAGGGGTACATTCGTGTACCGAACCCGCCGGCAAGAATTAAGATATTCATTTTCCCCCAAATTTTTTTGCTAACTCTTCTAAAGAACTTCCAGCTCTATGAACATTTTTCCAAAAAGTATCATAGGTCATATTTGTAAATATCTTTGGACCCGGAACTTTTACTCCATCCTCGATCTTTTCCTCGATATTTCCTAAAAGAGCAACTCCGGATATTTCATAACCTCCAACTTTTCTTAAGATACAGATTGAGACTTCATTTTGAGGATTTCTCCCAACAAGGTAAACTTCGTCTCCGTTTACTAAAACATTAAAAGCTCTACCATCCTTCTTTAAGAGATTCGCAGCATATGATGCTTTATGGGGTGCATCACTTCCTTTGAAGATTAAGGCATCCACAGGATAATTTTTTAATCTAAAAACATCGCCATTTATTTTTTCTCTTCCAACAAAATATGAATTCAAAATCGGCAACTGAACAAGTCTATTTTCAATTTTCATCTCTTTTAAATCAACAACTTGTGCATGCTGATGCTCTTTTATTGAAGCCCCAGCACCAATTGTATTATAAAACACATATTGATCTAGTAAAATAGAGGCTTTCATCCACGACGCTATATTCTCCGCGGAAATGTCTCCTTGTTTAACTTTATCGCTTTTATTAATAAGCAATGAGGCTCCCATATGATAGGGATAACCATTTGGAGTAAGATAATAATCGTCTATATTAGAAATAACCATTTTCTTTCCAATAACATTTTTACACAATGCACAATGAGATTTTTTCTCCTCTTTTGTTTCTGTTTTTTCGGGCTGTTCTTTATCTTTACCATCACTTGTTGGTCTAGATTCTCTTGCCTGATTTAAAATAAAAATAAAATATGGGCTGTCAATAAGCCTCCCCTCAAAATTCTCTGGATAAGATTTTCTCATACTTACAATCGGATTATAAGACATTCTTCCGATTCCATCTTTTGATTCTTCCCAATCCCTATCGGGAAGCCAGGTTGACCACGCCCGTCTAAGCGAATGATTATTCTCTTGGATCAAATCATCTAAAACAATAATTCCTTCTATGACCTCATCTAAATTCCTATTCCTTCCCGCAATTTTAATTTTTTGTGGTTTCATTTTATTTCTTCCTCTTTAAAATCAGCGCAATTTAAACAAACTCTGAATGAATGAGGATCATTATGTTCATCATAATTCCCAAAATCAGGATAATGATTTGCCCCTTGCCAATAAGCCGTATAGTTTCCCTTAAAAATAATTTCGCTTCTACATTCTTCACAATGCTCTCCTTCAGCAAACTCTCCCACAAAATTACTCGCATTCCAACCAATACCTTGATAATTATTTGGATCAAAATCAAATCCTAAACATCTCTTAACAAGTAAAATTTTCCATATACCTCTCTCAGCCCGGCATTCTTTTTCCATCGCCAAAAATTTTTCCAAAATAGGATCAGTTTTTTCTTCGCCCAGATAAGGTCCATAGATATCTTCTTCATTTGGTCCTACACATCGTTCTTGATATGAGTAAAAAAAGAAGTCAATTGTTCTTTTTTCTTTAGGAATAAACACTCTTTCAAAATATTTCCCCCCATATCCTACTTCCCCGGGGTTTTTTTGAAGACCCATTACGCTTACATAAGGAACTTCAATAACTGCATCGTGAACATCCAAGATTCCATAGGGCTTTTGTAAATTATAATGGACTCTTGCCCTATCTTCCAAATATTCAACTCTGCTTATCGACATCTTTCCACCTCTTTGAAATCTAATTTATCTAGATTAAGCACATCATTTTCCAAAGTAATTCTTCCAGAAATTTTTCCGAGTTTATATTCCTCTCGAGTTTTATTTGGGGGATAATCACCTTTATCGACGAACTTATAGTGATATTTACCCTCGCAATTTAAAAATGCCACACTTCGAAATCTTAATTCTTCAATCATCTCAAGAAAAGTTTTTTCAGGCATTGAATATTCTTTAGATTCACTCCACCATCCACCACCATCCTCTGTCCCTTGGCCGATGACTATTGCTCCGAAACCATCTTTTAGTTGTAATTGTTTATATTCAAATCCATGGTCAGCATTTCTTTTGTTTATCCTTGCTAAAAATTCTTCAAGAGAAACAGTTCTTTCCGGTAAACTTTGAATAACTTCCGATCCCATAATTTAACTAATTCGCTCTTTGTTTTAACTCTTGTCCGTATATTTCTTGTTCAATATATCCAACACTAGTGATTATAGTGAAAAGATATATAAATTGTAAAAGTTTTAATATTTGATACATCTAAACAAAATGAAACGAAAAATAATCAAGCAGGGGCACAATACGTTAACAATAACTCTACCAACAGAATGGACGAAAAGATTTCATCTCGAAGCAGGAAAAGAAATCGATTTGATTGAAAAAGAGAATGGCATTTTTTTGACGACAGAGAAAAACGGCCAACATAAAAAAGCGGAGTTTGATATTACTAAAATGGATATTCCAACGATTTGGAAATATTTTATGGCAGTCTATCGCGAGGGTTATAGCGAAGTTATTGTCCATTTTAACCCAAACTCAAAATTTGAAAGCCCATATAAATTTTATTCCCAGCACCGTCTCGATGTTCGATACAAAAGACAAAGAGAGAAAATCTCGGTTGTAGAAACACTTCAGGGTTTTGTAAATCGTTTTATTGATTTTGAAATAGTGGAACACGGAAAAGATTATATTATTATTAGAGAAATGGGGGAACTTACCGGCAAAGAATTTGATAATTCCTTAAAGAGAATTTTTCTTCTGATTAGACAAATGGCTGAGGAAACTCTCGAAGCTATTTATTCAAATAATCCTTCATTACTTAGCCATATGCACGACATAGACATTAATATAGACAAGTTTCATGATTACTGCGTTAGAATATTAAACCGAGTCGGAAATAAAGATGAAAGAAAAACTTCCCTTCTGTTCACCACACTATTTTTTCTTGAACTTATCGGAGATGAATTTAAAACAATTTCTCATCACCTATTAAATGATTTCCCCGACAAGAAACTAAAAAATATAGAAAAGCTTGCAGAGTCCACAAAAAAACAAATTGATACCTATTATGATTTATTTTATAAATTCGAACCGGAAAAAATAAAACAACTTTCTGAAATTGATAAGGAGAATTATATAACCGTTCCAGAAATATATCGGAAATCAAATGAGGAAGAAAAAGAAGTTTATCATCATCTAAGGATAATTGAGCGATATATCAATGCATTATTAGAGTTAAGAATTGAAATGGAATTTTAAACTTTTTATTTTTTTTGACAACTTACTCAACTCTTCAACAACTTTTTCATCGCAATTAAATTTTCCAATTTGGTGTGTCCCGCTAATTTTAATTAAGGTCGCTCCGTGAAAATCGCTTCCCGAAGTAATTATCAAATTATATTTTTTTGCCAACTCTTTAATCCTTTCCAAAGTTTTTTCATCTCTTCTTTCATCTCGGTCACCATTATCTATTTCTATTCCCTTCAATCCAGCCTCGACTAACTTAACAAAATTTTCTTCTTCCAAAAGTTTTTTTGATTTCGTCGAAACCCACGGATGCGCAAGAACGGGAACGCCGCCATACTCTGCAATTATTTTTATCATATCTGGAGCAGAAACTTCTTCAATCGGAACGTAAGTTTCTCCAGTCTCACGTATATATTTTCCCCATAGCTCTTGTATTTCTCCATAACCCTTTTCACTAAGATATTTTATGAGGTGGATTTCCAAAGGGTTTTTGTTTGGTTTATATCTTTCAAGTAAATCTTCAAAGCTTACATTTATGCCTTTATCATTTAACTTTAAAATTATTTTTTTAACTCTATCGCTTACCCTGTTCTGAACTATTTTTATTTCTCTTATAAAATCTTTATTTTCATAATCAATAAAATATCCAAGCACCTCGTCGCCGTCAACCCTAATTTCAAATGCAGGTATAACGTTAATTCCCCACTTTTTTCCTTCTTCGACTGCTTCTTTTACTCCATCAAAAGAATTATGGTCTGTAAGCGCAAGATTTTTTATTCCCGCTTTTTTTGCTTCAGTTATAACTTCTCTTGGAGACAATTCTCCATCGGAATGATAACTATGTGTGTGCAAATCTGAATTTTTCATAAACCTATAAATATGCCCACTATAAAAATTATTTCATCTCGAACCTTCGCTCGAAATTTTGACAGGACTTATTTTCTTGCGAAAGTTCTCGCCCCAACGCCATTCAGGTTTCTCACCCTTGAGATACGCAATCAAAATTAAAACCGCAGTAATAATAAAAACCGCGGTCAAATAAGGAAATAAAAATTCTTCTTTTCTCGTCGTCAAAGAAAAAAATGTCGCAGCAGTTGCAACAAGAATAAAATAAATAAAAATGCAGAGCCAGCCTTCCCAGGTTATAGGATACCAACCATAGCCATAAGTTTTATTTCTGAACCAAAGATATTTTTTCATAAAAGTTACATATCTTCCATTACCGGTTTATCACCAATAAATTCCGAAGGTAATTTTAATTTCTTAAAATAATCACACATTTTTTCACATGCAAATCTTTCAGTCGAATAATGTGTCCCGCCCAAAATATTTATTTTATGTTCTCTAGCAAAGTCATGAGCTTTTTGCGAGTGCGAGTTTAATGCCGTTATTCCAGTTACAAAAGTGCCAACTCCTGCTTTTGAGATCTCTTCCAGCATGTCTACAGAATTTCCGCCTCCGGCGATAACTGCAACCAATCCATTTTTAATTTCTTTGTCTCCATAAAAGTACAAACTAACTTCGTGTCCAGCAGCTTTACGAAATCTTTTTCTCAAATCTTGGACCGTTGCTAAATCTGTTTTTCCAAAAACGCCGCACAACGCTCCGAAGTACGGTGCAAAAGGTTTCTGAGGTTTTATTCCAAGAGCTTTTGCCAAGCTTACGCTCGTCGAATATTCTCCATAATTATCCAGTGGAACGTGAAGATTATAAATTGAAATTTTTCTATCTCTAAACGCCTGTAGCAATTTTCTATCCATCTGCTGAAAAACTTCTGGAGCTTTTCTAATGTCCCAAATAGAAGGATGATGAACAAAGAGCATTGCATCATGTGTTCCACTGTCTAAAATTCTTTTCATAACCTCTGCCGACGGAAAGACCGCAGTATAAACTTGGTTTATCTCTGTTGCGAAATCACAGACCAGCCCCATAGATCTTTTTTTAAAATTATCACTAAGAAAATCTTGAATAGAATTCATATGCTGTGCCCAGTCATCACTAAGGCCGGGCCTAATAAAATCTTTCTCCAGTCTCGAATATAATTTTACTGCTTTCATAAAAAATCAATATCCTAGGTATTTATAGAATTATCTTTTTCGGTTTATTGATACTCTTCAATTTATTTCAAATGATATTTTCCATCAACAATAACCGTAGTCTTTCCTACTCGTAACTTTTTAATGTAAAATCCCCCTCCACGACGGTGATTTTTACCTCGCCCCGTAAAAAAATCATAATTTGGATGTCCTTCTGGAATTTCTCTTGATACTTCTAATTCAAAGTCAGAAGATTTAATTCCATCTCGAATTTCTTTTATCAATCTTGACGCCTGTCCAGCAGTCATTCCAGTTCCAACAGGATTTGACTTCAGTGAGTATATTCCATCAGAATGTTCCCAGTACTCTCCAAATCTAATATCTATTTGTACATCTCCAACAGTCCAATAATCTCCAAAAATTTTTTCTCTCGCTACTTCATTTCCATCCATTTTTTCTCTAGACTTTTCCGGCGGGGTAATTAGTAAAAGTAATTCCAAACCGCGAACATTTCCATTTAAAGGAACGCTTGTAACAAGATCTTCCGATGGATTAAATAAAGTAATATATCTTTCAAGTAGTTGAGAATTTAATTCCTTTTGTGAAGATATTTCATCAAAAACTCTTTTTGCAAGTCTTGATCTCACCCCCAAATCAAAAAACAAAGAACCATTTAATAAATCTAAAGGCGAGTTTGCAAGTCTAAATCTGTTATCTTTCCATCCTCGTTTGAATAATGTTTCTTTACACTTTTTCAAAGCATCAAAATATTCTCTCGCTAGTTCTCCAACATTTTCAATAAAATAATTTGCTTCCTCCGATACGTATCTAGAAAATATTGCTTCTCTTACTTGCTCGGCAGGTTCTTCGCTTAATTCTACATCTCGGACTTTAATGGGTTTTTCTTTCCTTTCTTCATTAAAAACTTTCTTTATGTTTTTCATAATTATATCTTCAATAATTTCAGAAAGAGACTTCGACCGATTTTTTAAGAATTCATATGCCTGATAAACTCTCATAAACTCTTCGTCACTTCCTCCATGGTCTGAATGAGTTTTCAAAGCTTTTCTTCTAAAATTTTTTGAGATTATACTGTCATCTGATTTAGAGTCAAGAGGTATTTCAAGAATTTTCAAAGCTTCTTCAATATTCATTTCAAAGGACTCTTGAAACTCTTTATAATAATTTATATCCTCAAAAATAACTATTTGATTAGAAGAATCTTATTGGTTTTCCGCCAATCCCTTTCTATTTCTTATATTTCTCACAACTTGGTCTTGAAGTTCTCTCGGCATTTTTTCAAATTGCTGATCAAGTAAAGATGAAATGCCTCGGCCTTCCGTCGCTGAACGCAAATCACTAGACCAACCAATCATTTCTCCGACGGGAATCTTTGCTTTTATTTCACAGCTTCCGCCTTCTTGACTTACGTCGATTAATTGTCCACGCTTGCTTGAAACAAGTTTTGTAATCTCTCCCATAAAACTCAATGGCGCTTCGATAACGTGAGTCTGAACTGGTTCGTACAAAACAATTCCAACACTTTTCATCGCGTCGGAAATTGCGTCCCTGATTGCAGGATAAACTTGCGCCGGTCCTCGGTGAATTGCGTCTTCATGCAATTTCAAATCAACTAAACATACTTTTAATTTCACGGCAGGCTCTCTCGCCAACGGCGACGCGTCCATAACTTTTTCAAACGCGTCCAAAAGCATTTCAATAACTTCACCAATATGAACCTCTCCTTTAGTCTTATCAAGGAAAACACTTCCTTTGTAAACATCTCTGTATTCTTTTGCCTCTTCATTCGCAACTCCAAGTTTAACTAGAGTTTCAATTAAAGTTTTTTCATTTTTCTTGACTCTTCCTTCACGCAAAGAACCGTCTTCAAATGCTTTGTAAATATTATCTTCCAAAGGTTCAACAGTAAAATAAAACGCATTATGTTTGTTAGGAGATTTTCCCTCGGTCTCAGGAGATTTTTTCATTATGGTTTCATGATAAACAATTATCGGCTGTCCCGTTTTAACTTCCAAACCTTTCTCAGTTTTAATTCTGTTTTCAATAATTTCCAAATGCAATTCCCCCATTCCCGAAATCAAAGATTCCCCAGTCTCTTCGTTAATTTCAACTTTCAGCGACGGATCCTCTTTCTTTACCTTTCTCAAAATTTCAATCAGCTTCGGTAAATCTGCCGTCTTAACAACTTCAATAGATTTCGTGATAACTGGCTGGAATAAATGTTTAATTTCTTCGAACGGAGTTTGTTCTTTAACCGTAATTGTCTCGCCAACTTCCAACGGCATTCCGCTTATTGCAAGAACATTTCCCGCCGGAACGCTATCAAGCTGTTCTGGTTTAATTCCATTGTAAACTAAAACCTGTTGAATCCTTCCGGTCTTTTTCGCGTTATTCTGATAAATTTCCATTCCATTTCTAATTGTTCCAGAATATAATCTTCCCGCGCAAATTTCTTTTCCGCCCTTCGGCTCAATAATAATTCTCGTAACAACGAACGCAACCTCTCCGTCCTTGTTGCAAGATAATAAATCTTTTCCGAACTCACTATCTAAATCTCCATGCCAGATTTTTGGAATTCTATATTTTTGCGCTTCAATTGGATTCGGCAAATGTTTAACCGCCATATCTAAAATAACTTCATACAACGGCGCATGTTCCCAAACCCATTTATCTCTTTCCTCGCCCTCAAGTTCATAAATTTTGTAAATATCTTTGAAACTAACTCCTTTCTTTTTCATAAACGGAATTGACAACGCCCAGTTTTCTCTCGCCGAGCCAAACGCAACACTTCCATCGTTTACATTAACTTTAAACATATGAGCCATATCTTTTTCTGCGATTTGATCAATCAAACTATTAAATTCCTGAATAATTTTCATAAATCTTTCCTGCATCGCTTCCGGCGTCAACTTCAATTCTTTAATCAATCTGTCAACTTTGTTAATGAACAAAACTGGTTTAACTCTTTCTTTAAGTGCCTGTCTCAAAACAGTTTCTGTCTGCGGCATAATTCCTTCAACTGCACAAACCAAAACGAAAGTTCCGTCGATAGCTCTCATCGCTCGCGTAACATTTCCACCAAAATCAACATGTCCCGGAGTATCGATAAGATTAATCAAATATTCTTTTCCGTCATATGAGTGTGCCATAGAAACGTTTGCAGAGTCAACAGTCATCAATCTTTCCTGTTCATCCGAATGTTGCCACGTCGCCATACCATCTTCTAAATCCCCTGCATTTTTATTCGCCATCATTCCTGCCGCGGCCAAAAGATTATCCGTGAACGCAGTTTTTCCGTGATGAATGTGCGCGCTCGTCGCTACATTTCGAATTGTTTCCTGATTGCTCGTCAATCGCTGAATTTTTTGTAAGCTTGATTCTTTTTCTACCATGATAATTTATCTAATTAATTAGAATAAAACTCTATTGAGAAAATGCTTTTTAAATCTTACTAAGCGAAATCTCTCGCGACGATTCAATAAAAAATATTTTTTTCAATAAGCTGTTTTCAAATATTCAAAGCATTTGACAAGATGACTTTTAGCTAACTTTATTCCTTCTTCAGTTTTTATTTTATTCAACATACCTTCAGCTTTTTCCATAGCTTCTTTTCTCGCCTCTTCAAGAGATAATTTTTCTTTTCCTTTCCCAAAATAAAATTTATATGTATCTTCAATAAAGATAATTCCGTCCGCATCTTGTATAATCTGTTCTTCAATACTTTCTACTTTAGAACCTATGGAATGTCTTTCGATACATTTAATTATTTTTTCTTTTGTTTCATTCGGAATATCAAATTTTGATAGAAATCTCTCTACAATTCTCGCACTTTCTGCCGCATGTTCTCTTCCAGCATCAGCACCAACATCATGAAGTAGGGCGGCAACCTCAACAACAAACTTATCAGCATTATATCTTTCGGCTAACTGTAATGCATATTTTCTCACCCCGAGAACATGTCTTAAATAAGAATCATAAGAACCATTTTTCTCAACCCTTGACTTTGGAATATTTTCTCTAAAAAATTTCTCGCTTTCTTGAATTATCTCTCTGTTATTCATAAGTAATCAAATTACTTTCTATTTTAATATCTTATCCTAATCCCCTTCTCCATGATGTCTGTTAAAAAGAAAACTATCTATAACATCATTAAAATCTTCGTGGCATTTTATTTCAGGCAATTTTTCTTTCACCGCTCCCAAAAGTTCTCCATGCAATTTTTCCGCCTGATTTGAAAGAACATCTCTTCGATATGGAATCACTCCCCAGTTTTTTCCGTTTTTGTCATGCAACCACAAAATAATTTTATAAATTCCAAACTCTCTTCCGTGATCTTTTACACTTTCTAAATAATCAAGATTAAGTTGGCCAGAATCATAATTTATTCCATCAAAAACAAAAGAACCTTCCAAAGAACCAGCAACTGATATTTCTTCCATAATTCTTCAAAAAATATCTGTTTAAAAATTAATCTATGCTTGAGGATATAATTCCTTTTCAGAAACCCATGATTTTCTACAATATTCTCCAACGTTTCTAAGAAACTCAATTAAATCTTCTCCAACTATTTCATTAATAATTTTTCCAGAAGGAGTTATGTCTGTCATCCTATATCTTTTATTTTCATTACGCTCACTAATTGTATAAAATTTCTCTTCCTTTTTATTAAACTCCGATATGCCCAAAAATTCATCGTATCTTTCATTATCTAATGATTTATTTTTTTCCATAAAAATCAATTCAGTTCATCATTTAAAAATTAATCTATGCTTGAGGATATAATTCTTTTTCAGAAACTCCGCGACGTTGCATCAAATATAAATTCTCAAGATATTCTGATGCACTATCAAAATTTAACGTTAAAACTCTCCACACAAACATCTCTCTTTTTCTTCTCACCCAAGTATAGACCAAATTTCTCTTGTCAAGAACTACTTCCCTTTCGGCCTCATCTCTTCTTTCGACTAAATAAACTCCGCTATCTATTACTGGATTGCGTTCAAGAGAATGAACAACTGCAAACTCTCTGCCTCTAAAGTTTAATCCCTCGCCTT